>Ga0136617_10000647_pt1 | contig 29718 bp, 25 predicted proteins | sample AntDrymUQ3222106_2_FD_129672 | JGI IMG/M metagenome (GOLD analysis project Ga0136617, IMG submission 129672) | Polar desert sand microbial communities from Dry Valleys, Antarctica - metaG UQ322 (21.06) | ecosystem: Environmental > Terrestrial > Soil > Desert | place: Antarctica: Dry Valley... | reverse complement strand
CGTCGCTGGGCCTGGTCAAGGCCGTACGCGCCTACGACCAGGCCAAGGCGACCGACTTCCTGGGGTTCGCGGTGCCGACCATCCGGGGTGAGCTGCGACGCCACTTCCGCGACCACGGCTGGACCGTGCGTCCCCCGCGCTCGATCCAGGAGCTGCAGCCGCAGGTGAACCTCGCGCGGGGCGAGCTGTGGCAGCGATGGGGCCGCGACCCGCGGCCCGACGAGATCGCCGAGCACCTGGGCGTCGCACTCGAGCCGGTGCGAGAGGCGATGGGGGCCGAGGGGTGCTTCGCGCCCTCCTCGATCGACGCGACGCCGGACGACGGCGTGGCCGTGGCCGACCGGCTCGGCGACGCGGAGCCCGGCTATGCGCGGGTCGACGCACGCGTGACGCTGTGGCCGCTGGTGCGCGACCTCTCGCCCCGGGAGCGTCGGATCCTGGAGCTGCGCTTCTACCACGGGCGTACCCAGGCCGAGATCGGTGAGGAGATCGGCGTGACCCAGATGCAGGTGTCGAGACTGCTCTCGGGACTGTTCGACCGGCTCCGCGGCGAGCTCGTCGGGGCGGCCTGACCGACACCCGTCAGCGAAGGGGACGAGATCGACGTGCCGCTCCCGGATGACCGAGCTGGAGCGGGCCGCCGGCCGCTGACCGGCCGGGGCACGCTGGTCCACCGGTACGGCATGATCGGGGCCGTGACCCCAGAGGAGACCGCCACGCGCAGCGCGGCCGCCATGTGGGTCGGTGATCGTGCCAGTCAGGCGCTGGGGATGGAGATCCGCGACCTGGCCCCCGGCCGGGCGGTGCTGGCGATGACCGTCCGCGACGACATGGTCAACGGCCACGACATCGGGCACGGCGGGTTGACGTTCGCGCTCGCCGACAGCGCCTTCGCCTTCGCGTGCAACTCCTACAACCGCAGGACCGTCGCCGCGGGCGCCGAGATCCGGTTCCGCGCGCCGACCCGGCTCGGCGACGCGCGGGTGGCGACCGCGGTGGAACGCACCCGCGAAGGCCGCGATGGGGTGTACGACGTGACCGTGACCGCCGGCGACACCGTCGTCGCCGAGTTCACCGGCCGGTCCAGGGAGATCGGCGGCGTCCTCTGGGAGGACTCCGCATGAGTTGCCCCGATATCGGCCCCGTCATCGGCCAGGTGCCCGACCTGACCCGCGAGCAGCTGGAGACGCTGCAGCTGCAGCGGCTGCGGGAGTCGGTGGCCCGCGCCGCGACGGTGCCGCATTATGCGGCCGCCTTCCGGGAGGCCGGTGTCGGGCCCGACGACCTGACCTCCCTGGCCGACCTCGCCCGGTTCCCGTGCACCACCAAGGCCGACCTGCGTGCCAACTACCCGTTCGGCATGTTTGCGGTGCCGCGCGAGCAGGTCGCCCGCATCCACGCCTCCAGCGGCACGACCGGCAAGCCCACCGTCGTCGGCTACACCCGCGACGACATCGACACCTGGGCCGAGCTGATGGCCCGCTCGATCCGGGCGGCCGGCGGCCGGCCCGGTGACCTGGTGCACGTCGCCTACGGCTACGGGCTGTTCACCGGAGGGCTCGGCGCCCACTACGGCGCCGAGCGGCTCGGCTGCACGGTCGTGCCGGTCAGCGGCGGGATGACCGAGCGACAGGTGCAGCTGATCGCCGACTTCAGACCGCGGATCATGATGGTGACCCCGTCGTACTTCCTGGCGTTGCTCGACGAGATGGACGCGCAGGGGATCGACCCGCGCTCGACCGGGCTGGAGATCGGGATCTTCGGCGCCGAGCCGTGGACCGACGAGATGCGCCACGCGGTCGAGCAGCGGTCGGGGATCCGCGCGGTCGACATCTACGGGCTGTCGGAGGTGATGGGGCCTGGAGTCAGCCAGGAGGCGGGCGAGACGCAGGACGGCCTGCACGTGTGGGAGGACCACTTCCTGCCCGAGGTCCTCGACCCGGTCACCCTGGAGCGGCTGCCGGACGGTGAGGAGGGGGAGCTGGTGTTCACCAGCCTCACCAAGCAGGCGATGCCGGTGATCCGCTACCGCACGCGCGACCTCTCCCGGCTGCAGCCGGGCACGGCGTACCCGGCGTTCCGGCGGATGGCCAAGGTCACCGGACGTACGGACGACCTGATGATCGTGCGCGGGGTGAACCTCTTCCCGAGCCAGGTCGAGGAGCAGATCCTCGCGATCGAGGGACTGGCCCCGCACTACCTCTGCGTGCTGACCCGGCCCGGCAACCTCGACGAGCTCACGGTGCGCGTCGAGGCGGCGGCCGCCGTCGACGACGAGCTCGGCCGACGGCTCGCGGAGCGCGTCAAGAACCGGATCGGCGTCACCGCCCGGGTCGAGGTGCTGCCACCCGGAGCGCTGGAGCGCTCGCTCGGCAAGGCCAGGCGGATCAGCGACGAGCGCTGACCCTCACTGGGCGAGTCCGGTCGGGGTGCACAACCGGCCCCCGACCTGGTCGGTGTCGTCCTCGATGATCCGCTGGAACAGCTGCGGGGACCGCTCCTGGTCGAACGGCCCGTCCGGGGCCGTGATCGGCGCCGTGCAGGTGAGCCCGTTCTCGCCGTCGACCCGGGTCATCGCGAAGGCGAACCGGGCCATCGAGAAGGGGCTGGTGCCGTCGCTGACTCGGACAGCTCCGGCACCGGCCATGTTCACCCGGTAGTAGCGCACGGGGTTGAGGATCGTCCACGGGGACATCACCTCGCTGCCGACCGCCGACACGACCTCCCGCTGGCGCCGGGCTCGGTCGAGATCGCCCAGGGGGGACGTCTTGCGGGAGCGGGCGTAGGCGAGGGCGGTCAGTCCGTCGGCCTCCTGACAGCCCTTGCCGATGTCCAGCCGAGCGTCCGGATCCTCCATGGCCGTCTGGGGGCAGATCTCGACTCCCCCGACCGCGTCGACCATGTTGATCACGCCGCCGAATCCGATGTCGACGTAGTGGTCGACCTGGATCCCCGTCGAGCTCTCGATGGTGCGCACCAGCAGCTGAGGCCCGCCGATCGAGAAGGCGGCGTTGACCTTGTTCGTGCCCTGCCCCGGGATGTCGACCGGAGTGTCTCGCGGGATCGACATCAAGAGGTTGGGGCCGTCGCCGGTGTGGAGCAGCAGGATGGTGTCGGTGCGCTGCCCCGAGCGATCACCGGCCCGCACCACCTGTTGCTGTTCCTCGGTCAGGTCGTCGGCCTTGTCGCTCCCCACGACGAGGTAGGTGGTTCCGGGCTGGTCCTCGATCCGTGTCCCCTCGGCCGGAAGCGCGTCGACCTTCTCGACCCTGCTCCACGCCCACAGCGGGATCGCCACGAGGAAGACCAGCCACACCAGCAGCAGTGCCCAGAGCCACTTCACCCGGAAGCGGGGGCGACCCCGGGACGGCTTGGCGGGCCTCTTCGGCTGCTGTGGCGCGGGCGCGGCGGCGGGCCGCGGGGCCTCGCCACGGCCGCGTGACTCGCGGGCGGCGGTGGGCATGACCTGCGTCTGGTCGTCGTCACGCGGCTGCTGGGGGATCGCCCGGGTCTCGTCCCCGCTCGGCTGGCCGCCCTTCGAGCCGTAGAGCCAGTGGTAGTCGGGGGACCCGTCCTGGGGCCCACCCGACTGCGGACGATCTGCCATGGCGGAGAAACTACCGTGCCTGCCATGCGTGCGTGTCGCCGGCGATGAGGATGCACTCCAGCGAGGCCGACATCCTCGGCACTCACGACCGCTCGCCGACTCCCGGTCGGACTCGGACGGCGCGTCGTCACGGTAGTGACGGGTGTGACTGGTGATACTTCTTGCCACGTTGCTTCCTTCCCCGAGCACCGAGAGGCACTTCCCCGTATGCCCCGCCGCAGACCCCGCCCCAGACCGGGCCCCACACCGGGCCCCAGACCGGGCCCCTTGCCCGACGCGTCCGCCGGGTCGTCGCGCCGCCCGCCCGACGAGCGCGCCGCGCGCGTACGCTTTCGTCGCGCCGTCGCGCTCATGGTGATGACCCTGGTCGTCCCGGGCTCCGCCCAGCTCGTCGCCGGCAACCGGGACGTCGGCCGGGTCGCGATCCGGGTCTGGCTGGTGCTGCTCGTGGCCGTGGCGGCCTGCCTGGGAACCGTCGCTGCGTCGACACCGTTCGCGCTGTGGGCTGCCTCCAACACCACGCTGCTCGGCATCCTGCGACTGGGGCTGATGGTGCTGGCGATCGGCTGGGCCTACCTGTTCGTCGACGCCTGGCGGCTGGGGCAGCCGCTGACACTCTCGATGCAGCACCGGCGGGCGGTCGTCGGGGTCAACGGGCTGCTCTGCTTCTCGGTCGCGGGCACGCTGCTCTTCGGCGCCCACCTGGTCGGGGTGCAGCGCGACTTCCTCGTGACCATGTTCGGCGACGGTGACGCAGCCGGGGCATCCGCGGGCCGCTACAACGTGCTGCTGCTCGGCGGTGACGCCGGAGCCGGTCGCTGGGGGCTGCGTCCCGACTCGCTGACGGTCGCCAGCATCGACGCGACCACGGGCGAGACGGTGCTGATCTCGCTGCCCCGCAACATGGCGAACTTCCCGTTCCGCGAGGGCTCGGTCATGGACCAGCAGTTCCCGGGCGGGTTCGACTGCGAGGGGTGCTACCTCAACGGCGTCAGCACCTGGGCCGGCGACCACACCGACCTCTTCAAGGACTTCGACCAGGCGGGCGTGGATGCGACGCTCTCGGCGGTCGAGGGGATCACCGGGCTCGACGTCAGCTATTGGGCGATGGTCAACCTCGACGGCTTCAAGGACCTGGTCGACGCCTTCGGCGGGGTCACCCTCAACGTCCGCGACCGGATCCCGGTCGGCCTGCCGACCGACGCGTACTTCCGCTACATCGAGCCCGGGACGAGGAAGCTCGACGGGCTCGAGACGCTGTGGTTCGCCCGCGCCCGCTACGGCTCCGACGACTACTCCCGGATGGCCCGGCAGAAGTGCGTCATGAGCGCGATGCTGCAACAGGTCAGCCCGCAGGTGGCGCTGAGCAACTTCTCCCGGATCGCCCGCGCCAGCTCCGAGATGGTGTCGACATCGATCCCGCGCAGCGAGGTCGACCGCTTCGTCCAGCTCGCGCTGGGGGCGAGGGACCAGAAGATCGCCACGCTCTCCCTCGTGCCGCCGATGATCGACACTGCCGAGCCCGACATCGACCTGGTCCAGCAGCAGGTCGCGGAGACCATCGACCGCGCCGAGGGCGACGCGCCGGCACCCGAGCCGACCGACGCCACGAAGCGGAAGCGGCCGAAGCAGCCGTCGGCCCAGACCGGTGGCTCGATCGGCAGCATGTCCGAGGGCTACGCCGCCAACGAGGCCAGCGACCTCGGCTCGGCCTGCTGATCGCGGACGCGGAGCGGACGCGATCGATGGTGGTTGAGCAGCGACCACGCCTGAGGGACGAAGGCGTGACGGAGCGTGTCGAAACCCGGTGAGGCGAAAGCAGACGGTGGCACCGGTCGCCGGACCCGGCCTCCCTAAGGTGTACGCGTGACTGACCCGACCACCACGCGTCCCGCCCGCGTCGTCGCGGTCGTGGTCACCTTCAACCGGCTGGCGCTGCTGCAGGGCCTGGTCGAGCGGCTCACGGGGATCCGGCGACTCGACGAGATCCTCGTCATCGACAACGCCTCCACCGACGGCACCGCGGAGTGGCTGCTGGCCCAGGTGCGCGAATCGCGCCTCGACGCCGTCACGCTCGACCGCAACCGCGGGGGAGCGGGCGGCTTCCACGAGGGGATGCGCCTCGCGGACGAGGAGTACGACGCCGACCTGGTGTGGCTGATGGACGACGACGGCCTGCCCGACTCCGACTGCCTCGACCTGCTGCTCGTCCACGACGGCGAGCTCGACCTCTGGGGTCCGGTCGTCGTCGACGAGGCCGACCCCGACCGGCTGGTGTTCCCGATCCGGCTGCCCGGCGGCACCCGCGTCGTGCACGACACCGACTCGGTGGAGCGAGCGGCGCCCGACGGTCTGCTGCGCGACGTCGTCATCCCCTTCAACGGCGTGCTGGTCACCGGTGAGCTCGTCCGGCGGATCGGCCGACCGCGCGAGGAGTTCTTCATCTGGGGCGACGACCACGAGTACCGGCTGCGCGCCGAGCGCGCCGGCGCCCGGATCGCCACGGTCGCGGCCGCCCGCGTCCGACACCCCTCGGTCGGCGAGCTGGGCACGCCGATGATGCTGGGGTGTACGACGTACAACCACAGCCCGAGCGACCTCAAGCACTACTGCATGGCGCGCAACAACACGCTCAACCAGCGGGACTACCGCGGCTGGCCGCACGTGCTCATGTTCTGGGTCAAGACGCTGTGGTTCTACACCCTGACCCGCCCCGACGCAGGTCGGCTCGGGCTGAGCCTGAGCGCGGTCCGCGCGGCGCTCCGCGGTGACTTCACCGGCCACGAGAGGTTCCTGCGGTGACGCGGGTCGAGACGGTGGCCGTCGTCGTGGTGACCTACAACCGCGCCGACCTGCTGGCGCGGATGCTCGACGGCCTCGCCGCCCAGACTCGCCGGCCGGACGCGGTCTACATCGTCGACAACGCCAGCAGCGACCACACCCGCGAGGTGCTCGAGCGGTGGCACGGGGGGGACCTGCCGCTGCGGGTCACCCACAGCACCGACAACCTGGGCGGCGCGGGCGGCTTCCACCTCGGCCTGAGGCAGGCGTACGGCGACGGCAACGACTGGATCTGGCTGATGGACGACGACGTCGTGCCGGCCCCCGACTGCCTCGCCGTGCTGCTCGCCCAGGACGAGGCGTGCCTGATGGCGGTACGCGAGGACACCTCCGGCCGGCTGGTCGAGAAGGCCGCCACCCGCTTCGACCTCGACAACCCGCTCTCGCTCAGACCCAAGACCGGCATGGTCGAGACCGACTACGGCACCCGCGCGGCGATGCCCGAGCGCGTGGAGCTGGAGATCGTCGCCTTCGAGGGGTTCCTGGTCCGCCGCGACGTCGTGAGTCGGATCGGGCTGCCAGACCCGGCGTACTTCATCTTCTACGACGACGTCGACTACGCGATCCGCGCCCGTCGGGCGGGCTACCGGATCTGGGCGGTCCGCGACGCCGTGCTGGTGCGGCAGCTGGACTTCGACCAGCAGCACGACCTCGGCTCGTGGAAGGGGTTCTACATGTATCGCAACCTCTTCGTCGTGCACCTGCGCTACGGCAGCAACCCGTTGGTGCGGCTCAAGCCGTGGCTGATCGCCGCGGGCGTCGTGACGCTCAGCCCGCTCCGCGGGGGACGGCCCGAGGCGCGCAATGTGATCCGTGCCCTACGCGCCGCGCGGGAAATGCGGAAGCTGCCGGAGGCATCCGTAGACTGATCCATCGCGTCCACACATGAGGAGACCCACCCTTGTCCAGTCCTGACCTGGTTGTCGTCGGCTCCGGCTTCTTCGGACTCACGATCGCCGAGCGGTGCGCGAGTGAGCTCGGCTTGAACGTGCTGGTGCTCGAGCGTCGTCACCACCTCGGCGGCAACGCCTACTCCGAGAAGGAGCCCACCACCGGGGTCGAGGTCCACAAGTACGGCGCGCACCTGTTCCACACCTCCAACGAGCGGGTCTGGGAGTACGTCAACCGCTTCACGTCGTTCACCGGCTACCAGCACCGGGTGTTCGGGAAGTACCAGGGGCAGGTGTACTCCCTGCCGATGAACCTCGGCCTGATCAACCAGTTCTTCGGCCATGCCCACACCCCCGACGAGGCACGCGCGCTGATCAGGGAGCAGTCCAGCGAGATCGCCACCGAGGACGCGACCAACCTCGAGGAGAAGGGGATCAGCCTGATCGGCCGCCCGCTCTACGAGGCGTTCATCAAGGGCTACACCGCCAAGCAGTGGCAGACCGACCCGACCAAGCTGAGCGCCGACATCATCACCCGGCTCCCGGTCCGCTACACGTTCGAGAACGGCTGGTTCAACGACACCCACGAGGGCCTTCCTGTCGACGGCTACACCGCCTGGCTGACCCGGATGGCCGACCACCCCAACATCGAGGTGCGGCTCGAGACGGACTTCTTGGCCTCCGGCCATGAGTACAGCGCCGACGAGATCAAGGGCACAGTGCCGATCGTCTACACCGGCCCGGTCGATGAGTACTTCGACAACTGCGAGGGCCGGCTGTCGTGGCGCACCGTCGACCTCGAGGAGTCCGTCGAGGACGTCGACGACTTCCAGGGGACGGGTGTCGTCAACTACAACGACCGGGAGGTCCCGTACACCCGGATCATCGAGTTCCAGCACTTCCACCCCGAGCGGGTGAAGACCCATCTGCCCGGCAAGACCGTGATCGTCCACGAGTACAGCCGCTTCGCCGAGGAGGGCGACGAGCCGTACTACCCGATCAACACCGCCGAGGACCGCGAGAAGCTGCTGAAGTACCGCGACCTCGCGCGCAACGAGCCGATGGTGCTCTTCGGCGGCCGACTCGGCACGTACCAGTACCTCGACATGCACATGGCGATCGGCTCGGCCCTCTCCATGTACGACAACCTGCTCAAGCCTCACTTCGCTGATGGTGCCGAGCTCACGAGCGGAGGAGTGGACGCATGACCGTCACCCACACCCAGACCAGCGAAGCCCCCGAGTCCACGTCGGCGGGCGCCGAGCGGGTGCTGCTGATGCGGCAGATCATGCCGGCGGGTCGCGACATCGACGTCATCAAGCTGTACGTCGACCCCGACCCGCTCGCGCTCGACGCCGACAAGTTCGACATCGGCCACACCCGCGCCGGCCACGAGGCCAACGCGATCATGTCCCGGATGCAGAGCGCCGCCAAGGGCGTCTCGAAGATCCACCCCGACCAGATCGAGTCCCGTACCGCCTACCGCGTCAAGAAGGGCGACAGCGTCTCGTTCGGTACGTACTTCAACGCCTTCCCGGCCTCCTACTGGCGCCGCCACACCATCGTCAGCGAGGTCCGGCTCACGGTCCGGCTGGAGGGTGAAGGCGCCACCGCCACGGTCTACCGCTCGATGGCCAACGGCCGCTCGCAGCGCGTCGACTCGGCCACGGTCGAAGGCTCGACGGGGGAGTTCTCCTTCGACCTGCCGCTCAAGCCCTTTGTCGACGGCGGTTGGTACTGGTACGACGTGATCGCCGGTGACGAGGACGCCGTCGTCGAGACCGCCGAGTGGGTTGCGGAGGTCCCCGAGGGCCGGGCCCGCCAGGGCACCGTCACCATCGGCATCACCACCATCCTGCCGGACTTCTGCGCCAAGCTGCTCGGCCAGCTCGGCGAGCCCGGCCCCCTCCACGACTACCTCGACGAGGTCCTCGTGATGGACCAGGGCAAGGATCGGCTTGCCGACTCCGAGTACTTCGCAGCCGCCGAGAAGGCGCTCGGCGAAAAACTGCGGGTCATCCAGCAGGGCAACATCGGCGGCTCGGGCGGGTTCGCCCGGGCACAGTACGAGGGCCTCAAGGCCGGCCGCTCGACATACGTCATGATGCTCGACGACGACACCGAGTGCGAGACCGAGGGCATCGTCCGGGCCATCACGTTCGGCGACCTGTGCCGCAAGACCACCATCGTCGGTGGCCACATGTTCAGCCTCTTCTCCAAGACACAGCTCCACTCCTTCGGAGAGCGGGTCTCGCCGTACACGTTCTGGTGGGGCTCGGCCCCCGGCGTCTTCCCCGGCTGGGACTTCGCTCAGCGCAACCTTCGCTCTGCCCGCTGGCTGCACGCCCGGATCGACGTGGACTACAACCCGTGGTTCATGTGCCTGATCCCGCGCGCTGTGCTCGCCGACATCGGATTGTCGCTGCCCTTCTTCCTCAAGTGGGACGACTCCGAGTACGGCCTGCGGGCGAAGGACGCCGGCTACCCGACGGTGTCCTTTCCCGGCGCCGCGGTGTGGCACGTGCCGTGGACCGACAAGAACGACGCCCTGGACTGGCAGTCCTACTTCCACGTCCGCAACCGGTTCATCGCCGCGTTGCTGCACACGAAGTACCCGCGGGGCGGCCGGATGCTGCGGGAGAGTTTCAACCACCAGATCAAGCACATGGTCTCGATGCAGTACTCCACCGTCGAGCTGCGTCACAAGGCGCTCGAGGACGTGCTGGCAGGCCCGGAGAGGCTTCACGAGCTCCTGCCGACGATGCTCCCGGAGATCAAGGCGCTGATCAAGGGGTACGACGACGCCACGCTCGTCAGCGACCCGAGCTCCTTCCCGGACGTCAAGCGCCACAAGCTGCCCCGCAAGGGTCGCGAGGCCTCGCCGGTGATCTCGGGCCGTGCCGCCACCGTGCAGGCACTGCTGCAGCCGCTGCGGCAGCTCCGAAAGCCGCGCGACATGGCGCAAGAGCACCCGGAGGCCGAGATCATGGCCCAGGACACCCGGTGGCACAAGATCGCCCGCTACGACTCGGCGATCGTGTCGCTGCCCGACCAGACCTCGGTGGCCTTCTACCGCCGCGACCGCGACAAGTTCGTCGACCAGCTCAAGCGCACGGTGGCGATCCACCGCCAGCTGGCCACCGACTGGGACGATCTGGCCGAGCGCTACCGCGCCGCGCTCCCCGTGATCACCTCCCCGGAGGCCTGGGAACGTACGTTCGGCCCCTGGATGGACAGGCCCGAGAATGACGATTAGCGAGGAGAGGCAGGCGCCGGGCCGGCACCGCGCGGACCGGGTGGCCGAGCCGTCCGAGCCGACCCTGACGCCGTCCAGCCACAACAACGGCCTCCTCGAGGTCTTCCGCCGTCGCTACCTGCTGCGGCTGCTGGTGCGCAGCACCGTGCAGGCCCGCTACCAGGGCACCGTCCTCGGCTGGATCTGGAGCTACGTGCAGCCCGGTGTCCGGTTCTGCATGTACTACTTCGTCTTTCAGATCCTGATCGGGCGCGGCGGAACCGAGGTCTACCCGTTCGCCATCCACCTGATCTGCGGCATGGTGCTCGTCCACTTCTTCACCGAGACCTTCAACGGCGGCACCCGGTCGCTGGTGAGCAACCGGAGCCTGATCGTCAAGCTCCCCGTGCCACGCGAGCTGTTCCCGGTCGCCACCATGCTGGTCGCCTTCTGGCACACCATGCCGATGGTCGTGATCACCCTCGGCGCCAGCCTGATCCTCGGCTGGACCCCGAGCCTGGTGGGCATCGCGGCCGGAATGCTGGGGCTGGCGATTATCGGGGTCCTCGGGCTCGCCCTCTCGCTGCTGTTCAGCGTGGCCAACGTGTTCTTCCGCGACTTCAGCAAGGTCACCCAGACGCTCACCCAGTTCACCACCTTCAGCGTGCCGATGATCTATCCGTACTCCCTGGTCGAGGACCGGTTCTCCCGGATCCCGTGGGTCGCCGACGTCTACCTGCTCAACCCGGTCGCCGAGGCGGTGCTGCTGATGCAGCGCTGCTTCTGGGTCCCGCTCACACGCGACCCCGAGGCAGCACTGGTGGAACAGATGCCGGCCGACCTGGTGAGCCGAGGGCTCGTCATGCTGGCGCTGTCCCTCGTCGGGCTGGCGCTGGCGCAGGTCTGGTTCAGCAAGCTCGAGCGGCGGGTGCCGGAGCGCCTGTGATGTCGACCGTGATCCGAGCGGAGAGCGTCACCAAGGCGTTCACCATGCAGTACCACCGCTCGCTCAAGCAGATCGCCCTCGCCAAGATGCGTGGGATGAAGACCCACGACCGGTTCAACGCGGTCGACGAGGTCTCCTTCACCGTCCAGCAGGGTGAGTCCGTCGGGCTGATGGGCCTCAACGGCTCGGGCAAGTCCACGCTGCTCAAGCTGGTCAGCGGGGTGATGCAGCCAGACAGCGGGCAGCTGCTCACCCGCGGCCGGGTCGCCGGCCTGATCGCGACCGGCGCCGGCTTCCAGCCCGAGGTGAGCGGCCGCGACAACCTGTGGCTCAACGCGGCCATCCTCGGCATGAGCGAGGCCGAGACGCGCCGCAAGATGGAGGAGATCCTCGACTTCGCCGACCTCGGCAAGTTCATCGACACCCCCGTCGTCTACTACAGCTCGGGGATGAAAGCCAGGCTCGGCTTCGCAGTGGCCATCAACGTGGAGGCCGACATCTTCATCGCCGACGAGGCGCTCGCCGTCGGCGACCGACCGTTCAAGCGCAAGTGCAAGGAGCGGATGCGTGAGATCCGCGAGAACGGCACCACGATCTTCTTCGTGAGCCACTCGCCCGGCGCGGTGAAGCAGATGTGCGACCGGGTGCTCGTGCTCGAGAAGGGAAAGCTGGGCTTCGACGGCGACGTCGAGGACGGCATCTCCTACCTCCACTACGACGAGGGCGAGGACGGCGACGACGACGAGGGCCTCGGCAGCGACGACTGACCGGCCCGGATTTCCGGGCTCCGGAGGCTCTTTTTTCCGCCTCGTCGGCGTGGCGAGTGGAAATTACACGATTGTAGTTACTCAGTTTTGTTGCGCCGGGGTGTGTGACTGGTGTGAAACTTGCTACCCGTGTGACTCTTCCCCCGCACTGGAGTAGCCCCTTATGCGTCCCAGCAAGGCCCACATCGTCACCTCCTGCCAACAGGTGCTGGCGCTCGGCGTCGTCCTCGCGGCCCTGGCCCCGGCGGCCTCCGTCGTCTCTCTCGACGTCGTCCACCGCGGCCCGGAGGCCGCGCCGTCCCGTGTCCCCCACGCGGCCGGCCAGCCCGCCCGCAGCGGGCTCCCCGGCGCCGAGGACCCCGGCCAGCAGGGCCCGCCCCAGTCGACGGTCCCGGTCGACACCGTCGAGCCGAAGGTCACCGAGGTCGCCCTGACCGCGGAGTCCGGCGGCGACCCGGCGGACCCGGGGTCCGACTCCCGTCCCGACGGCGACGACCGCACACCCGTGGCGCCCGGTCCCGTGGGCCGCACCACCGAGGAGCTGAGCCGTACGACCGTGCTGAGCCAACCGCAGCCCGTCACGGGCTACGGGGCGGTCGGCGTCACCTGGTCCCACGACGACCAGGTCCAGGACGACCAGATCGAGCTCCAGGTGCGCACCACCACCGACGGCGAGTGGAGCGCGTGGACCGACCTGGAGTACCACGACGAGCACGCGCCCGACCCGGGCACCGATGAGGGCCGAGACACCCGTCCGGGCACCGACCCGTTGTTCGTGGGAGAGGTGGACCGCGTGCAGCTGCGGGCGGTCGCCGCCTCCGGGCTGCCCGACGACATGTCGCTGGCCGTCGTCGCGCCCGGCAGGGCCGCCACGGTGGCGGAGCAGGCGCCCGAGCTGGCCCCGGAGCAGAGGACCGGGCCCGCGACCGGTTCGGCCACCGCACCGGACGCTCTCGAGCTCCAGTCGGCCTCGGCGTCGGCTCCGCGGCCGAAGATCTACAGCCGCGAGCAGTGGGGCGCCGACGAGCGGCTCCGTGACGGCCAGCCGAGCTACGGCACGGTCAGCGCCGGCTTCGTCCACCACACCGTCAACGCCAACGCATACTCGCGTGACCAGGTGCCGGGCATCGTCCGCAGCATCTACGCCTACCACACCCAGTCGCGGGGCTGGAGCGACGTCGGCTACAACTTCCTGGTCGACAAGTTCGGCCGGATCTGGGAGGGCCGCTACGGCGGGGTGGCCCGGGCGGTCGTCGGGGCCCACACCCTGGGCTACAACGAGGACTCCTTCGCCATGTCGGCGATCGGCAACTTCGACACCGTCCGTCCCCCGGACGCGATGCTGCGGGCCTACGGCAGCCTCTTCGCCTGGAAGCTGGGCCTGGCGGGCGTGGATCCGAGGGACCGGTCCCAGAACGTCAACGGCACGACCTTCGCGGCGATCAACGGGCACCGTGACGCCGGCTCCACCGCCTGCCCGGGTCGGTACCTCTACGAGAAGCTCCCGGCCATCCGCAGCTACGCCGCCGAGGCGGGCGATCCGGAGGAGCCGGAGGAGCCCGACCCGGTCACCCTCGAGCAGGTCGACTCGGACCTGGCCGCGACCTCGTACCCCGACCTGGTGGTGCGCCGCGCCTCGGACGGACGCGGGGTGATCCTGCCGACCGGCGGGCTCACGAGCTTCCGGACGCCGTCCACCGTGGCCCGGTCCGGCTGGGCGGCGCGTACGTTCCTGGCGATCCCCGACCTCACCGGGGACGACCAGAGCGATCTCGTGACGTTCGACGACCAGGGTGGTCTGCAGATCCGTCCCGGCCCGGCCGCGGACGGCTACCGCGAGGTGACCCGGACCTCACGCAAGTTCCGGGGCCACGACCTCGTCGCGTCGGCCGGCGATCTCGACGCGGACGGCCGGGCGGACTTCGTCGCCCGGGCAGAGGGCAAGCTGGTCACCCTCCTGCGGACGCGGCGAGGCGGCTTCCGTCAGGTGCCGCAGGAGACCGGGCTGCGGCGCTACGAGCAGCTCGTCGGCGCCGGTGACGTCACCGGCGACGTTCGTCCCGACCTCTGGGCCCGGGACGGCAGCGGCGGGCTCTGGCTCCATCGCGGCCTGGGTGACGGGCGGTTCGCCGACCGGACGCAGGTGAGCGTCGAGGACGACGAGTTCGACGCGATGGTCGGCGGGATCGACTACACCGGTGATGCCGTGCCCGACCTAGTGGTCAGGGGCACGGACGGCGCGCTCGTGGTGCTGCCTGCACGAGGCGACGGCACGCTCGGCCGCGCCATCGGACCAGTCGGCGACGCTGCCGGCCTGAGCATGATCGGCGGGGCGGGAGACATCGCCGGCAAGGCGTCCCCGGACCTGGTCGCGACGGGGTCGGACGGGGCGCTGGTCGTGCTGCGAAACCGTGGCACCTTCGACCTGGGCCAGCCGATCAACACCGGACAGTCCTTCGCACGCGCCGACCTGCTGCTGAATGCGGGCGACTTCGACGGTGACGGGCACGGCGACGTGATCATGCGTCGGGGGATCGGCTCGCTGTGGCTCTATCGCGGCCGCGGCACCGGCAAGCTCGCGGACCCTCAGCGGATCGGCGGTCGCCGGGCCTTCGGGAAGGTCACCGGCCTGCGGGTGGTGGCTGACGTCACAGGCGACGACCGGCACGACGTCGTGGGCCGGGTCGAGAAGCAGACGATGGTCTGGCGGGGCAAGGGCGCCGGAGCGCTGACGGAGAAGCGCGCGATCGAGGTCGCGGACGCCGCTTCCGGCGGCGTCAACCGTGCGGACTACGACTGGATCATCTCGACCAGCGACCTCCGGGGGCGCGGGCGGGCCGACCTCGTGGTGCGTGACCGCGACGGCTATCTCTCCCGGCTCGACGGTGGGCCCAGCGGCTACGCGGCGCCGCGCAACCTGGGCGAGGCCGGGGACTACGACCTGGGCGGCTGAGCCTGCCTCAGGCGCGGGACGTGGCGCGCTCGGCGGCGTACGTCGCCTCGATGCGCTCCGGGTCGGCATGCGCCACCAGGACCACCGATCCGCCGCGAACGAGCGGCTCGGTGAAGGAGGCGAGACCGGAAGGGGAAGCCGGGTTCGCCTCGCTGACGAGGCGGCCGCCGTCGGAGAGCAGGCTTCCGGCGGTGGCCGCCTCCCAGACCTCGGCCTGCGTGCGGCCCGTGACGGCCGGGTCGTCGGCTCCGGGCGGGTCGAGCGCGACGAAGGCGTCGGGCTGCGACCACACCTCGACCCCGTAGTCGTGGACGTCGGCCGGAAGCGGTTGGTCGAACCGGAGCCCGAGCGGGTGGAGCGCGGTCGCGAGCACCATCGCGCCGTCGGCCCTCGCCGCCCAGCGGTCGAGCCCACCGGGGCCGGTGACCCATCCGTCGGCCCGCGGGTCGCCCTCGAGAGACACCTCGAGCCCGACGGTCCACGCGGCGCCGAGGAACACCGGCCCCAGCCAGTGGACCGGCAGGTCCAGCCGCAGCAGCTGCCCGCGCTCGAGGTCGTGCTCGTCGGCGAGCAGCGAGGCGGTCTTGGCCACCCAGTTGGCGTACGTCGCCACCGACAGCTCGGTCCGTTCCCCGGAGGCGTGGTCGTAGAAGGTCACCAGCGGCCGACCCGGGTCGGCGGCCAGCGCTCGTGCCAGCACCGTGCTGAAGGTGGTCATGCACCTAGGGTTCCACCCATGCCCACGCTCGATCACTTCTGGTCGGTCATCCCGGCAGGGGGGGCCGGCACCCGGCTGTGGCCGCTGTCGCGGGTTGCCAGTCCCAAGTTCCTCCACGACCTGACCGGGAGCGGCCGCTCGCTGCTGCAGGACACCGTCGACCGGCTGGCGCCGCTGGCGGGCGACCGGGTGCTGGTCGTCACCGGCGAGGCCCACCGGGCAGCGGTGCGCGAGCAGCTGCCCGGGCTGGGGGAGGACGCGGTGCTCGCCGAGCCGTCGCCGCGCGACTCGATGGCCGCCATCGGCCTGGCCGCCGCGGTCGTGGAGCGGCGCGACCCCGACGCGGTGGTGGGCTCCTTCGCCGCCGACCACGTCATCGCCGACACCGGCGCCTTCGAGGCGGCCGTCGGTCGCGCCGTCGCGGCGGCGTACGACGGCTGGCTGGTCACGCTGGGCATCACGCCGACCTTCGCCTCGACCGGCTTCGGCTACATCCGCCTGGGCGACGACCTGGCCGGGCACCCTGGTGTGCACCGGGTGGCCGAGTTCGTCGAGAAGCCCGGTCCCGACGTGGCCGCGGGCTATCTCGCCGACGGTGGCTTCCGGTGGAACGCCGGCATGTTCGTCGCCCGGCCGGGGGTGCTGCTCGACCTGCTCGCCGAGCAGGACCCGGAGTTCGCCGCGACCCTGCGGGCGATCGCGGCGGATCCCGGCCGGCTGGCCGAGCTGTGGCAGCGGCTCCCACGGATCGCGGTCGACCACGCGGTCGCCGAGCCGGCGGCGGCCGGGGGGCGGGTGGCGGTCGTCCCCGCCGACCTCGGGTGGGAGGACATCGGTGACTTCGACTCCCTCGCCACGCTGCTGGGCGAGGAGTCGGACCTGACCGTGCTGGGCGACGCCGGCCTGGTCCGCGGCCAGGTCGCGTCGGGTCTCGTGGTGCCGGCGTCCGGTCGGGTGGTCGTCGTGGTCGGCCTCGACGACGTCGTCGTCGTCGACACCCCCGACGCACTGCTCGTCACGTCGCGGGCGCACGCGCAGCGGGTCAAGGACGTCGTCGCCGACCTGCGCAGGCGCGGCCGGGACGGGCTGGTCTGAGACCGCTCCGGCTCAGATGGCTTCGGGCTCCGGGGAGTCGGTGTAGGGGTAGTCCTTCATGAACTGCTCGAGCGCGGCGCCGCTGGGCTCGGAGCAGTACTGCGTGACACCGGACTGCTCGCCGGACGGGTCGCCGTCGCCGCCCACCGACCAGTGGGTGAACGCGACATGCTGGCCCTCCGGGAACGGGTCGCCGTCCTCCGAGGTCCACGGGACGGCCTTGAACTTGTTGCGGAAGTTTTCGTCGTCGGTGAACTTCCCGGACAGGCCACGCAGCTGGTCCATCGCCTCGGCGTCGTCGGCGACCGTCTCGTCGTACCACAGCAGCGTGTAGCCGTGCTCGAGGTTGTGGACCAGCTCGCCCACGTCGGGCCGGTCGCCCGCGGAGTAGAACTTCCGCTCGATGCCGTCCCAGACGTCGTAGTGGGTCCCGAAGGCGGGCGGGGACTGCTCGTACGGGATGTCCGTCCCGGGCTCGACGTGGTCCTGGCTGCCGGTGGCGACCTCGGTCTCGACCTCCTGGCAGGACGAGGCCGGCGCGCCGATCGAGGCCAGGTCGAGGTCGTTGAACTCCCGCTGGTCGAACCAGTCCTTGATCGGCTGGTAGGCGGCGGCGCCCACGATGAGCAGACCGACCACCACGCAGACGCCGACGATCATGAAGCCACGACGGCGCTCCGAACCCTGCTGCTTGTTGCGGATGGCGTCGATCTTGGCCTGGCGTTCGGACTTGGAGGGCTTGGACTTGGCCACGTGCGGAATCCTCGCGTCGGTCGGGGGTCGTCGGGCTGAGTCTACGGAGTCGGGGGGAGAAGTCGGGCCACCCCGTCCCGGTTCACGTCGATCCGCCAGCCGTGGGCGTACGCCAGCGGCCGCAGCACCGACGCGGCGGCGTCGGACTCGAGGCCACCCCCGGGAAGCGGACGGGCGGGTTGTCCCGTCACGGCGCTCACGGCAGCGGCCACGTCGTCCCGGCCCGCGGGGGCGCCGAAGCCGGCCGCCTCGGCCGGGTCGCCGCGCAGCGCGCTCACCACCGCCTCCCGTGTCCCCATCCCGAACATGTCCTCGTGGTCGGCACGCACCAGCGCGACCGCGCCCGGGCCGTCGTCGGCGGCGGGGAGCACGAGGTCGGCCCGCCCGCGGACGACGGCGAACGGGCGCCGTCCGAGCTTGCCCTGCACCAGCTCGGCTGCCCCGGCCAGCTCGTCGGCGACGGCGGGGGCAGTGACGGCGAGCTCGGTGCCGTGGGAGTCGAGACGTCCGGCGTGGTCGTCGAGGACGCGGAGGCCGGCGGCGCCGACAGCCAGGTCGGTCTGGCCGTGCCGCCAGGCCCGGCCGGCGGTGTCGGTCACTACGACGGCCACGGTGCGACCGGTCAGCCCGGTCAGCCGAGCCCGCAGCCGGCGGGCGGACGCGTCGGGATCGACGGGCAGCAGCACGACGTGTCCGGGCTCGACGTTGGACGCGTCGATCCCGGCCGCGGCCATGGTCAGCCCGTGCCGGGTCCGGACGATCGTCGTCGGACCCCGCCGCGCCACCACCCGTACGGTCTCGCCCGCGAGCAGCTGCTCGCGGGTGCCGGCGACCACCCGCCCCTCGGCCTTGGCGACCACCTTGCTCGTCACGAGCACGACGTCGCCGTCGGCGAGTGCCACCAGCCCGGTCAGCAGGGCGGCGAGGTCGTCACCGACCGCGACCTCCCCGACGCCGTCCGGGGCGAGCACCTCCAGCCGGGTCACGGACCCGCCAGCCGGATCGCGGCGGCGGCCATGGCGGCCGTCGCCTCGTCGTCGGTCATCATCAGCGGGACGGCGGCCGCCCGCAGCCCGGCCTCGCGCAGCCCGGCCAGCGCGTCGTCGTCCCGCTCGTCGACCAGCCAGCCGTCCAGCACGCCGCCGGATCCGCGGGCGCCGTAGTGGCGACCCACCGCCTCGGCGCTCGACTCGACACCGACGGCCGCCAGCAGCTGCTCGGCCATGCCTCGCACGTGGTGGCCGCCGACGATGGGGGAGAGGCCGACGACCGGTGCGGCCGTGGTCGCGACGGCCTCCCGGACGCCGGGGACGCCGAGGATCGTGCCGAGCGAGACGACCGGGTTGGACGGCGGCAGCACGACCAGGTCGGCCTCTGTGATCGCCGCGACCACGCCCGGCCCGGGCGTGCACTCGTCCTGGCCCACGACGAGGACCGCCTCGGCGGGCACCTCGGCCCGCAGCCGGACCCAGTACTCCTGGAAGTGGACCACCCGGCGGCCGCTGGCCTCCTCGGGGTCGTGGACCACGACGTGGGTCTCGACCCGGTCCTCGGTCATCGGCAGCAGCCGGACCCGACCCCCGAAGACCGGGGAGAGCCAGCGGCGGCACAGCGCCTCGGTCACCTGCGAGAGCGGGTAGCCGGCCTCCAGCATCTCGGTGCGCACCAGGTGGGTCGCGAGGTCGCGGTCGCCCAGGCCGAACCAGGTGCGGTCCACGCCGTACGCCGCCAGCTCCTCGTTGAGGTGCCAGGTCTCCTCGCGGCGACCCCACCCACGACCGGGGTCGATCCCGTCGCCGAGGGTGTACATCACGGTGTCGAGGTCGGGGCAGACCTTCAGTCCGTGGATCCACCAGTCGTCGGCGGTGTTGGCCACGACGCTCACCTCGGCGTCCGCGGCGACGCCCGGCAGGGTGCCGGCGGCGATGCCGTGGAGGAGTCCGCGGACGAACCGTGCTCCGCCCACACCTCCGGACAGCACGGTGATCCGACGCAGCGCCCCCAACATGGGGCTCAGCCTGCCGTACACCCGGGCTAGTCCATTCGGGTGGTCTTGGCCCTATAACACGATCGGGGTTGACTTTCGGCGTACGACAGGCGTGTAATTCCCCCAGTGTTCTTCGGCTGTCTGGGAAACAGGCTCCGTGAGGGGTCGGGACACGGGGGCCGGAAGAGAACAGAATGCACACTCCCGCTCGGCGGGCCACGGTCGGTGGATGCGGGGTGTCGGGTCGAAAGGGCGAGTGCCGTGAGAGAACTGCTTCTGCTCGACGGGGACGCCGAGGAAGCCGGGTGGCAGGAGCGCGCGCTGTGCGCTCAGACCGATCCCGAGGCGTTCTTCCCTGAGAAGGGCGGATCCACCAGGGAGGCCAAGAAGGTGTGCCTCACCTGCGAGGTGAGAGGTGACTGCCTCGAGTACGCGCTGATGAACGACGAGCGGTTCGGCATCTGGGGCGGTCTGTCCGAGCGTGAGCGCCGCAAGCTCAAGAAGCGCGCTGTCTGATCCGAGCCCAGCCGTCGCCACGAGCGTGCGAGTGGCGGTGACGTACGCGCATTCGGTGACCTGCCCATCTCGCCGTTAGGGTCGTCCTCCGTGTCTGCCACGGTCGTTGCCCTCCTCGTCAGCCACGACGGGTCGCGCTGGTTGCCGACCGTCATCGACGGGATCCGCGCGCAGCGCGCACCGCTCTCACGCGTCGTCGCCGTCGACACCGGCAGCAGGGACGACAGCGCGGCGCTGCTCGACGCGGCGTTCGGTGGAGCCGTCGGCAGCGTCGTCCGTACGACCGGTGAGACCTCCTACCCCCAGGCCGTCCGACTCGGCCTCGAGCAGGTCGACAGCACCGAAGCGGCCGACTGGGTCTGGCTGCTCCACGACGACTCCACCCCCGACGCCGGCGCCCTGGAGGCGCTGCTGGCGGCGGCCGACGCCGACCCCGGCGCCGACATCCTCGGTCCCAAGCTCCGCGAGTGGCCCTCCCTCAAGCGGCTGCTCGAGCTCGGAGTGACCCTCTCGGGCACCGGCCGGCGCGAGACCGGCCTCGAGCGCGGTGAGTACGACCAGGGCCAGCACGACGACATCAGGACCGTGCTGGCGGTCAACACCGCAGGCATGCTGGTCCGTCGCTCGGTCCTCGAGGAGCTCGGCGGTCTCGACGAGCAGATGCCGGTCTTCGGCAACGACATCGACTTCGGCTGGCGCGCCGCCGCGGCCGGCCACCGCACGCTGATCGTCCCCGAGGCGGTCGTCTTCCACGCCGAGGCCGCCCACCGCGGCGCCCGGCGTACGCCCCTCACCGGGCGCCACATCCACTACCAGGAGCGTCGCGCGGCGCTCTACACACTGCTGGCCAACTCCAGCGGCCGCGCACTGCCGTGGCGGCTGGTGCGGCTGGCGCTCGGGACGCTGGTCCGGATGGTGGGCTTCCTGCTGGTCCGCCAGGTGGGGCAGGCGCTCGACGAGCTCGCGGCCTTGGTCTCCCTCTACGGCCAACCGGGCGTGGTCCGGCGGGCGCGCCGCGACCGCCGGACGCGGCAGTCTTCGGCGCCGGCCGACGTCACGAGCCTCCAGTCCCGCTGGTGGGTCCCCTACCGGCACGGTCTCGACTTCGTCAGCGACCTGGCGGCGGCGCTGACCAACCAGGCGGCCGACGTCGCCGAGCGGAGGCGGATCGCGAGCGACCGGCCGGTCCACCGGGCCCGCGCCGACGACGACGCCGACGACTGGGAGCAGGGCATGGTCGCCCGCTTCTTCACCAGCCCGGTCGCGCTGGGCGGACTGGTCTTCGTGGTGCTGGCGCTGCTGGGCGCCCGAGAGGCCTTCGGGACCGTCGTCGGCGGGGCGCTCGCCCCGGCGCCGGCGTCGGCGGCCCAGTGGTGGCAGCTCCACCTCGAGTCGTGGCACCCGCTCGGGCAGGGCACTCCGGTGCCCGCGCCGGCGTACGTCCTGCCGCTGGCGCTCGTCGGGTCACTGATCGGCCCGGCCGCCACCATCAGCGCGCTGCTGGTCCTCGCGGTGCCGCTGTCGTTCTGGGGCGCCTGGCGCTTCCTGCGGGTCGTCGGCAAGCTGTTCGAGCCGGCCGGGCCGCCCAGCTGGCTGCTGTTCCTCGGCGCGGCCACCTATGCGCTGGCCTCGGCGACCAGCGGCGCCTGGGGTCTGGGTCGGCTCGGCGTCGTCGTCGTGGCGACCCTGCTCCCGTGGCTGGCCCACGCCGCACTCGGCTTCGCCGACCCCGACGGCGACCGCCGCTGGCGCGCCGGCTGGCGTACCGGGCTGCTGCTCGCCCTGGGGACGGCGTTCGCCCCGCTGACGTACTGGTTCGCGCTGGTGCTGGCCGTGCTCGTGATCGGCGCCGGCTTCGTCGTCAGCGCCCGTGCCATGCGCGCCCGCTCGGTCTGGGGACCGCCCGCCGCGGCGCTGCTCGTCCCGCCGGGGCTGCTGGCCCCCTGGTGGGTGCCCGCGCTTCAGTACGGCGCTGCACCTGCGCTTGCGCTCGACGCGGGTCGGCTGCCGATGGCCACGGTCGGCTTCGCCGACCTCGTGACCGGTCACGTCGGCGACGCCGGCGCCCCGGCGTGGCTGGGCCTGCTGCTGCTCGGTGTCGCGGTCCTCGCGCTGGTGCCGTCCCGCACCCGGGTGCCGGTGCTGGTCTGCTGGATCGTGGCGCTCGCTGCCGCACTGGTCGCCCCGGCGCTAGGCCTGGTCACCTTCGAGCGCGACTCGGTCGCCACCGATGCCGGCCTCGGCTTCCTGGTCGTCGTCATCCAGGCCGCGTTCGTCGTGGGCGCGGTGATCGCTGCCCAGGGCGCCACCCGCGGCGCTGCGGACAACGCCTGGGGGCGCCGGGCGGTGGCCGCGGTCGTGGCCGTCGCTGCGGTCGTCCCGGTCGTCGGACTCGGCTGGTTCGTCGGCTTCGGCCCCGGGGACCTCGAGGACACCCGCGACACCGGCATCCCGGCGTACATGATGCAGAGCACCGCGCTCGGCCCCGCCCACGGTGTCCTGGTGGTCCGGGGCGCCGCCGACACCGGATTCAGCTGGTCGGTGCTGCGCCAGGACGGCCTCACCGTCGGCGAGGACGAGATCGTGGGACTGATGAGTGCCGACCGCGAGCTCGACGAGGTCGTGGGCGCCCTGGTGTCGTCCCCGGCGTCGGGCGCCGTGGAGTCGCTGCCCGGCGAGGGCATCGAGTACGTCGTGCTGCCCGAGCCCGCCGACGGCAACGTCGCCGCGGTGCTCGACGCGACCACGGGCCTGGAGCAGGCCAGCGCGGAGAACCGCGAGACCCGCGCCTGGCAGGTCGCCGAGGAGGTCACGCCCGGCGCCGTGGCCGGCCGTGAGGCATGGCAACGGCTCGCGCTGGTGATCGGCCAGGGGCTGGCGATCCTGGTGGTCCTCGTCCTCTGCGCGCCGAGCCTGGGACGGGAACGCCGATGAACACGTCACCGACCACCGGGAGTGGCCGCCGCTCCGCCACCGGCCGGCGCCGGATCGGCCCGACCGGCCTGCTGGCACTGCTGCTGCCCCTGCTGACCGTGGGGGCGCTGGCGCTCGTGCAGCCCGACCCCACGCAGGTCACCTCCACCCCGGCCGACTCCGTGCCGGTCGACCAGGCCGACCTGGTCTGCCCGCCAGCGTTCGCCCCGGAGTCGGGGCTGGCCGTGGCTCCTGCCGGCCGGCTCGACGGGGGCACCGCCGGCGTCGACGGCGGGGAGGGCGACACCACGGACATCGACCTGCGCTCAGACGCGGTGACCGCCCTCGACGACACCACCGACGCCGGCTTCGTCCGTGCCCGGGGCGCGGTCTCGGCGCAGCTGCTGGCCGCGCGGTTCCAGCCGCGCGGGCTCGCCGCGACGGAGTGCCCGCTGCCGCGCCCGTCGTACGCCTTCACCGGGGTGGGCGCCGACGCCGATCACGCCTCGGTCCTCCAGCTCTCCAATCCCGACACCGGCCCGGCCGTCGCCGACGTGACGGTGCTGGGCCGCAACGGTCCGCTCGACGTTCCCGAGCTGCGCGGGCTGACGGTGCAGGGCGGCCGCACGGTCGAGGTCGATCTCACCGAGGCGGTGCCCACGCGCAACGAGCTCGCCCTCGAGGTGGTCGTCTCGCGCGGCCGGCTCGGGGCCACGGTCACGGACGCGATCCCGGCGCTCGGGACCCGGGTCCTCACCCAGGACTGGCTTCCCGCGTCCGGCGAGCCCGTGACCGAGCAGCTGCTGCTCGGCCTCGTCGAGGGCAGCGGCACCGACACCCTGGGCCTCGCCAACCCGGGCGACGACGAGGTCCGCGTCGAGGTCCGCATCGTCACCGAGGACGCGTCCTTCGTGCCGGAGGGGCTCGACGAGATCGCCGTCGCGCCCGGCTCGCTGGAGTCGGTGACACTGACCGACCAGCTGCGCGAACAGATCGGCAACGGCGCCCTCGGCCTCGAGCTGCGGAGCACCGGACCGGTCACCGCCGGGCTGGCCTCGGTCGTCGGCGGCGACCGGGTCCACGCTCCCGTCGTCACCCGTGCCGAGGAGCCGATCACCGCGCTCGTGCCGCCCGGCCGGTCCTCGCTGGTGCTGGGCGGAGCCGAGGGGTCCGGGGTCGCCACCGTGGCGGCCTACGACGGCGGCCGGATGCTCGCCGAGGAGCGGGTCGAGCTGACCGAGGGCTCCGGCGGCACGGTGCAGCTGCCCGAGGCGACGACCCTGGTGCGGGTCACCCCGCGTCGTACGGGGGTGGCCGCGTCGGTCGTGACGACCGGTGACGGCGCCACCGTCGTCCCCCTGCAGGAGCTGGTGCGCACAGCCCTGGTCCCCGACGTGCGGCCCGGCCTGCCCTGACGTCGACCCGACGCTGGTCGCGAGGGTCAGGAGTCGGGCCGGTAGCGCGGGTCGACGACCTCGGGCTCGACGCCCAGCAGTTCGGCGACCTGCTCGACCACCACCGTGAGCACCAGCGCCTCGAGGTCGGACCGGGCGGCCGCCCGGTGCTCGATCGGTCGGCGGAAGAGCACCAGTCGGGACGGGGCGCCACGGGCGCCGCGCACCAGGGACGACAGCGGCACCGTCTCGGGGTACCAGTCGTCCGGGATCTGCGGCGCGTCCTCGACGGCGTACTCCACCAGGCCGAGCTGGTCCGACCAGCGCTCGTCGATCCCCGAGACCACGTCGAGGACGAGCTGGTCGAAGCGTTCACCTGCCGTCCGGCGCTCCGGGGTGCCGAGGACCGCGGGGAGCACTCCGGGCCCGCGCATCCCGCGGCCCCGGCGGTCCCGCGTACGCCGTCGCTCCGCGCGACCACCGACTGCCTGCTCCACGGCCGCGAGCCTAATCGGCAACCGCCCGGTCAGTGGGTAGCGTCTGCGTCGTGAGTCGAGTCCGTCGGTGTTCGCGCAGCGCCTGCAGTCGTGGCGCTGTCATGACGCTGACCTACGTCTACGCCGACCAGACCGCGGTGCTCGGCCCGCTGGCCACCTTCGCCGAGCCGCACGCCTACGACCTGTGCGAGCCCCACAGCGAGCGGCTCTCGGCGCCGCGCGGCTGGGAGGTGATGCGGCTGCGGCCCGATCCGGCAGCCCAGGGTCCGAGCAGCGACGACCTGCTCGCGCTCGCCGACGCCGTCCGCGAGGCCGCACGGCCGCTCCCGCCGCCGCCCGGGCCGACGCCGGTCGTGGAGCCCGGCCGCGAGGTCGCACGACGCGGTCACCTGCGGGTGCTCACCTCCGACTGAGCCCACTACAGTCAGGCCCCATGGTCACCGATTCCGGCGCGCCCGCCTCCAGCCGGGCCCCCCTGGACCAGGTGTTCAAGGCCTACGACGTTCGCGGCACCGTGCCCGACCAGGTCAACCCGACGCTGGTTCGCGCCATCGGCGGCGGCTTCGTCGACGTGACCGGGGCCGACCGGGTCGTCGTGGGGCACGACATGCGGCCCAGCTCGCCGGAGCTGGCCGCCGCCTTCGCCGACGGTGCGTCGGCGGCTGGGGCCGATGTGGTGATGATCGGGCTGGCCGCCACCGACCAGCTCTACTTCGCCTCCGGGCACCTCGACCTGCCCGGCGCGATGCTCACGGCCAGCCACAACCCCGCGCACTACAACGGGATCAAGCTCTGCCACGCGGGTGCCCGGCCGGTCGGCCGCGACACGGGTCTGACCGAGATCCGCGACCGGGTCGCCCGAGGGGCGACGTACGACTCGGGGCGGCGCGGTGAGGTCACCGAGCAGGACGTGCTCGACGCCTACGTCGGCCACCTGCTCTCGCTGGCACCCGTCTCGGGACGTCCGCTGCGGGTCGTCGTCGACGCCGGCAACGGGATGGCCGGCCACACCGCGCCGGCGGTCTTCGAGCGGCTGGGTGCCGACCGGGTGGCGCTGGTGCGAATGTACTTCGAGCTCGACGGGACCTTCCCCCATCACGAGGCCAACCCGATCGAACCGGCCAACCTCGTCGACCTGCAGCGGCGCGTCCTCGAGGAGGGAGCCGACGTGGGGCTGGCCTTCGACGGTGACGCCGACCGGTGCTTCCTGGTCAACGAGCGGGGCGAGCTGGTCTCGCCGTCCGTGCTCACCGCCCTCATCGCCAGCCGCGAGCTCGCCCGGGAGCCGGGGGCGACGGTGATCCACAACCTGATCACGAGCCGTGCGGTCCCGGAGCTGGTGGCCGAGCTGGGCGGCCGGCCGGTCCGTACCCGCGTCGGCCACAGCTTCATCAAGGCCACCATGGCCGAGACCGGCGCGGTGTTCGGCGGCGAGCACAGTGGGCACTTCTACTTCCGCGACTTCTGGCGCGCCGACTCCGGCATGCTCGCCGCGCTCCATGGCCTCGCCGCGCTCGCCGAGACCGACCAGCCGCTGTCGCAGCTGCTGGCCGAGCACGACCGCTATGCCCTCAGCGGCGAGATCAACACGACGGTTGGAGACGCTGCCCGGGTCATCGAGGACGTGCGCACGACGTACGGCGGGCGCGCCGGGGTCACCCTCGACGAGCTCGACGGGCTGACCGTGAGCCACGACGACTGGTGGTTCAACGTGCGGCCCTCCAACACCGAGCCGCTGCTGCGCCTCAACGCGGAGGGCCGCGACACTGCCACCATGGAGCGCGTCCGCGACGACGCGCTGACCCTGATCAGGAGCCACGCATGAACCTCGACCCCGCCCTGCTGGAGATCATCGTCTGCCCCGACTGCCACGGCGACCTGGTCGTGACGGGGGAGGAGCTGGTGTGCCAGGGCTGCGGCCTGGCCTACCCGGTGCGCGACGACATCCCCGTGCTGCTGGTCGACGAGGCCCGGCGACCGGACTGATCCGGCCATGGTGACCTGGTTCGACGAGTCCCGTCTCGACGACGAGGTGGTCTGGCAGCGCGCCGACGGCCGGCTGCGGACACTGGCCGAGTCGGGTGCACGCGTCCGGCTCGAGGCGGGCGAGGCCGCCGAGGCGATCGAGGCGGCCGTCGGCAGGGCCGGCGAGCAGCAGCGTCCGCGCGCCGTCATCGCCGCCGGCCCCGACTCGCGGTTGCTGCGGGCGGTGCTGGAGCCGTGGTGCCCCGTCCCATTCGTGGCGTGGCCGGGCCCGTCGTTGCCGGGGTGGGCCGGAGGTCTCGACCTCGTCGTCGTGCTCGCTCCCGACGGTGGCCACAGCTCGGCCTCCGCGGTCGCCGAGGCCGTACGCCGGGGCTGTCAGCTCGTGGTCGCCTGCCCGCCCACGTCTCTGGTCGCCGACCACGCCGGCGGCCGGTGGAGCACGATCCTCCCCACCCGCAGCGGCGACCAGCTGGCGACCGCGGTGGCGGTGCTCGACTACCTCGAGCGGCTGCAGCTCGGTCCGCGCGTGGACACCGAGCGGGTCGCGACCGCGCTCGACGACGTCGCGCTCACCTGCTCGCCCCACCGCGACCTCGCCGTCAATCCCGCGAAGATGCTGGCGATCGCGCTGGCCGACACCACGCCGGTGGTCTGGGGCGGCAGCGTGCTGGCCGCCCGGGCCGCCCGGCGGATCGCGGAGTCGCTGCGCCGCACCAGCGGTCGCAGCGCACTGGCCGGCGACGCCGAGCACCTGCTCCCCGTCCTCGAGGCGGTGGCTCCGCGCGACGTCTTCGACGACCCCTTCGCCGACGAGCCCCGCGACCTCCGGCCGATGCTGCTCGTGCTCGACGACGGCAACGACGAGCCGATCGTCCGCGAGGACCGGGGCCGCCTGCAGGCCGCCGCCTCCAGCCGCGGCGTACGGATCGAGACGCTGACCACCGATGCCCCGACCGAGGTCGCGCGCTACGCCTCGCTGCTGCTCAGCGGCAGCTATGCCGCGGAGTACCTCCGGCTCGGCCTGGTCGAGGAGTGAGCGACGGGTCCGCTGCGGGTCGCCCAAGCTCCCCGCGCAGCGCGCGGGCACCCACTCGGCGCACGGGACGTGCGATGACTGCGGATCTGGTCAGAGAAGCTCCAGCCATGGGTGCCCCGGACAGACCAACGGGAGGGCTACGCGCAGCCACGACCTCTGGTCCGCGTCCAGGTGCGGTTGGAGCGTGACGAGGTCCGCGTGGTCCTTCGGGCGAGGATCCCTGCTCTTGTACAGCAGCTGCACCTCGGGCGTGAGCACCCGTCGGCGGGCATTCGAGGCGCGGCCGTCGAGGTCCGCGACCGGCCGAGAGATGCGTGGGTCTCGTCGGTAGGTCCAGACGCCGGCGCGGGCATCGTCGATCATCACCTGAAGGCTCCACGGTGACCTCGGCGTGCGCCGGCACCAGATGTCGTGAACCTCGTCCGGCAGCCTCTCCTCCGAGGGCCAGGGGCGCAGCGAGCCCGGTGGATCGGCAGCGTGGAGATCCCATCCGGGGAGCGCATGATGCAACGCTCCCTGGTCCTCGCGGAGGATGACCACGTCGATGTCGGCGTGCTCACGTGTCTGGTGGCCGACGTGGAGATCGACTGCCCAACCGCCCGCGATCCACCACGGACCCTTCAGTCGAGCGAGGACGGAGGCGACCTCGGCGGGGGTCATCGGATGCAGGCTCCAAGGTCGGTCGACACCTGCACATGGTGGCAGCACAGCGGAGTGTGATCGTGCTCGCTCCTTGGTTCTGGCCGTGCCTGACGTCGGGCGTGCCGGTGGCCCCGCCCGGGGTGGGCGGGGTGTGGGGCGGGGTCAATCTCGTGGTGGTCGGTGCTGGTCGTGGGTGACGTCGAGGGTGCCGGTGTGGTCGCGGAGGTACTGGTAGCCGTGGGGTGAGGTCCACAGGTAGGACCCGGGCTCCAGCACGGTGTAGGTCCAGCCGCCGTGGGTCTTCAGGCGGTGGTGGCTGCGGCACAGGGCTGCGATCTGACAGGTGCAGGTGTCACCGCCGGTGCCGTCGTCTCGCCACGGCGTGATGTGGTCGCAGTCGCAGCGGTGCTGGTCGGGCCTCAGTGTCCGGGCGGGTGTCGTGCAGTGGGGGAAGACGCAGGTGTGGTCGCGCAGCGCGACGGGCTCGGCGATCCGGTCGGGGACCTCGTAGGCCTCGACGTGGACGTGGTCGGCCAGATCGAGCACCGGCTTCACGACCAGGTGGGTGGCGGGGTGGCCGCACCAGGCTCGGATCTGCTCGACCGTGACCGGCCTTCTCGTGTTCTCGACCCGCCCCACCGCGCAGTCGGAGCCGCCGCGGAGGGCGGCCTCGGAGAGGTGGACGTAGAGAACGGTCGTGCGTACCGGCCGCTTCGCCTTCGGTGAGGTCTGCGCCTCGTCCTCGGTCTCGGTCGCGAGGTCGAGGGCGAGTTGGCGGCGGGCCAGCTCCCCGGCCGCCAGCGACCGCCGCACGTCAAGGGAGTCCTGGCAGCCGAGGTCGCCCAGCTGGGAGGCGATGCCGCGGATCGCGTCGTCGAGGTCGAGGGCGTCGGCCAGGTCCAGCTCACCGGTCACCAGCGCGGTGCCGGCGAAGGAGACCTG
>Ga0136617_10000646_pt1 | contig 29719 bp, 27 predicted proteins | sample AntDrymUQ3222106_2_FD_129672 | JGI IMG/M metagenome (GOLD analysis project Ga0136617, IMG submission 129672) | Polar desert sand microbial communities from Dry Valleys, Antarctica - metaG UQ322 (21.06) | ecosystem: Environmental > Terrestrial > Soil > Desert | place: Antarctica: Dry Valley... | reverse complement strand
CGCCACGGAGAGTCGTTTGTGCTGGTCGCCGTGCTGCGCACGGTCGGCCCGTGCGACGGCGGGCCGGGGGTCGTGATGCCTTTCTGCTGCCTGGTGGTCACAGTGGATCTTGTACGCTGGGTCAGTCCCTTGTTTCTTACGCGGACTCGGACTCGCGGTAGACGCGACGGGCGATCTCCTCGACCTGCTCGACCGTGAGCACGGGCGCACCGCGGTCGTGCACCGCCTGGGTCAACAAGCGGCGGACCAGTGCTGAGGTGGGGATTCGCTCGGCCGCGGCGCGCTGTTTCAGCGCCCGCGACAAGGACTCGGGTATCCGCAGCGACAGGGCACTCTGGTTGTTCTCGGCGATCTCCGCGGCGACGGCGGCAGCCTCCTCTTCCGCAACTTCGGCACGGATGCCCACGTGTTCGCGCCTGCGCTGACGCACGACTGGGTCGGTCTCGGCGTGGGCGGCCTCCTGCTCGCAGGCGATCTCACTGCGGATGGTGGCCAGCACGCGCGACCGCGTGTCCGGGTCGGTCATGACATGCCTTCCTTTCCTTGCAGGTACGCACGCAGGTCAGCGCCACTGGTTTTCCACGCGGTCACCCAGCCACGGTGCAAAGACCCTGTTGGTTAATCTGCGACATGGCTGTCGACCTCCACTGTTGATCTTCTGTGACGGTGTGATTCCGTCTGTGGTTGGCCTCCCCCTGTTCGCCGGTCGCCCAGAACGCAACGAACGGCACTCTCGTCCAGACCTAACGGACGAAAGTGTCGTTCGTTGCGACACCGGGCTCCAGACGAATCCTCACCAGCGCGCGTGAACCACAATTAGCCAACAAGGTCTGCAAAGGCAGCAAATGGCTGCGGCGCCGCCCTGGTCATCAGGTTGCGAGGCGAGGTGTCCGAGGTCTGCGAGGATCACCGCCAACATGTTTCGGCACCCGGGAGCACTCCATGGTCACCTGGAGACCGCCGGCGTAGGAGCGCTGCAACTCCACTGATCACTCTGCGGGGAGTCATGGTCGGTCCGCTGCGCGGAACCACCTCGACAAACCGGGAGCGCAGGCGAGCACGCCACCTTCGAGCTGGTCACCGTCGCGGGCGAGCCGTGCTGCCGCTGGCGCCGGGTCGGCGATCCCGGCATCTTCACGGATCCAGGATCCGGATGAACCGCTCAGCCCGACGAAGGAACCGAGATCTCGCCCCGGACAGCCCGCAGACCGATATCGGTGCGGTGGTGCGAACCCGCCAGGTGCACACGGTCGAGCCGGGCGTAGGCGTCGACGCGGGCGGCGGCGAGGTCGGCACCGGTGCCGACGACTGACAGCACCCGGCCGCCCGCGGAGACCATCGCACCGTCGTCGCGACGCCGGGTGCCGGCGTGCAGCACGCCCTCGCCCTCCGCGCCGGTGATCACATCGCCAAGCCGGGGGATGCCCGGATAGCCCTCCGCCGCCACCACCACCGTCACCGCGGCCCCGTCCGACCACTCCAGCGGCGGCTCCACGGCCAGCGTCCCCATGGCCGTAGCGAACAGCAACCGGGCCAGCGGGGTGCCCAGCAACGCCAACACGACCTGAGTCTCCGGGTCACCGAACCGGCAGTTGAACTCGATCACCTGCGGTCCGGACGAGGTGAGCACGAGCCCGGCGTAGAGCAGCCCGCTGAACGGGGTGCCGCGATGCGCCAGCTCCTCGGCCACCGGCTGGACCGCCAGCGCGACGAGCTCGTCGGCGAGCTTTGCCCCGGCCCACGGAAGCGGGGCGTAGGCGCCCATCCCGCCGGTGTTGGGACCGGCGTCGCCGTCGCCGACGCGTTTGAAGTCCTGCGCCGGCAGCAGCGCCACCACCGTGGCGCCGTCGACCAGGCAGAACAGGGACACCTCCGGTCCGTCGAGGTAGGACTCCAGGAGTACCGGGTGTCCGGCGTCGAGCAGCGTGAGCGCGTGGGCGCGGGCCAGCTCCACGTCCTCGGTCACCACCACGCCCTTGCCGGCGGCGAGCCCGTCGTCCTTGACCACGTAGGGCGGGGCGCAGCGGGCCAGCGCGGCGTCCAGGTGGGCCGGATTGTCGACGATCTCCGCGGCGGCCGTGGGCACGCCGGCGGCGGCCATCACCTCCTTGGCGAAGCTCTTCGAGCCCTCGATCCGGGCCGCCGCGGCACTGGGCCCGAAGCAGACGATGCCAGCCGCGCGCACCGCGTCAGCCGCCCCGGCGACCAGCGAAACCTCCGGGCCGATGACGACGAGGTCGGCCTGCCAGGCTGCAGCAACCGCTGCGGCATCGCCGGGGTCGCGTAGGTCCAGTCCGCGCTGCTCGGCCAGCGCGGCGGTACCCGCATTGCCCGGTGCGCAGGCCAGCGCCGTCACCTCGGGGTCCTGCGCCAGGGCAAGGACGATGGCGTGCTCTCGAGCACCGGATCCGACGACCAGGACGCGCACGATCGGGCAGCGTAGAGGCCAGCCTCCGGATAAGCGCAGGCGCACCAGGGGTTCATCACGGCGACGTGCCGCCGTCCCCCCACGGTGGCCCCTCCGTCGCCGGGTCGAACAAGGGTCTCCTGGTGCACTCCCGGCTGCGAGGACTCGCCATGGCCACTGTCGTCGCCGTCGCCACCCTGCCCGCCGGGTCGGTCGCGGAGCCGCTCGACCTGGGCGGCGACCAGGCCGTGCCGCTGATCATCGGGCACCGGGGCGCGTCGGGTTACCGACCCGAGCACACGCTCGCCGCTTACGAGCTGGCCGCCCGGTTGGGCGCGGACTACATCGAGCCGGACCTCGTGATCACAGCCGACGGCGTGCTGGTCGCCCGGCACGAGCCCGAGATCGGTACCACCACCGACGTCGCCGAGCACCCCGAGTTCGCCACCCGGAAGGCGACGAAGACCATCGACGGGGTCGAGCACACGGGATGGTTCACCGAGGACTTCACCCTTGCCGAGCTCAAGACCCTGCGGGCCAAGGAACGGATCCCGCAGGTGCGTCAGGAGAACACCATCTACGACGGCCGCTTCGAGGTGCCGACCTTCGAGGAGATCCTCGCCCAACGCGCGCGGCTCTCCGACGAACTCGGCCGCGAGATCGGCGTATACCCGGAGACCAAGCACCCCACGTACTTCGCCGGGCTGGGTACGCCGCTGGAGCCCGCCCTGGTCACGGACCTGGAACGCGCCGGATTGAACCAGGAGAGCGCGCCGGTGTTCGTCCAGTCGTTCGAGACGGCCAACCTGCGCGCATTGCGCGCGCAGCTGCGGGTGCCGCTGGTACAGCTGATCGACCGCGACGGGGCACCGGCCGACCTCGCGGCAATCGGGGACCCGCGAACCTATGCCGACCTGATTACCGCCAGGGGTCTCGCCGAGATCGCCCGCTACGCCGACGCGATCGGGCCGGACAAGAATCTGGTGATCGCCCGGGACCCCGCGGGAGCGCTGCGCGAACCTACCACCCTGGTTGCCGACGCACACGCGGCCGACCTGCTCGTACATCCCTACACCTTCCGCAACGAGAACCAGTTCTTGCCCACCGACCTCCGCTCCGGTGGCGCTGTCGCCGACTACCGCGCGAACGACTACGGCGACCCGTTCCCGGAGTACGAGGCGTTCCTCCGGGCCGGGGTGGACGGGCTGTTCTCCGACAACCCGGACACGGCCGTGGCGGCCCGGGCGGCGTTGCTCATGCCGGTTCGGTAGCGTTGAACTCTGCGAACGCGTGACAACGCGCGCGGGGAGGGATGAAACCCGCGCGCCCAGGTGCGTCAATGCGCGAGGAACTCCGCTAGCACGGCCGTAGTTTCCCCAGGACGCTCCTGATGGGGAAAGTGGCCGGCATCCGGGACGACGCGGAGCTGGTAGCACGGTCCCGCCCACCGGCTCGACGCGCGCGCTGTGCGTTCGAGCAGGCACGGGTCGAGCGCACCGTGCACCTGCAACACCGGCACGGTCACCGGGGTGGCCATCGCTGCGGCGTACCGGCATCCGTCGCCACGAAACTGCGAGCGAAAGGCCCACCGGTAGTACTCCATCGCACAGTGCGCCGCCGCAGGCACCTGGATCGCCCGCCGGTTGTGCGCGGCGGCCTCGGCGAAATCGGCTGTCCCGGCCCATTCCGGTCCGGCCCACTCGCGCATGATCCGCTCCACCCGCGCACCGCCGTCGGCTCGCAACGACCGCTCCGGCCAGCGTGGGAGCTGGAACCCCCATACATAGGACGCTGTGGCGCGACCCTGCCCACGCAGGTCGCGCACCAAGGCGCTGCGCATCGCGAGCGGGTGCGGCGCCCCGAGCACCGTGAGCGAGCGCACGAGGCGGGAATGCAGCGCCGCCATCGTCCAACCGATCAGGCCGCCCCAGTCGTGCCCGACTATTCGCGCCTCCGGTTCACCCAGGGCCCGGACCAGGCCGGCAACATCACCAGCGAGGGTCCACAAGTCGTAGCCGCGCGGAGGTTTGTCCGAGTCGCCGTAGCCCCGCAGGTCCACCGCGACGGCCCGGTACCCGGCTTGGGCGAGGCCCGTGAGCTGATGTCGCCAGGACCACCAGAACTCCGGGAAGCCGTGCAGCAGCACAACCAGCGGGCCGTTGCCGCACTCGACAACATGCATCTGGATGCCGTTGGCCGAAATCGCCCGGTGGGTCCAGGGACCAGGTAACCGGACCGAGGACGGATCGGGTCCGCCACACGACCGCACGCGGGTCAGCGCGCGCCGGCGTTGGTATCCGAGCCCGCAAACGACCCCGCGGCGTCATCGCTCGGGCCGGTAAGTGACCCGCCGGCGCCGTTGCTGTGCCCGCCGGCCACGTTGCGACGCGCAGCGGCCGAGTCCCGGCCCAGGCTGCCCAGCACGGCCGCCGACTCCTTGAGGGTGGTGATCGTGCGCTCCGGTTTGCGGATCTTGCGGACGCGCCGGTAGCCCAGCAGGCCGAACACCCCGGCGGTCACGATCATCAGCAGGAACACGATCCCGAACGCCGCCCAGCGGGCCAGCCAGACATGCAGCAGCTCACCGAGGAAGAAGAAGAAGAAGAACAAGCTGAACAGCAGGATCATCAGCGCGACGACGAAGTAGATGCTGCCCCGGACGCCCTTCTTCACCTCGGAAGTGAGCTCTACGCGCGCGAGCTCCACCTCGGAGCGCACCAGGGTCGAGACATGCTCGGTGACCTCACGCACGAGGGCACCGATCGACTGATTCCCAGCGGTCCACCCGGGCTCGGGCGCGAGCGGGATCGACGGGAGCACGGGCGGAACTCCCGTGCCGCTGGAGCTGGTCGGGCTGGCCACCACGGTCCTCCTGCACTCACCTGCCGGAATGTCATCAATCGGGTCGTCATACTTCCATGGCGCCGACGGCAACGTCCATTCAGGAGCATCGACGCGCACGTTGTGGCGAAATGTCACCGACTCGGGGTGGGCGCCTACTCATCCGGCCGCCCGCGCAGCCGCTTGATCGCCCCGCGCCGGGTCTTCGCGTCCAGCCGCCGCCGCTTCGCCCCCGTGGACGGCCGCGTCGGCCGTCGCTTCGGCGGATCGGGCGCCGTGGCCGCGCGCAGGGTGGCCGCCAACCGCTCACGGACGGCGTCGCGGTTGCGCAACTGGCTGCGATACTCGGATCCGACAATGGTCAGCACCCCGTCGACCAGCCGGTTCGCCAGCCGCGCCAGCGCCCGCTCACGCAACGGCTCGGGCACCGACGGGGACCGGGCAAGGTCGAACGACAGCTCGACCCGCGAGTCGGTGGTGTTCACGCCCTGCCCGCCCGGGCCAGCGGCGCGCGAGAACCGCCAGTGCAGCTCCCGCTCGGGCAGCACCAGCGATTCGTGCACCAGCAGGTCGTCAGCCACGTGCCAAGGATGCCCGAGCGGGTGCTCCCACGCCCGCTCTTTACCAACGAACGGCACTCTCGTCCAGTTGGTGTGGACGAGAGTGCCGTTCGTTCAGAGCCAGGCTTCAGTCTTCCGACTTACCTTCGTTCAGTCCTGATGCGATGAGGTCCATCACCGTCGAGTCGGCGAGTGTGGTGACGTCGCCGACCTCGCGGTTCTCGGCCACGTCCTTCAGGAGCCTGCGCATGATCTTGCCTGAGCGGGTCTTGGGCAGCTCGTCCACGACCATGATCTGGCGCGGCTTGGCGATGGACCCGATCTCCTTGGCGACGTGGTCACGCAGCGCCTTGATCGCCTTCTCACCCTTGGCCTCGTCCTGGGCGACGTTGCCGCGCAGGATGACGAACGCCACGATGCCCTGCCCCGTCTGCGGGTCGGACGCCCCGACCACCGCCGCCTCGGCCACCGTCTCGTGGCTGACCAGCGCGGACTCCACCTCCGTGGTGGAGATCCGGTGCCCGGAAATATTCATGACGTCGTCGACGCGGCCGAGCAGCCAGATCGCGCCGTCGTCGTCGTATTTCGCCCCATCCCCGGCGAAGTAGTAGCCCTGGTCGGCGAAGCGCGACCAGTAGGTGTCGCGGTAGCGCTCCTCGTTGCCCCAGATCCCGCGCAGCATCGCCGGCCACGGCTGGTCGAGCACGAGATAGCCGCCCTCGCCGTTGCCCACCGGCGTGCCGCTCTCGTCGACGATCGTGGCCTCGATGCCCGGCAGCGGCCGCATCGCCGAACCCGGCTTGGTGGCCGTCACCCCGGGCAGTGGGGCGATCATGATCGCGCCGGTCTCGGTCTGCCACCAGGTGTCGACGATCGGGCAGCTGTCGTGGCCGACGTTCTCCCGGTACCACATCCAGGCCTCGGGGTTGATCGGCTCACCGACGGTCCCGAGCACCGTGAGCGAGGAGATGTCGAACTTCTCGATGTTCTCCTTACCCCACTTCATGAAGGTACGGATCAACGTGGGCGCGGTGTAGTAGATGGAGACGCCGTACTTCTGGATGATCTCCCAGTGCCGACCCTCGTGCGGGGTGTTCGGCGTGCCCTCGTAGATCACCGACGTCGCCCGGTTCGCCAGCGGCCCGTAGACGATGTAGCTGTGCCCAGTGACCCAACCGATGTCGGCGGTGCACCAGAAGACGCTCTCGCCGGGTTTGTGGTCGAACACCACATCATGGGTGTAGGCGCATTGGGTGAGGTAGCCACCGGAGGTGTGCAGGATACCCTTCGGCTTCCCGGTGGTACCCGAGGTGTAGAGGATGAACAGCGGGTGCTCGCTGTCGAACGCCTGCACGGTGTGGTCCTCGGACTGCTTGTCGACGATCTCGTGCCACCAGACGTCGCGCCCGTCGGTCCATGGCACGTCGGTCTCGGTGCGCTTGACCACGAGTACGTGCTCGATCGTCGACGTCTCGGCGACCGCTTCGTCGGTGTTCTCCTTCATCGGCGCTGGCTTACCGCGGCGGTACTGCCCGTCCGAGGTGATGAGCAGCTTCGCCTCGGCGTCCTGGATGCGAGAACGGAGCGCGGCCGGGGAGAACCCGCCGAAGACGACGCTGTGCGGCACACCGAGGCGTGCGCACGCGAGCATCGCGAACACGGCCTCGGGGATCATCGGCAGCTGGATCGCGACCCGGTCGCCAGCCTGCACGCCCAGCTCGATGAGCGCGATGGCGGCCTTGCAGACCTCACGCCGAAGATCAGCGTAGGTGATCGTGCGGGTATCGCCGGGCTCGCCCTCCCAGTGAAACGCGACCTGCTCGCCGTGGCCGTCCTCGACGTGCCGGTCGACGCAGTTGTAGGCCACGTTGAGCTTCCCGCCGACGAACCACCTGGCGAAGGGTGTCTGCCAGTCCAGCACCTGGTCCCACCTCTGATGCCAGTGCAGCCGCTCGGCCTGCTCGGTCCAGAAGGCCTCGCGGTCGGATTCCGCGCGCCTGTACCAGTCCTCGGTCGCGTTGGCCTGCGCAGCGAACTCGTCACTGGGCGGGAAGCTTCGGCTCTCGGTGGACAGGTTGCTGAGCGTGGTGGCTGGGTCGGCCATGTCCTGTTGCCCTCCTCGTCGTGGGCGCCGGGCGCCACCGCCTGGTCCGGCAGCGTCCATCGAAAACCGACGCTAGTGCCCGCGCAACGCCTTTGCACCGTCGGTCTGGCTAGGCTGAGATGGATACGCTCAGAAGCGGGAGCAAGGATGCGGACGTGTCCCGCGGGCCCGATCCACTCGCCCCGCTCGTCGGGCTTCCCGGCGTCGCAGACGCGGTCGGGCGGGCCCGGAACGCGGTGGTCGCCGTGCACAACCATCCCGCGAACCGGCGAGGCTGGCCGCCGAACGCCGCGGAGGCGAGCATGCGTGCGGCGCGGGCATCGGCGGCCCTCGACGGTGCTCCGCTGGAATGGGTGGGCGACGGCACGGTCGATGATGTCGTGTCCGATCCGGTGCTCGCCGGCGCGGTGCGCGTCGCCGAGGAGTCCGGGCGGCTGCTCGGCGTCTGGCGGATCTCTCCCCTCCAGGCACTGGCGCGGCTGCACGTCATGGCGGCCGCCGATCTGGTGCCGAGCGAGCGCCACGGTGACGAGCTGGGCCGGCCACGGCACTCGACCCAGGCATCCGCGCGGCTGTCGCTGCTGGCCGACCTGGTGACCGGTGGGACTTCGGTACCGGCTCCGGTGTTGGTCGCCGTGGTGCACGGGGAACTTCTCGCCCTCTCCCCGTTCCCGTCGGCGAACGGGGTGGTGGCTCGCGCGGCCGCCCGCCTGACCGCGGTGACTGCCGGGCTGGACCCGAGAGGCCTGGCAGTGCCCGAGGTGGGTCATCTGCGCCGGTCGGCGGAGTATCGCGACGCAGCGGCCGGATTCGCCGCCGGATCGCTCGACGGTCTCACGGCGTGGCTGTTGCACTGCTGCGCGCAGTGGGAGGCCGGGGCCCGCGAAGGGACGTCCATCGCGGACGCCGGCGGCTGACCTCATCCGGACCGCCCCCATTCGGACCGAAACCGGGCGGTGTCCCCGCTGCCGGGGACACCGCCCGTTTGCGCACGAAATTCGGGTTCCAGCGTGCACTACGTGTCGTGGTTATGGCCTCGGCGTCCGGCGTCCCGATACGCAGGCCCACGACGACATGCCTCCCGCGGCGTGCTGTGCGTGGAGTACCCGCCCTTCGCGCACGGAGCCCCGATCAGGGAGGACGGGTGCTTCTCTACCGCACCGCCCCTGGCTGACCAGGAGTCCGTCATCCCTTTCTAGCCCGTGCTCCGGGACACAGCAAGAGGAACTCGCAGGTGCACCGGTTCAGACACGCAGGGTGGCGATCAGCGCGGAGAAGACACCCCATTGGGAGCTGCCGGTGACGCCGAGCTAGGTGCTCTCATGGAAAGTCACACCGCAGGTCGGGCCAGCCGAACGTGAGCGCCGGATCCGGTGCCCGTACCAACCCACGCCGAGCAGCGCTACCGCACCCAGACCCGCAGCGGCGACAGCCGTTGCGCGGGACGGGTACAACCGCGCCCGTAACGCAACGGGATCAACGAAGGTCAGCACCGGCCAACCTCGCTCCAGCGCCTCCCGGCGCAAGGCACGGTCGGGGTTGACCGCTGTCGGATGCCCGACCGCCTCCAGCAGCGGCAGGTCGGTGATCGAGTCGGAGTAGGCCCGGCAGTCCTCGAGCCGGTAACCACGAGCAGCTGCGATATCCCGCGCGGCCTGCGCCTTCTGCTCCCCGTAGCAGTAGTACTCGATCTCACCGGTATACCTACCGGATCGGACGGCCATCCGGGTGGCCCGACAGCAATCGGCGCCCACCAGCGCCGCGATCGGCTCGACCACTTCGAGGCCGGAGGCCGAGAGCACCACCACCTCTTCGCCGTTGTCGCGGTGCTTGGCGATCAGCTCAGCGGCCTCGGCATAAACCAGCGGCTCGATGATCTCATGCAGTGTCTCGGCCACGATCGCCCGGATCTGGGCGACCTCCCAACCGGTGCACAGCGCGGCGATCCGACGCCGGATCAGATCCATCGTGTCAGCATCGGCACCGGATGCGACCAGCAGCAGCTGCGTGTAACCGCTGTGCAGCACGGCCCTGCGGCTGATCAGACCCCGCCGGCGGAACGGGCGGCTGAATGCGAGCGCACTGGATCCGGCAATGATCGTCTTGTCAAGATCGAAGAACGCCGCTGCGGAAGGCCCATTCGCAGCAACGGAGGGGAACGAGCCGGACACGTCGCGTGAGCTTGCCACACGTACGGTCAGCAAGGGGGTGACGCGCGAGAACTTCGCCGGACATATGGGCCGGAATCTCAACTGCTTTGCCCAGGGGCGCGCGCTGCGGACCGTCAACGGCTACAGTTGTACGAGTCCGGACACGTCCGGGCGAGGTTCAGCTCGACCCCCCGGAGCTGAACCACCGACGGCCCCCGCCAATCCCCCCTGGCGGGGGCCGTCCCTTTCGCAGGCGATTTCTGCGCTGCACTCGTGCGCCGTCCCTTACCCACGGCGTCACTCCTTCCGATATGCACTGCATCACCCTTCATCACACTGTGTCATACCTTCATTACACTGCGTTACACCTTCATGCGCACCGTGTTGCTCCTTCCGTTCGTACCGTGTCGCCCCTCCAGTACGCGCCGTGTCGCCCCCTCCAGCATTCCCGCACCCACCGACTTTCCGCGCCGCATCGGTTCCGCGGTCCAGGAGTTGTCCACATGAGCCTGAGTTGTCCACAGCCAGCCGATTCGTCCATCGCAACCCCCAGGACAACGCCCACCCTTGATCTCGCCGTCCCCGTACCGGGCGCGGCGATGAGGGAAGAGGTGGCGACATGGATCCATCGCGCGGGCTGGTGATGGTCTCCGACCCTGACCTGCTCGACAGCATCCTGCGCCTGGCCGCGGCTGCTGGGTGCGAGCTACACCGCACGGTCGACACGGCGCAGGCCCGCCGGCACTGGCCGGACGCACCTCTGGTGCTGCTCGACGCTGCCGCCGCGCAGCGGTGCGCGGCCAGCCGGTTGCCCCGACGGGGCGGCGTGGTGGTCGCGGTCCGCGGTGAGCCGCCGCCTGCGGTGTGGCAACAGGCGGTCGCGGTGGGAGCCGAACATGTCGTCTCCCTCCCGCAGGCCGAGCAGTGGCTGGTCGCCGCGCTGGCCGAGGCCGCCGAGGGTCGCAGGTGCGGTGGCGCGGTGGTGGCGGTCGTCGGTGGCCGGGGCGGCGCCGGCGCATCGGTGCTGGCCGCAGCCGTAGCCGTCACCGCTGTGCGCGACGGTCACCGCGTCCTGCTCGTCGACTGCGATCCACTCGGCGGCGGACTCGACCTGGTACTGGGTGCCGAGGATCTCGGCGGGCTGCGATGGCCCGAGCTCACTGTCGGCGGCGGCCGGGTGCCGGCGTCGGCCCTGCACGCCGCCCTGCCCGCTCCGGCGGTCGGGCGGCATACCGAGGGCAGGCTCGGCGTGTTGTCGTGCGGCCGCTCCGACCGCGGCCCGTCGCCGGCCGCGGTCAATTCGGTCATCGAGGCCGGGCGACGAGCGGGCGAGACCGTGGTATGCGACCTTCCGAGGTACCTCACCGAAGCCGCCGTCACCGCGCTCGGTGCAGCCGACCTTGCCGTGCTGGTGGTCCCGGCCGACGTGCGGTCCTGCGCAGCGGGGGCCCGGGTGGCCGCCCTGCTCACCGAGCATGCGAGTGCGGTCCAGGTCGTGGTACGCGGTCCGGCCCCGGGTGGGGTGTCAGTCGACGAGGTCGCACGTGCAGTCGGGCTCCCGCTGCTCGCCGCGATGCGTCCGGAGCCGGGTCTGGCCCGGGCACTCGAACGGGGCCTCGCCCCAGGTCGCCCTCGCGGCCCTCTTGCCGGTGCCGCCCGCGCTGTCCTGGCCGAGGTGCGCGGAGCGGCGTCCGCCGCAGGGAACACGCCATGACGAGGCCAGGCACCCGGTCCACGACCGGCGCGTCGCCGGGCGAACTGGTCGACCGGGTGCGCACAAGACTCGCGGCCGCGGGCGGGCAGACCACGTCGGCCGCGGTGGCCGCCGCCGTCCGCGCCGAGTCCGGAGGTGTCGCCTCCGATCTCGACGTACTCGCCGCGCTGCGGGTACTGCGTCAGGAGTTCGTCGGTGCCGGCCCATTGGACGACCTGCTGCGCGATCCACGAACCACCGACGTCCTCGTCTGTGGGGCAGGGGCCGTCTGGGTGGATCGCGGTGCCGGCCTGGAGCCGGCCGGCGTGCGGTTCTCCGACGAAGCGGCGGTGCGCCGGTTGGCCCAGCGGCTCGCCATGGCCGCCGGGCGGCGGCTGGACGACGCGAGCCCCTACGTCGACGGATGGCTGGCCGACGCCGGCGTGCGGCTGCACGCCATTCTGCCGCCGGTCGCCGCCGACGGCACATGTCTGTCCCTGCGGGTTCTGCGGCCGGCCGCGCACGACCTTTCCGCGCTGCGCCGCCTGGGCACGGTGGACGCCACGGGCGAGGCGCTGCTGCGCGCGGTGGTAGCAGCTCGGTTGGCGTTGCTGGTGTCGGGCGGTACAGGCACCGGCAAGACCACCGTCCTCGGTGCCCTGTTGAGCGCCGTCGACCCGCGGGAACGGATCGTGTGCGTGGAAGATGCCGAGGAGCTCCGCCCGCGGCACCCGCACGTCGTCCGCCTGGTCTCCCGCCCGGCCAACATCGAGGGCGCCGGCGGTGTGGTGTTGCGCGATCTGGTCCGGCAAGCACTGCGCATGCGTCCGGACCGGCTGGTCGTGGGCGAGGTGCGTGGCGGCGAGGTCTGCGACCTGTTGGCCGCGCTCAACACCGGCCACGACGGTGGCGCCGGCACCGTGCACGCGAACTCCGCACGCGAGGTACCCGCCCGGCTCGAGGCCCTCGCAGCCGCCGGTGGCTTGCCCCGGGCCGCCCTGCACAGCCAGCTCGCCGCCGCCGTGCAGGTGATCCTGCACATGCGCCGGCTCCGCTGCGGGACACGCGTGCTCGACGTCGTTGCCGTCCTGGTCCGTGAGCACGCCGAGGTCGCCGTTCGCCCGGCCTGGACCCGCTCCGGGGGCTGGGTCGAGGGCCGAGGGGCACTCGGCGCACTGTTCACCGAGCGCGGCGTGCGTGCGCCATGGTGAACGCGCTGGTCTGCACCGCTCTCGCCCTCGCGATCCTCTGCGCACCGGGGCCGCGGTCCGCAGCGCGCCTGGGCAGCCTCTGGCCACGCTCCAGGAGGCAATCAGCGTGGCGTGGGCGTCGACCTCTCACCATGATCCCAGCCGTTGCTGGTGCGCTCACCGGCCTCCTACTGGCAGGTCCGGGTGGCGCGCTGGCCGGTGGTCTGATCGCAGCCACCGTACGACGGCGGCACGCCCAGCACACGGCGGCCACAGCAGCCACAGCCACCGCCACCGAACTCGCCGACGCTCTGCGCCGGATGACCGACGAGCTGCGGGCCGGGGCACACCCCGCCGCGGCGCTGGAGGGGGTTCGCGCCGACGGACCACGGGCGCGCACGGTACTGGCCGGGGCCGCGGCCTCGGCCCGCCTCGGCGACGGCGTACCCGCGGCCCTGGAGCGGGAGGCCGAGCATCGACCAGCCATGGCCGGGGACCTCACCCGGATCGCCGGGGCCTGGGCTCTCGCCGAACGACACGGGATCCCGCTAGCCGATCTCCTGGCCGGTGCCCACAGCGACATCACCTGGCGGGTCCAGTACGGACGCCGGGTGCACGCACAGCTTGCCGGGCCGCGCGCCACCGCCACCGTGCTCACATTCCTGCCCGTACTCGGCCTCATTCTCGGCCAACTTCTCGGTGCGGATCCGGTGGCCGTACTCCGCGACGGCTGGCTCGGCCAGGTCCTGCTCGTGATCGGGGTCGGCCTCATCGCCGCGGGAGTCGGCTGGACCGGGCACATCCTGCGGGCAGCGGTGCCGCGATGACCACAACCAGCACCGCGCTGACATGTCTGGCCGCCGCCCTGCTGGCGGTGGACAGCCGCGCCGGGACCGGGAGACTGCGCGCCATGACCGGGCCGGCCACGAACCTTCCTGCACCGGCTGTGATCGCGCCGACATGGATCGCGGTGGGCGCCGTCGCTCTGGGCGCGATGGCCTGGGCAGCCGGTGCCGGTCCCGGTGGCATTCTGATCGGGATGGCAGCCGGCCTGACCGGGGGCGCCGCCGCGCGGCACGTGGCCGCTCGCGCGGCCAAGGACGACGACGACGGAGCCACCCTGGCCGGGGCCTGGGAGTTGCTCGCCGTGTGCCTGCAGATCGGTTTGCCGGTCGCGGCAGCGGTCAACGCCGCAGCCGAGCGGCTCACCGGAGGCAGCGGGCGCCAACTACGGCGTGTCGCCGGGCTTCTCGAGCTGGGCGCCGATCCATTAGCAGCCTGGCACGACGCGGAGACACTACCGGCACTCGCCACGTTCGCACGCGCGGCAGGACGAGCCGCCGGCACGGGTGCAGCACTTGCCCAGGTAGCCCGAACGGAAAGCAGCCGTATCCGCGTCGATCTCATCGATACCGCCGAAGCACGGGCCCAACGCGCCGCGGTGCACATCACCGGACCACTCGGCCTGTGCTTCCTGCCGGCATTCCTGGTTCTCGGCATCACCCCGGTCGTCATCAGCCTGACCGGCGAAGTCCTCGCTCGATGGTGAGCACCGTGGGCCGAACCATGGCCGAATCCCTGTCCCCCACATATCCCCACCACGGAGGAGATCTCATGTTTCAGCCCACCACCCGACCTACCCGGCTCCGCCGGCTGCGCGACGACGCCGGAATGAGCACGGTTGAGTACGCGATTGGCACCATCGCTGCCGCGGCCTTCGCGGCAGTGCTCTATGCAGTCGTCAGCGGCGACTCCATCGTCACGGCGCTGACCGAGCTCGTGCAGCGGGCACTGACGGTGACGTTCTGATGCCCGGCGACGTTCTGATGCCCGGTGACATTCTGATGCCCGGTGACATTCTGAGCCCGGTGACGTTCTGATGCCCGGCCGGGCCGACCGCGGGGCCGTCACCGTGGAGGCCGCGATCGCGCTGGGCAGTCTCGCGGTGGTCACAGTGGCCGCAGTCGGCTCGGTCGCCGCGGTGGCATCGTCGATTCGATGCATCGACGCCGCTCGCGAGCTGGCGCGGCTCACCGCTCGCGGCGAGCCGGAGCGCGGCCGAGCCGTCGCCGAGAAGCTCGCCCCTCGCGGCGCCCGTCTCGAGCTGGTGGTGCGCGGCGACGAGATCACAGCCGAGGTCACGGCGGGCCCGATCGATCTGCTCCCCTTGCGGGTCAGTGGCCGCGCCGTGGCCGTTGCCGAACCCGGTGTCATGGGCCAGGCGCCGTGAGCACCCGGCTCCTGAGCACCAGACCGACCACCGAATCCGGCGACGCCGGCATCGCCACGGTCTGGGCTGCCGTCGCAGTAACCGCGATCCTCGGGCTGCTGCTCGTCGGGCTCGACCTGGGCTCAGTCATCGCTGCGCGCCACCAAGCGGAGGCAGCCGCGGATCTCGCGGCGCTCGCGGCAGCCAGTCACGCCGTGCACGGGGAGGTTCCGGCATGCGCCCGCGCCCGTCGCATCGCTGAACAGATGGGCGGCCGGACCTCGGTCTGCCATCTCTCAGGATGGGATGCGCTGGTAGAGGTGGAGATCGGAGTGCGGTCAACCATCGCCACGGACGGGTTAGCAGTGGGGCGGGCCAGGGCTGGACCGACGCCGAGCGGTCCTCTGATCCAGGTGAACGGATCAGCGCGATGATAATCGCCACCAAGGTGTCATCGCATTCATGAGTGGACCGAATGTATGGGTCGCTGTCGCGTTCGTCGTCGATAGAGCACCGATCGGCGACAGTCACTGGTTCTGGCTCACGATTGAGGGCCTACTAGGTCAGACCCGATTGATCGGTATCAGCCGTTCAGGGTCAGCGAGTTCGCTCCCCAGACTGCGGTGGGGCCGGCGCGTCTTTCGACGCCACCCCCAAGCCGGTGCCACCGCGCTGAGGCCGCTGCCGACCGGCCGGCACCCCCCACTGGCCGGTCGGTGGCGGTCTATCCGCTTTCAGGGCTCCCAGCACCATGCCGAGCACCTGCATCGCCCCCACCTTGTCCAGCGGAACATTTCCGTTGCCACACTTGGGCGACTGCACACACGAGGGGCAGCCGGTGGCGCATTCGCAGTCACGGATCGCCGAGCGGGTCGCCGAGAGCCAGCTGGGCAGCACCGCGTAGCCGCGCTCGGCAAAACCTGCCCCGCCCGGGTGGCCATCGTGGACGAACACGGTTGGGCGTCCGGTATCTGGATGGAGCGCGGTCGACATGCCGCCGATGTCCCCCCTGTCGCACATGGCGAACAGCGGGAGCAGTCCGATCGCCGCATGCTCAGCGGCGTGCAGCGCGCCGGGCAGACGCACCGAGGTCACCCCAGCACCAATAAGAGCACTGCCATCAACCTCGTACCACACAGCCTGAGTTGTCAGGGTCTGCACGGGAAGATCCAACGAAATCACCTCCAGCACACGCCCGTCCGGGGCTCGGCGCTGATACCCCACCACTCGCGTGCTCACGACAACCTCACCGAACGACACCCGCACCGCGCCGTGTTCGTGCTGTTCGATCACCCGCGCCACCACGACATCGGCGGTCGAGCGAGCGTCAGTGCGCCAGTCGGGCGCAGTTGCACACACCAGCGCCACACCTGCGTCCAGGTCCAGGGCTTCCACCAGGTAACTCTCGCCACGGTGCAGATGGACGGCGCCTTGATGCACGGTTGCCGGAGCGGACGTGGCGTCCACCGTGCCGAGCATCCGCCCGGTTCGCGCCTCGACCACGGCCACCTGACCGAGGCCCGAGCCCCGGATGTCCACCGAGTCTGCCGGGCGCTCCCGCGTCGACGGCCAAAACCACCCGGCCACGCGGTGGCGCAGTACCCCATCGGCCACGAGCTCATCCAGCACCGCCTCGGCTGCGGTGCCACCGAACAGATCCGCGACGTCCGCCGCAGTGAGCGGCAGTTCGGCCGCCGCGCAAACCAGGTGCGGCGCGAGCACGTAAGGGTTGGTCGGGTCGAGCACACAGCCCTCCACCGGGTTACCGAGCAATGCCTCCGGGTGGTGCACGAGATAGGTGTCCATCGGATCGTCCCTGGCCACCAGCACCACCAGCGCCTCCTCCCGGGCTCGCCCCGCTCGCCCCGCCTGCTGCCAGAACGACGCCCTGGTGCCCGGGAACCCGGCCACCACCACCGCGTCCAGGCCGGCGATGTCCATCCCGAGTTCGAGAGCGTTGGTGGTGGCAACGCCCAGCAGGTCACCGCTGACCAGAGCGGCCTCCAACGCGCGGCGCTCCTCCGGAAGGTAACCACCACGGTAGGCAGATACCCGGGCAACCATGTCCGGATCCACCTCGGTCAGGAGCCGCTGCGCGCCCAGTGCAGTGAGTTCCGCACCCCGCCGGGATCGGACGAAAGCCAATGTCCGAGCACCCGCCACCACCAGGTCTGCGAGCATCCGGGCCGCCTCCGCCCCGGCCGATCGCCGCACCGGGGCACCGTTCTCCCCCACCCCATCCGGCAACAGCGGCGGTTCCCACAGCACCACGGTGCACCCGGCGCTCGGAGAGGTGTCGTCGGTCACCGCGACCACCGACCGTCCGGTCAACCGGGTGGCAAACCCGGCGGCATCGGCCACGGTTGCCGAGGCGAGGACGATCGTCGGCCGGGCCCCGTAGCGAGCGCAGATCCGCAGCAACCGTCGCAGGATCAGAGCGACGTGCGACCCGAAGACACCGTGGTAGGTGTGGCATTCATCGATGACCACGTAGCTCAGCCGTCGAAGAACCCGTGCCCAGCGGGTGTGTCGGGGCAACACCGATCGATGAAGCATGTCGGGATTGCTGAACAGCCAGCGCGCATGCTGGCTCGCCCAATCGCGCTCGTCCATCGGGGTGTCCCCGTCGAGTGCAGCAGGCCGCACGTCGGTCAGGCCGAGCGCGTCGAGCGCCCGAAGCTGATCGACGGCCAACGCTTTCGTCGGCGAGAGGTAGAGCGCTGTGGCGCGCGGATCCTCAGCGAATCGCGCGAGAATCGGCAGCTGGTACGCCAACGACTTCCCCGAAGCCGTACCCGTGGCAATGATGACGTCACGGTGTGCCCAGGCCAACGCAGCAGCCTCAGCCTGGTGGCTCCACGGGGCCCGGATCCCTTGACGCATCAGCGCGTCGAGCACCTCCGGTGGCACCCATTCGGGCCAGCTCGCCGAGCGCCCCAGGCGCAACGGTATCCGCACGGCGTGCCGCAACGGCCCCGCGTCGTCGCGGCCGACCGCGCTGCTCGCAAGCCTGGCCGGCATGTCCGATATGCCTAACATGCCCGGTATGACCGGTACTTTCTCGGGTGCCGCGACCCACCTCAGTCCTGTCCCGCGATCAACGCCGGTGCCCGCCAGGATCCTGCGCAACAGGCGTTCGCCCTGCCCGACCGGGGCGACGACATCGCCTGAGGCCGGGGCGACGACATTGCCCGAGGCCTGATCAGCTCCGGCGCCATCCATGGTGTCCGAGGTTGACACACCGTGCGGATGGTCCGCCCAGCGCCCGGCCGAATCCAGCGCCCGTCAGGCTCTCAGCGCCCGTCGAGCGCAGCACCGGTCAGGCTCAGCGCCCGCACCGTCGCGGCGGCGATCGCGGTCACCTCGGCCCGCGCCGATTCCCCACTGGACCGGCGCGGAGTCAGGGTGAGCAGTGCCACCACGAACCGCTGTTCAGGCCCGACCGCACCGGCGCTGTGCAAGTAACGATGACCCGTGGGGCAGCACATCCAGCCCTGCTTCGCCACACTTCCGGGACCACCGGGTCCGTCCACAACCGGAGCGAGCAGGCCGAACGTCTGGTCGAAGCCGTCTTTCGCGCGGGCCGGAGCGGCGTTCATCGCGGAGATGAGCAGGTCGCGGTCGGCGGCCGGCAGATCCTCGAGGATGTACTCCCAGACGCGGACAGTGTCCGTCGCCGACATGGACATCTCTCCCCATTGGCTGGGGTCACTCGGCTTGCTCGTTGCGGTGAGACCGGCGCGCCGGCTTACCCGGGAGGCGGCACCGGGCCCGTCGAACCGACCCCACAACTGGTTCATCGCGCCGTCATCGCTGGCGCCGAGTGCACGGCGCAGGAGGTCGACATCCGCAGCGGACACCGCAAGACCGTCGAGGCGGCGGCGGTCGACGATGTCCACGGCCACAACGACCTTCGATAACGACGCCGTGTGGACAGGCGTGTCGCCGCGGGTACCGACGACCATCTCGCCGACCTCACGGTCCAGCACGGCGACCGCGACCTCGGTGGCACCGCCTGCCGCCCGCTCCGCGGCGGTCACCGCTGCCTGTGCCAAGCCGGTGCGCGCGGGTGCGGGGAAGGGCATCGCGTTCTGCTCGGCATCCGGGCCGGCAAATGACAGAGCTGCGCCCGGACCCGGGCCTGCCCCATTGCCTCGCACCGTCGGCGCGATGGCGCGGTCCGCGCTCGCCGTGAAGATCGGCACAGCCAACAGCCCCGCCGTGGCCACGGCCACGACGAGCAACTGCGCCCCACACCTCCACGCCCCTGCCCGCACATACACCATCACGATCAGGAAACGAAAAGAGTGCGTGCGATTCACTCAGTCGGGAGCTTTTGTGATTAAATCGTTATCCTTATGGTCATCAGTACTCCGGCGCCGGGCGGCCTCGGTCACACTCCTAGACTGGATCTGCCTGTACCGCCCCTACCTGCGGTGACAGGCGACATCGAGATGCCAGGGGTGCTGTGAAAAGTTCCCTGGCTTGAATGATCCATCAAACCAGGAGGACGGATGTCCGTGTCCACCCTCGCCCAGGGCCTTGAGCTCGAAGCGAACGATCGCATCGTCGTCGGTGTGGTCGCGGTGGTCGCGATCGCTGCCCTGGCCGTCGGCTACGTACTGCTTCGGGAGGTGCTGGCCGCCGGCCAGGGCACCTCCAAGATGCAGGACATCGGTCGAGCGGTCCAGGAAGGCGCCGCGGCGTACCTCAATCGCCAGTTCCGCACGCTCAGCATCTTCGTTGTGATCGTGTTCGTGCTGCTGTTCGCGCTTCCCGCGGACGACACCGGCGAGCGTATCGGGCGATCGATCTTCTTCATCGTCGGCGCGGTCTTCTCCGCGACGATCGGTTACCTGGGGATGTGGCTGGCCACTCGCGCCAACATCCGGGTCGCCGCGGCCGCCCGCGAGCCGGGCGGCCGCGAGAAGGCCACCCGCATCGCGTTCCGCACGGGTGGTGTCGTCGGCATGTTCACCGTCGGCCTCGGTCTGTTCGGCGCCGCGCTGGTGGTGCTGGTTTACGCGGGCCAGGCCCCGAAGGTGCTCGAGGGCTTCGGCTTCGGCGCCGCACTGCTCGCGATGTTCATGCGGGTCGGCGGCGGCATCTTCACCAAGGCAGCTGACGTCGGCGCCGACCTCGTCGGCAAGGTCGAGCAGGGCATCCCCGAGGACGACCCGCGCAACGCCGCCACCATCGCCGACAACGTCGGCGACAACGTCGGCGACTGCGCCGGCATGGCCGCGGACCTCTTCGAGTCCTACGCCGTCACCCTGGTCGCCGCGCTGATCCTGGGCACCGCCGCATTCGGCCTGCAAGGCCTGTTGTTCCCATTGATCGTGCCGGCCATCGGTGTCGTCACGGCGGTCATCGGTGTCTACATCACGCGCACGCGCGAGGGTGAGGGCAGCCTCACCACGATCAACCGGAGCTTCTACATCTCGGCGGTGATCTCCGCGGTGCTGTGCGTCGTCGCCGCGTTCGTCTACCTGCCGAGCACTTTCGGTGAGCTGAGGGGCCCCACCGACACCAGTGTCGTCGGCCTCACCGCCGACCCGCGGCTGATCGCCTCGACCGCGGTGATCATCGGCATCGTGCTGGCCGGGGTGATCCTCTGGCTCACCGGCTACTTCACCGGCACCGAGGACAAACCGGTCAAGACCGTCGGGGAGTCCTCGCTCACCGGCGCCGCCACCGTGATCCTCGCCGGCATCTCGATCGGCTTCGAGTCGGCCGTGTACACCGCCCTGGTCATCGCGGCCGCGGTCTACGGAGCGTTCCTGCTCTCCGGCTCGGTCGTGGTCTCGCTCTTCGCGGTGGCGCTGGCCGGTACCGGCCTGCTCACCACGGTCGGGGTGATCGTGGCGATGGACACCTTCGGCCCGATCTCCGACAACGCCCAGGGCATCGCGGAGATGTCGGGCGACGTCGAGGGCGACGGCGTCGCCATCCTCACCGAGCTCGACGCGGTCGGCAATACCACCAAGGCCATCACCAAGGGCATCGCCATCGCGACGGCAGTACTCGCCGCAACGGCGCTCTTCGGTTCCTACCGCGACGCCATCAGCCAGGCGCTGGCCAAGGCCGGCGGGACAGCGCGGGACGCCGGTAGCTCGTTCGCCTACGAGGTGTTCAGCCCGAACACACTGGTCGGCGTCATCATCGGCGCCTCGGTGGTGTTCATGTTCTCCGGGCTGGCGATCAACGCCGTGACCCGGGCCGCGGGTGCCATCGTGTTCGAGGTGCGCCGGCAGTTCCGGGAGAACCCCGGGATCATGGACTACTCCGTGCGTCCGGACTACAGCCGCGTGGTCGACATCTGCACCCGCGATTCGCTGCGCGAGCTGGCCACCCCCGGCCTGCTGGCGATCTTCGCACCGATCGCGGTCGGCTTCGGCCTCGGCGTCGGTCCGCTGGCCGGCTACCTTGCCGGCGCGATCGCGACGGGCGTCCTCATGGCGATCTTCCTGGCCAACTCCGGTGGGGCCTGGGACAACGCCAAGAAACTGGTCGAGGACGGCAACCACGGTGGCAAGGGCTCGCCCGCACACGAGGCGACGATCATCGGCGACACGGTCGGCGACCCGTTCAAGGACACCGCCGGCCCGGCCATCAACCCGTTGATCAAGGTGATGAACCTGGTCGCGGTGCTGATCGCACCAGCCATCGTCGCCTTCTCGGTGGGCGAGACGGCCTCTACGCCGGCCCGGCTCACCATCGCGCTGATCGCCGTCGCGATCATCGTCGGGGCGGTCGTGGTCTCCAAGCGGCGATCCACGTCGATCGCCGGCACTCCCGCCGAGAGCCCGGTCGCCTGAGGCCTGCGCACAGGGCCAAAGCATCACCCTGAGGCCTGCGCACAGGGCCGAGACCATCGACGCCGCACCCGGAGGCCGTCCGTCCCGTCCGGGATGGGCGGCCCCCGCATGGTGCGGCAGCAATCCCATCCGCCTGGTGCACCGTCGGGCACGGAAAGGCAGACTGGCAGCACCGACGTCCCCTCGCCCGATCCGGAGCGACGCATGCGACGCACAACCCGTCTCGCCCTGCTCGCTGCCGTGCTCACCGCTCTGCTGGTCAGCACCGGCTGCACGACCACGGTGGCGGGCATCCCCGCTGCCGACCCGGCCACGGCCCCGACCGAGGGGCCCGGCAGCGACCCGGTGACCTGGGCGGGCCGGCTATGTGCATCGTTGCTCACCGTCAAGCGGCCGCTCCTGGTCACACCCGACTACGGCACGACGCCCAACCTGCGCAGCATCCAGCAGGAATTCAGCTCCTACCTCGGTGACGTCATCACCGGGGCGCAGCAGAGCCGGACCGAGCTCGCCGCCATCGGTCGTTCGCCGGCCGCCGGTGGCGACGAGGCTCTCACCCGGCTCGACGGTGTTCTCAACCGTCTGGAACTGGACTTCACCGAGGTCAAGGCGAAGGTCGACGCCGCGGACACGAACAACCTCGATGCTTTCCTCACCGCGCTGGGCGAGGTCGAAGGCCTGATCAGCACCATCAACGCCCCCAACGCGCTCGCCGAACTCGCCGACATCCCACGACTGGACCGGGCCGCCGAGCGGGCGCCGGCGTGTGCAGAGCTCGACAGTCTGTCCGTGTTGCCGCCCGGTTGATCCGTCGCCGCCGAACCATCCGGCGCGCCCTCGAGTCGCTCTCGAACGGGTGTTCTACTGTGTGGATCGTGTCGCAGCTGTCGCTGTTCTCCGCCGACGCGCGTCCGACCGGGGTGGCCGACCTTGCGGGGCTGCTCTGCGGGCCGGGTCAGATCACCCGCTTCGGCGCCGGTGACACGGCTCGGTTGAGCATCGTGCTCCTGGACCCGTCCAGAGCGGCGGCGGTCGCAACGGCCTGTGAAGGTACCGGAATCACGATCAAACCGGTGCATACCGAGAGCGGGGCCACGGCCTTGCGCACCGCGTTCCGATGCGACCTGGTCGACCTGGCCAAGATCTGGACCCGCGGGGCGAGCAAGGCGGTTCCGCCCGGATTGCAGCTCGACGGCCCAGTTCTGCGATTGTGGACCCTCGCCACCGGCCGTCCGGACGATCGCGGTGGTTACCTGCTCGCGCTCGATTCCCACGCCCCGCAAACCCACGAGGCACTCATCGCCGCGGCCACCCGGGCCGGCATCTCGCCGGCTCGGGTCGGCTGTGGCACGCCCGCCCACCCCACCGCGCTGCGCATCAGCGGCACCCGGCGGGTACAGCGACTCGTGGAGCTCGTCGGACCGGCACCACCGGGGATCGCCGCGGACCAGTGGCCCAGGTGTTGGGGTCGGCGCCGGTCTTGACGCGCTGGTTAGGCTGCCGCTCAACCACTGGTTGCGGGTGTTCGGCCGGATCGGATGCGCCATGACCGGTGGATGTGCGAACGTGAGGTGTTCGGGGCTGGCCGCGCTTCGGAGGGTAGGGATGGCGGCACACCCGCCCGGGAGATGATGACGACATAGGCGGGCACCACCGCGCACGAGGCGCGACGGGCCCGCGACAGGGGCGCACCGCACGGCGCGGTGCGCCCGTCGACGATGGAGTAGGACTACGTGGCAACCCGAACGACGACCAAGAAGGCCGACCCACCCGAGGCCGTGCCCGCTGCCCGGAAGGCGGGCGCCAGCCGCCGCACGCCGCCGCCCACGGCCGCAGTCGTCGGTCGGCCGACCCGGCGCCTGGTCATCGTCGAGTCGCCGACCAAGGCGAAGAAGATCGCGCCCTACCTGGGTGCGGATTACATCGTGGAGTCCTCCATCGGCCACATCCGCGACCTGCCGCGCGGGGCGGCGGATGTTCCGGCCAAGTACAAGGGCGAGCCCTGGGCCCGCCTCGGTGTCGATGTGGACAACGCGTTCGCGCCCCTCTACATCGTCACCCCGGAGAAACGGGGCAAGGTCTCGGAACTGAAGGACGCCCTGAAGGGCGTCGACGAGCTGCTGCTCGCGACTGACCCCGACCGCGAGGGTGAGGCCATCGCCTGGCACCTGCTCGACACGCTCAAGCCGAAGGTGCCGGTCCGCCGGATGGTGTTCCATGAGATCACCGAAAGTGCCATCCGAGCGGCCGCGGAGAACCTGCGTGACCTGGACCAGGATCTGATCGACGCGCAGGAGACCCGCCGCATCCTCGACCGCCTGTACGGCTACGAGGTCTCCCCGGTGCTGTGGAAGAAGGTCATGCCGAAGCTGTCGGCGGGCCGGGTCCAGTCGGTGGCCACCCGGATCATCGTGCAGCGCGAGCGCGAGCGAATGGCCTTCGTCTCGGCGTCGTACTGGGACATCGCGGCAGTCATGGACGCCGGCGCGGCAGCGACGCCGCGCACGTTCGGCTCCCGCCTCGTCGCCGTCGACGGGGTGAAGGTTGCCACGGGTCGCGACTTCGGCCCCGACGGGCAGCTGAAGGGCGACGCCCGGGCTTTCGACGAGGCGAGCGCCCGCCGGCTCGCCGAGGCCCTCGACGGCCAGGAGATGACCGTCGCGTCCGTCGAATCGAAGCCTTACACCCGTAAGCCGTACCCGCCGTTCATGACCTCCACATTGCAGCAGGAGGCCGGGCGCAAGCTGCGCTTCTCCTCCGAGCGCACCATGCGCTCGGCGCAGCGGCTCTACGAGAACGGCCACATCACCTACATGCGCACCGACTCGACGACGCTTTCTGCATCGGCGATTGACGCGGCCCGGGCGCAGGCACGCGAGCTCTACGGCGACGCGTACGTCCCGGCCACGCCCCGCCAATACACGCGGAAGGTGAAGAACGCCCAGGAAGCGCACGAGGCCATCCGACCATCGGGTGAGACGTTCCGCACACCCGGGCAGCTCGCTCGAGAGATCGACGGCGACGACTTCCGGCTCTACGAGCTCATCTGGCAGCGCACGGTGGCCTCGCAGATGGCCGACGCCCGCGGCACCACGATGAGCGTGCGGATCACCGGCACGGCGAGCACCGGCGAGGAGGCCACGTTCGCGTCGTCGGGGCGCACGATCACGTTCGCGGGGTTCCTCAAAGCCTACGTCGAAACCGTCGACGACCAGGCGGGCGGGGAGGCCGACGACGCCGAGTCCCGCCTGCCCGAGCTGACCCAGGACCAGGCCATCACCGCGGCCGAGCTCAACCCGGACGGGCACGCGACCAAACCCCCCGCCCGCTACACCGAACCCAGCCTGATCAGCTCGTTGGAGGAGCTGGGCATCGGGCGCCCCTCCACCTACACCTCGATCATCAAGACGGTTCAGGATCGCGGATATGTGTGGAAGAAGGGCAGCGCGCTGGTGCCGTCCTGGATCGCGTTCGCGGTGGTCGGGTTGTTGGAACACCACTTCGGCCGCCTGGTCGACTACAACTTCACCGCAGCCATGGAGGACGAGCTCGACTCGATCGCGGCGGGTTCCCAGGCACGCACGGCGTGGCTGTCGGGCTTCTACTTCGGCGCTGCCCAGGGCAGCGCGGGCTCGGTGGCGCGTGCCGGCGGGCTGAAGAAGCTGGTCGGGGTGAACCTGGAGGAGATCGACGCCCGCGAGATCAACTCGATCCCGCTGTTCAACGATGTCGCCGGACGCCCGGTGGTGGTCCGCGTGGGTCGCTACGGGCCGTATCTCGAGCGGATGGTCGACGAGGCGTCGCAGCGGGCGAACCTGCCCGACGACATGCCACCCGACGAGCTCACCGCTGAGGTCGCCGAGCAGCTGTTCTCGGTGCCCCAGGAGGGCCGCTCGCTCGGCACCGACCCGGCGACGGGACACGAGATCGTCGCAAAGGATGGCCGCTACGGGCCCTACGTCACCGAGATCCTGCCCGAGCCGGCACCGGCTGCATCTTCCTCGGAGAGCAACGATACGCCGAAAAAGAAGGCTGCCGCCAAGATCAAGCCACGCACCGGATCGCTGTTCAAGACGATGACCGTGGAGACCGTCACCTTGGCGGAGGCGCTGCGGTTGCTGTCGCTTCCCCGGGTGGTGGGCGCCGATCCGGAGAGCGGCGAGGAGATCACCGCACAGAACGGCCGGTACGGACCATATCTGAAGAAGGGCACCGACTCGCGGTCGCTCACCGGCGAGGAACAGCTCTTCACGGTGACCCTCGACGAGGCGCTGGCGATCTACGTCCAGCCCAAGCAACGCGGCCGGAGCGCCGCGGCCGCCACCCCGCCGCTGCGTGAGCTGGGTGTGGACTCCTCCACGCAGAAGCCGATGGTGATCAAGGACGGGCGGTTCGGCCCGTACGTGACCGACGGGGAGACCAACGCGTCACTGCGCAGGGGCGATGCCGTGGAGACGATCACCGACGAACGGGCGTCGGAGCTGTTGGCCGATCGCCGCGCCCGAGGCCCGGTCCCGAAGAAAACCCCGGCCAAGAAACCCGCGACCCGGAAGAAGACCCCGGCGAAGTAGCACTCAGTCGCGGCTGCCCCGGCGGACCGGCCCTGGTCGCGGAATCTCGGAACGACAACCCGGCCGACGGCCGGAGTCAGGGCAGCAGGAGCGCCTTCACTGCCGCAGCCACCCGGCCGCCCTCGGCCCGCCCGGCGACCGCGGTGGAGACCCGCTTCATCACCTGGCCCATCTGCCGGGGACCGGGCTGCTCACCGGTCTGCGCCGCGTGCTCGGCGACGGCTGCACTGGCCAGCTCGCTGAGCTCGGCGTCGGAGAGCTGCGCGGGCAGGTACCGGGCCAGGACTTCGCCCTCGGCCCGCTCCTGCGCGGCAAGCTCCTCGCGGCCGCCAGCGGTGAATGCCTCGGCGGACTCGGCCCGTTTCTTGGCCTCCTTGGTAATGATCTTCATTACCTCGGCGTCGTCCAGCTGACGGGCTTGGGTACCGGCGACCTCAGCGACACCGATGGCCGCCAACGTCATCCGCAGGGTGGACTTGACCAGCTCGTCGCGGGCCTTCATGGCCGCGGTCAGGTCGGCTCGCAGCTGCTCCTTCAGGGTGGTCACAGGCATGCACGTTAGCCCACATGCGGCCCGCCGTACGCTCCAGCAATGAACAGGCTGGCCCGATGGGCATTCGGTGTGACCACGGCAGGTGCGGCCACCGTCGCCTACGCGGCCGGGGTCGAGCTCCGCCGGTGGACGCTGCGGGAGGCGACACTCCCCGTCCTGGCATCCGGTAGCCGGACACTGCGCCTGCTCCACGTCTCCGACCTGCACATGACGCCGAATCAACGCAGCAAGCAGCGCTGGATCGCCGAGCTGGCCGCACTGGAGCCGGACCTCGTGGTGAACACCGGCGACAACCTCGCGCACCCCCGTGCCGTGCCCGCGGTGCTTGCCGCGCTCGGGCCGCTGCTGGAGCGACCGGGATTGTTCGTGTTCGGCAGCAACGACTACTTCGCCCCCACCCCGAAGAACCCGTTCCGGTACCTGTGGCGGGCCGGACCTCGCCCGACCGGCGGGCTCCTGCCGTGGCGGGACCTGCGGGCGGCGCTGGTCGAACGCGGCTGGGCCGACGCGACCCACACCCGGATGACCCTCGACGTCGCGGGCGTGACGATCTCGGCCGCCGGCGTCGACGATCCACACATCCGTCGGGACCGCTACGACCGCGTGTCCGGCCGACCTACCGGCAACCCAGCCCTGCGGCTGGGCCTGACCCACTCCCCCGAACCACGGGTTCTCGACGCCTTCGCCGACGACGGCTACGACCTAGTCCTGGCCGGCCACACTCACGGCGGGCAGCTGCGGGTGCCTGGCGTCGGCGCACTGGTCACCAACTGTGGCCTGGACCGCTCGCGCGCCCGCGGGGCGTCGCGGTGGGGCATCCACATGCGGCTGCACGTGTCGGCGGGACTCGGTACGTCGCCGTGGACGCCGGTGCGGTTCGCCTGCCCGCCGGAGGCGACCCTGCTGACGCTGGTCGCGCGGCCGGTCGAGGCGGTTGAGGTGGGGGTCACGGGGATAACCCCCGCGTCGGCGGTGGTGGACGTCGGCTAGACTTCGCCCAGTCCACAGCCATCAGGTGGGCCATCGGGGTGTGGCGCAGCTTGGTAGCGCGCTTCGTTCGGGACGAAGAGGTCGCAGGTTCAAATCCTGTCACCCCGACCATCTAAGGCCCTGGTCACAGGCTCACGACGAGCCCAGAGACCAGGCCTTTCGTCGTGTCCGACGTCGTCGGGTGACGATCTGCGTGACTACCCCGACGCACGGGGAAAGATCCTGTCCATGGCCGTGGCGCCGTCCTCGACCACCGGGCGGATCTGCTTCCGATAGACCAGCTCCGTCACCGACGTCCCGCTGTGCCCCACGAGCCGGGAGATCTGCTCGATAGGCACGCCGCCGTCCGACAGCAGGGACACGAAGCTGTGCCGCAGCTCCCGGGGCGTCCAGTCCTTCGCCGGGAGACCGGCCGCCGCCGCGATCCTCCGAAAGGCACGCCGGACGTTCGCCGCGTCGAGCTGGGTACCGGTCTCGGAGGCGAACACGAGATCGTGGTCGTTCCAGCGCACGCCGGCCAGCCTCCGGGCCGCAGCCTGCCGGACCCGCTGATCATGCAACGCGTCCACACACCGCCGGGGCACGGCGAGCGTCCACCGCGACTTCCGCGTCTTGGTGTCCCCGCCCAGCCGGACCGACCGCCACACCATGATGTGCGGCGGGACGGGCGGTTCGGCGTCCAGGTCAACGTGCGCCCATGTGAGCGCCCTCAGCTCCTCCGTGCGGGCGCCGGTCAGCAACGACATCACGATGTACGCCCCGATCGTCGAACCCTCCGCAGCAACCAGCAGAGCCTCCGCCTGCGCCAGCGTGAACGCCTTCGACGGGCGCCCGGCCTGACCCGCCGGGGTGTCGCAGAGCAGGACGACGTTCCGCTTCACCTTGTCGCGAGCCTGCGCCCGAGCGATCGACCGCCGCAGGATCGACCGGACGTCGCGCAGGGTCCGCGTGCTCAACGTCCGCGACTTCTCGGCCAGCCACCGGTCCACGTCCTCGGCCGACAGCTCCCGCAGCTTGCGAGCACCGAGCCCCGGAATCACGTGCTGTCCGGCCAGGATCTGGTACTTCTCCGTCGTCTTGGGATCCCGCCCGCTCAACCCGTACGCCAACCAATCGGCCACGGCCTGCGCCACGGTGTAGGTGTGCGGAGCCGTGACGAGCCCGTCATCGTGATCACGCAGTATTTCCTTGAGCTTGGCCTTCGCCTCCGTCTTGGTACGACCACTCCCCCGCCGCACGATCCGCTTGCCCGCCGGTGAGTACCCGACGGTCACCGAGGCGATCCAGCGTTCCCGGGCCGCATCCCAGTGCAGCCCGCCGTCCCCACGACTACGCCGACTGGTCATAGCCGGTCTCCTCACTCATCAGCAGTTCGACGTACCCAGCGATCGCACCGGCCGGGATGAGCCGCGCCCGACCTTGACGCACTGTCCGCAGCCGACCGGCCCGGATCTGCTCGTAGATCACCGAACGACTCATCGAGAGCAGCCGCATTGCCTCCGGGACGCGGTCACGGCATCGGCAAGTTCACTCTTCGTGGTCACCAGTCACGTTCTGTAGCGAGAAGGCGTAGAACTCGTAGCCTATCGCCAGCGATATATTCAGTGACTCTCTTAATCTCAGTGATTCCGTT
>Ga0136617_10000645_pt1 | contig 29741 bp, 23 predicted proteins | sample AntDrymUQ3222106_2_FD_129672 | JGI IMG/M metagenome (GOLD analysis project Ga0136617, IMG submission 129672) | Polar desert sand microbial communities from Dry Valleys, Antarctica - metaG UQ322 (21.06) | ecosystem: Environmental > Terrestrial > Soil > Desert | place: Antarctica: Dry Valley... | reverse complement strand
ACTGGATTGAAGCCGAAGGTAACTATGTGTCCATCCATAGTGCCAAGAAATCTCATTTACTTCGCGAGACAATAAGCAGTCTGGAAGCCCAGCTCGATCCCAAGAAGTTTTTGCGCATTCACCGATCATCAATAGTCCGTATCGATCGCATTCAAGAGCTGCAGCCCTGGTTTCATGGCGAGTATCGCATCATTCTTCAAAACGGTACTCAACTCACCCTCTCCAGGAATTATCGAGACAAGCTGCAGGAAGCGCTGGGTAAGCTTCCCTGACCGCAGTTATCACAGCCTTAAGCCTGCTAATCACAAGCGCCTGCCCTTCCGTCACAAAACCCGTCCATCATTGAGAAACTTCACGTATAACTCGCCGTGTTAATCCGGGTGATTGAAAAGTTGCACTAATCTGGTCGCTTTTCAGCTAAGGACTCTTCGCGTTGCTCATGCTCAAGTGCTCGATTCCCAGCGAGCCGAAATAGGACCCCGGACCAACTCCTTCATTTCGGTCAGGAGGTATTTCCATGAGGCTACGCGAATTTCTATTTGGTACGGCGTTAATCTGCATTGCCTTAGGTACGACTAAGGCCAGCGCGCCCACGGTGATGGGCGATGAGTGCAGGCCTGATTTTGCAGACGATGCCCCGAGCGTCGTCGAGGCCAGGACGAGCGGGGCACGCCCGTCCCCACCGTCTGGCCTGATTTCTCAGGACGAGGTTTTAGGCTCTGCCTACTACGACACGGTGAGCATTCTGATTTCCAACAGTCGCTGTAGCGATTTCTTTGGTGGACCCGCTTCCGTGGACGTTTTTAACCAACTCGTCAGCAAGATCCGGAAGGACGTTCTCCCAGTGGGCACCGCCATGACTATGTCAGGAGCCACGACCAACATTCACGATGCCCGGACCAAAAAGAATTACCGGATTTTCGACAAGGTGTCTCTTAATTCCCGCGGCCCGTTCTATCGAAGGCAGGCTGCGCTCTGGGAGGCTACTCTCCCTAAGGTGGGGACCTTCGAACCAAACACGAAAGAGGCTCGGGTACTAATACTTCTTCACGAGCTGGGGCACCTAATGAAGGGATCGGACGGCCACTGGCTTTTACCGAATGATGGCAAAGATGAAGGATTGAGCCGGGCCAATTCCTACAAGATCGAAGATGTCTGTGACGACGAAATCAAGAGCCTGGGCAAGGTCATCACGACGAACGATCTCGGGAAGTATAAAGACCCTGGAGCGGCAACCCGTACCGTTCAGAACAGTGAAGGTACTCAGCCGTAACCACCGCGATGAGTCGTAGTTTTCAAAGAGCTTGGATACCTAAGGAGAAGAGTATGAAATCGATATCAACCTGGGAGAGCGAACCGTTGAACATAATAGACGCGGTGCCCAATGGTGGCGGGAACGGAGCAGCTGCCCGTAGCAACATTACCGCTCTCAAGGAGCTAACCCTCCGCCTGCTTCGCGAGGTGCAAGCCATCACCGAAGTGCGAACCTTGAGCCTGGAAGGTGGTGTCGACTTTTACGGCGAAGTTAGTCGCTTCGAGGTTGACCTCATTAAGCGAGCGCTTTTGCAGACGGCCGGGCATCAAGGCCGTGCGGCGAGACTACTGAACTTAAAAGTCACCACGCTTAATTCTAAGATCAAACACTACAACATTGCTCTCAACGGTTTCGCCAACGGTTATCCGCTCGTGGAGACCGGCGACATCGAGAGTCATCCACAAATCTGAAAGCAGCGGACCCTCGAGTCCGAAAGTCACCCAGCCATTGCGGCTGGGTGATTTTTTTTGCCCAAGTTCGCCTGGTCCCTCCCCACTTGACATGCCTGCAGAGAGCGCGAGCGCGAACACCTTGCTTGCCTGCCGCTCGTTTGCAGTCGAGACGCATGCGGTCTTAGCGTCCACGAAAAAATGCAAATACGCGACCAGTAGAAGGCTCTTCTCGCAAACAAAATCCAATAACTGCAATCTTTCCCTTCGTGAAGTCCGAAATCCGCAACTCGAGTTTCCGCAGCTCTCGGCGAGTTGGCCGAAGAGAGTGATGAGATGGCCTGCAGTGCGTGTGGGCCAAGAGGCACGAGCATTGCAACTTATAAAGGCGTCAGCTTCGAGCTGTCTAACTCGCGTTCCGAATTCTCGGAACCTGTAGATATGGACCAAGTGGTCCAACATTCGGAAAAACGGAAATTTGACTCGAGGCTGAAATGATTCGAAGCGAGCCACATCAGACCGGCGCATCCACCACCCAAGCGGGCTGCCCGCTTGGGTGACCCCGGTTCGCAGTCAACGCTTTGCTGTCGGTTTGAGTTCGAGTCCGAATCACGCTGCTGATCCGAGTCAGACCATGAGCTTCAGCGGCAGGAAGTTAAGATGGTCTCTTTCAAAGAAGTTGGAGGATTTACGATGCAAAAGCAAATGGGACTAGTAATAGCAGTCCTGGCGGTACTGATAGCGTTTGCGAATGACGGGTTTGCCCAGGCAACCGGCGGGTCCGTAATCGGACAAGCGCTAGATCAAAACGGGGCAGCAGTTCCCAACGTGACAGTCACCTTAAAAAACGAAGCCACGGGTTAAACTCTTACCACTCAAACTACGAGCAATGGTGCTTTCAGCTTTCCCAATACGCTTGGAGGTGAGTACACAGTTACTGCGACAGCCTCAGGCTTCCAGGAAACAACCGAGAAAGTAAAGGTGTTGCTCAATCAGGAGAGCACCGTGAATGTCGTACTCAAACCAGCGGGCGTTAGCGGTGTTGTGGAGGTCACCTCAGGCGGCGAAACGCTTGTGCAAACCGAGACATCGCAACTTGGAAGAAATTTTGAGACGCGACAAGTTCAAGACTTGCCAATCTTCAATGACGTGCGCGCCCTGGCCCTGCTTTCCCCAAATGTCGTCGCCCAGGGCGCCGGCGTCGCGGGAGATGGCGGTTCCGTGGGTGGTACCCGTCCACACGCCAATGCTTTTAACGTTGATGGCGTGGATAATAATTCTCCGGATCTCACCGGCAAGCAGGTAAACATAATTCAGGATTCCATTTCCGAAGTGGCAATCCTGACCAATAACTTCAATGCTGAATTTGGTACCGGTGCGGCAGGTCAGTTTAATACTGTCACCAAGAGCGGTACGAATAGCTTTCACGGTTCGGCTTTTGGATACCTGCAGAATCGGCATCTCAACGCCACTACGACCAGCGAGGAGTTTAATCTGCAATCGGGCGTAATTACGGAAAAGCCCGCGTTGACCGATCGGCGTTACGGCGGGACGCTGGGTGGGCCAATTCTCCAGAACAGGCTTTTCTTTTTTGGAGCCTATCAACGAGAGCCGATAAGCCAACAGGCGAGCGGAGTGTCTTACACTGCGCCCACCACCGGCGGTCTAACCCAGATTGCGTCACTGCCCGGAGCAAGTCCTTTTGTAGTTAACCTGCTACGAGACAACTTGGTTTTACCCATCACCTCGACGGAAACGCAAACCGTGCTGGGCACATCCGGAATTCCCTTCGGTGTGGTTTCCCTTGTCACTCCCGGCGGTTCGCTTGAAACCCAGTATCAGATCAATATCGATCATCTGCTGGGCACCAGGAATCAGTTTCGTTACCGCTTCAGCTCTGACACGATCGGTAACGAGCAGCCAGGCAGTGGCAACCCCAAGTTCAACAACAAACAGAATGTTATCGCCCGGTTATTCTCCGCGGGTTGGATCAACACAATCAACAGCAGACTGGTCAACGAAGTGCGCCTGTCTTACAAGCGCTTCATCACCGACTTCCCGCTAAACGATCCGGCCTTCAACACGTTTCCAAACATCACCGTGGCGCCGCTCAATCTCGGGCTCGGTCCAAACGGGAACCTGCCCCAGGGCGGCCTGAACAACTCGTATCAGCTCTACGATTCTCTAAGCTATGTGCGTGGCAAGCACAACTTCAAATTTGGCGGCGAAGTCAGATGGTTGATCTTCACCAGCTTCTTCCTTCCCCGTGGACGGGGGGACTACAACTACTCCACATTGGACGAACTACTTACAGACTCCATCCCAACCGTGGTCGACATTCGGGGAGTTGGGTCTGCGGCTTTCACCGGAAACCAGAAGAAGTATTACGCTTTCGCGCAGGATGATTGGAAGGTTACACCTAACCTAACCCTCAACCTCGGCCTGCGGTATGAGTATCTGGGCCTGCCGCGTGACGCGGCGCTCCAGGGGCTAAACTCGATCGCCAATGTTCCGGGAGTGATTGAATTCAACGTTCCTAAGACGGACAAGAACAATTTCTCTCCGCGTCTGGGATTCGCCTACTCTCCCGAGTTTAACAGCAGGTTGGGCCGGATCATTTCGGGTGAACGTGGAAAGAGTTCCATTAGGGCCGCCTTCGGTCTTAACTACTACGAAACGTACCAGAATTTGTATCAGCTAAACCTGCCTCCGCAGTTTCAGCAGGAGATCAGCGCCGCTGCGTTTGGGTTCACCCCGCCGTTCCTGCAAAATGGGGCGGTACCTCCGACTCCTTTCCCACCCAACACACCAGCGGACGCGCGCACCGCGACCGGGTCATTGATCAATAACGCAGTCGAGCCCTACATCATGTCCGCGACAATCTCCTACCAGCGTGAGTTGACTCGTGGGACTGTCCTGGAGTTGCGCTATCTGCACACAGCCGGTCGCCACTTACCGGTGCAGATTCGTCTCAACGGTGGTGTGGTGGACAACAGCAGATTAGTCATGCCGACTTTTCTAACTAATCCCACCGCGGACCAATTGGCGGGCCGGCCGACGCTGGGAACTCTGAATCTCCATGTAGATCCGGACGGAACACAACACCGGTTTCCCACACGATTGGGAAGTCTCGGGTTTACAGGTTTTGTTACCTCTTTCGAACCGGAGGGCAATTCAGTTTACGATGGTGCCTCGATCAGTCTCACCCGTCGGATGACCCGAGGCTTAGCGCTGACGGCGGCCTACACGTTCAGTAAAGCCATCGACAACGCGACCAACGAGCTGTTCTCGAGCACCGTTAATCCGCGTCGCGCTCAGGACGGTTTTGATCTCAGTCAGGAACGATCGCTTTCGGCCATCGATGTGCCACATCGCTTTGCTGCGTCATTCAACTATGACGTTCCTTTCTTCAACCACAGCACAAATGGGTTGTTCAAAGGAGTGTTGGGCGGATGGCAAATCAACGGAGTCTTCCAAACCCAATCTGGGCAACTGATGACGCCGCAGTCAATCATTGACAGCAACCGCAATCGTGACGGGGCCGGAGATCGGACTATCGTCAGTCTCAGCGGTATACCCGGAACCGGCAGCGGTGTTTATGGAGTAAACGCCCTGGGTCGGCGAATCGTAGACGAGAGTGGGGCGGATCTTCTGGGTGATGCTTCAACAGTCGCCTACGTCGCAATCAACCCGTTAGCGCACTACATTCAGGCAGGATTCGGCGCCCGCGCCAACGCCGGCCGCAACACACTGCGTACTAATAGTTGGAACCGCACGGACATGGCGTTTGTGAAGAACATTCGTTTCGGTGGCGAGCGCTACAATGTTCAACTCGCGGCTGAGGTAGGCAACTTCTTCAACCAACGGATCAGGACGATTGGCGATTTGTTCACCGTTCTTCGTGAATCAGAACGACTTTAACGGCACCAATCAATTCGGGATCGGCGCCGTGTCCTTTGCCTTCCCCGACGTAACCAGCCCACTCTTCAATAACTACAGCGCGGGTAACTTTAGCGGCCGCACGATCCAACTGCGCGCCAAGTTTATCTTCTGAGGAAGATCTCTTTGACTGGCTGAAAGATGAGCTGGTTTTCAATGGGGAGCAGCACCGGCTGCTCCCCATTTTCTGTTTTCGAATCCCGAAGGGATCTAGGTCAATAGCCATGGGCGAGCGTTTGCGCGACGCCCACTGAAGAATCCGAGAAAATGTTCCTGACCCTCCTAAGCAACTAGACGCGTAAGTCTAATGAATCCAACAACGGCGTGATTGCTCTTGTTCCTTTCAATTAATAACGCGGGCCGCCCGGGTCGGATGCTGAAAGGGTCAAACAGGGCTCGAGAGTGAGACGCCTTCAGGGTCTGACTTTTTTTCCTTTGCTAACCCGTGGGCGTCGCGCAACGCTCGCCCAAGGCTATTGTCTTAAATCCCTCTGGGATGATGTGCCGAAACCCGGTTAGTGGCATACGAAAAGATGTAGTCACAGTGAACGTCAGGAAGTGCTTTAACCCACAATATCCATTAACTGCAACTTCTCTTTCCACCTAATCCAAAATCCACAATAGCCCACTCAACGCTATTCAATGAGTGGGCCGGATCGCGTGACGAGCGGGCCGAAAGCGTTCGTGGACCAAACGGAACAGTCGTTGCACTTCTTCAGTGTGGCAGCATCATCGTTGCCGGTCTGCTCTCCGACTTTTCGGAAACAAATGCTCAACCTCCCCGGTGAGCACCCGGTGAACAATGGACGACCACACTAGACCACCCCTGCGGGGATTGATAAGGAGAAAATCATGTTTAAGACAATGAGATTAGTGCTACCAATGGCACTCTTTGCTTGCTTGTCAGGTTCAGTCTCTGCTCAGACGAGTGGATCTATCCTGGGCGAAGTCAGAGATGAGAAACAAGCGATCATACCCAAAGCTACGGTGACACTGCGAAATGTACAAACCAACGATTCGCGCACGACGAATTCCGACGACGAGGGCCGCTATCGCTTTAATAATGTGCCCGTTGGTAACTACGAACTGACCGTCGAGGCCCAGGGCTTTGGTAAGTACGAGCAGTCCGGAATTACCCTCGCTCTAAATCAGAACGCGGTGGTTGATGCTTCGTTGAAACCCGGGACCGTTCAAGCGTCTGTCAGTGTCGTAGAGAATGCATCTCTGCTAAATACGACGACCGCGGAGGTCGGCGTTCGTTTTGACTCGCGGCGCATTTCCGAGCTGCCGCTCTCCACGAATCGGAATGTCTACAACGTCGCCCTTTCCGCGGCCGGCGTCACCCAGCTGGGCACCGGACAGACCAACTTCGCCGGTGGCGGTGCGACCGCTACATCAGGGGTCAGTTACTCGGCCAATGGCGGCCGCATTCGCTCGAACAATTTCATGATTGACGGCCAGGATAACAACGACTTCGGCGTCGCCGGCGCGTCAGTGCCGCTCAACAATCCGGACCTTATCCAGGAAGTAAGGCTGCTGACCAACCAGTTCACCGCAGAGTATGGAAGAAATGGGAGTTCGGTATTTAACGCCATAACGAAAAGCGGTACCAATGGTTATCACGGTTCTGCTTTCTGGTTTTACAACGGTAACGCTCTCAACTCTTGTAGTAACACCAACAAGGCGGCCGGTTTTTGTAACCCCAATGCGACGGACCAGTCCCTGAGACATGCTCCTTTTCGCGTTGAAAACCAGGTCGGTGGAACGATTGGTGGTCCACTACACCTGCCGCGCTTCGGCCAAGGCGGACGCTCTTACATTAGCGGGAAAGATCGCACCTTTTTCTTCTTCTCCCTCCAGCGCTGGTATGACCGCCAACTTGGCACGGGCGCCACTCTGAGAGGCGCGCCGACAGAAGCGGGCCGTCAGATTCTCCAGGCTGCAGTTGGCAATCGGCCGCAAGTCGCCGCTTTGCTGAGGTTCCTTCCCGTGGCACAGACTCCGATCGGAACCTCCGCTTCGTTCATCGCCAATGGGCAAAGGTTCGACGTGCCTCTCGGTTCCTTAACTGGTGCGACCTCATTCTCCTTTGACGATTGGCAGACCTCATTCCGTGTCGATCACCGGCTCAGCGACAAACATAGTCTCAATGGCCGCTATATCTATCAGGACGGTGATACCAACGGAATTGGATCACAGGTCACACCGCCGGGATTCTCATCAAAACAGGTGGCCCGCAACCAGGGTGTAAACTTGCAGCTCACCAGCGTGCTTACGCCAAAACTCGTCAATGAATGGCGCGGGGCTTATCTGCGAGCGGCTTCAAATACACAGGCTCTTGAGCCCAGTGCGGAAGAGATTCCCTCCATTGAGATCACGGAACTGGGTTTGGTTGGCTTCAATGCCGCTACCGACCGCACCGGCATCGGGCTGGGCGTCAATCTGCCTCAGTTTTCATTCCGCAACACCTACCAGATGCAAGACAATCTCTCGTATACCTCAGGCAGTCATGCCTTTAAGTTTGGTTTCGATATCCGTCGCAACCAGTTGGCCCAGCTTTTCAAACCTACGACCCGGGGAAGATTGCAGTATTCCAGCTTGAATCGTTTTGTGAACGACGTGGCCCAGTCGTCCACGATAAACAAGGATCTGCAGGGGGTGGCGGAGGTCCTTCATCTTGACTGGCACGACTTTTTCTTTTACGGCCAGGACGAGTGGAAGATCAGGCCTAACTTTACCCTGACCTACGGACTCCGCTATGAGAATCCAGGCCAACCGATCGCGGACCTGGTTGATTTCAATGCGCCGGTACTGGCCGCCGCCGGCAATGATCCGCGCTTTAGAGTCGGACCAATTCCCGAGCGCGATAAGAATAATTTCCAGCCGCGCATTGGTTTTAACTGGAATCTCCGCACGAGCTCTGAGGGGATGGTCGGCTTTCTAACAGGTGGCGACAAACTAGTGCTTCGCGGCGGTTACTCCCGCACGAACGACTATGCGTTCACCAATATCGCGCTGAATGTTTGGAGCGCTTTCCCATTCGTGGCAGCGTTCATTTCGCCCACCGCACCGATCACTCTGCCGGGTGAGAATGCGGCCAGCAACGGCGTCGCTAGTGCCTTCGCTAACTTGAACAGTCCACCGATTAACCCAGACGCTTTTGCGCGCACCGTGGTGTCGGAAGACTTTCACTCGCCGATTTACGATTCCTTGAGCTTTGAAGCGCAGCGCGAGTTCTCGCGAGACGTGGTCGTGCGGGTTGGCTATGTGGGTTCGAAAGGGAGCGGCCTATTTCAAACGTTGGACGGAAATCCCCGGCTGCCGTTCTCAACAGTCCGAGTCAATCCAGCGCAGAACGTGATCCGCTTGCGCGCAAATACCGGCTCTTCAATCTACCACTCGATGCAGGTTAGTTTAGACAAGCGATTGAGTCGTGGCTTCAGCGCCGGCCTCTACTACACCTGGAGCTCTTTCATTGACGACGCCTCTGAGATTTTCAACCCGTCGAGCGGCGAGGTTGCGGTTTCGCAAGACTCCTTTAACCGCCGCGCCGATCGAGGGCGATCCAGTTACGACCGGCCGCACCGCTTTAGCGGCAATGTCGTTTACGAATTGCCGTTCTACCAGGCCCTGAGAGGATTTGTGGGACACGTATTGGGCGGCTGGCAGATAAACTCCTTCTTTACTTTCCAGAGCGGCGCTCCGTTTACGGTACTCAATGGCTCTGACCCCACCGGCGCCCTGAGTGGTATCGCCGGCCTCGTCGGCGATGCGATTCGACCCAACGTGATCACGACCCTGAATATTTCCGGAATGTCGATTGAGGAGCTTTATGCTGTTAGAAATACTCTCTTCCGTCCGCTAGGGGGAGCGGCGTTCGGTGAACGTGTAGGCGGTGCGGGTCGGAACATCCTACGCGCCGATGGCATCAACAACATCGACTTCGGTATCCTGAAGAACACTCGTATTGGTGAGAATCAGAGGCTCCAACTACGGGCGGATTTCTTCAATGCAACCAACACTCGTAATTTCGGAATACCGGACGGTCGGGCATTCTCCACCAGTGGGGCACCCAATGCTGCGTTTCTAAATCAATGGAGCACCAACGGGGGAAACCGGCGCGTCGTCGTTGGCTTAAGATACGTTTTCTAGGCCAACTGGCCGCACCCCCACCCTGCCCGATGGGAAACAGATGCAGATCTCTTTGTGCCCGGCAATCGAAAGCTTGATTGACGGGCCAACCGCGGGCCGAGGTCAAGCGGGCTTATGTGAGCGTGGCATACGGAGATCTGAAGCCCGCTTTAGTCAAGCTCACACGCGGCGTGGCGCGGATCGATCACTAGTGTAGTGTCTCAAAATTAGCTAAACAACAGTTAAGCATGAAAAGCGCTTTGCTTTCGTGAACGTTTGTGGGATTTCGTGGATCGCCTTCCGTGGGGAAGAGACTCGATCCACGAATTGACACGAAGACGCACAAAAAACAAGTGTATAAATGAGAGACACTACACTGAACCGGGAGGCGCAATTGTGATGCGACGGCCCGGCGAAGTGATGAGGCGGCGAGAAATATTGCTTCGCGTGTGCGAGGTGACAAGCATCAATCTCAGACCACTCGCGTCTTCCATTTTCCCGAGCGAAAGAGCAAAGCACTGACAAAGGCCAGAGTTGAGAACGCGATCATGATTGCCAGGAACACTCCGCGGGGACCAAGACCCAGAACTATTGCCAGAGTGTAGGCGAGTGGCAGTTCCCACAACCAGAAGACAAAGAGATTGATGATCGTCGGGGTCCAGGTGTCGCCCGCGCCGTTGAATGACTGGGTGATCACCATGCCGTATGCGTAGAAAAGAAATCCGTAGGCAACTATGCGCAGACAATCGACGCCATAGGGAATAATGTTTGAATCTTTAGTGAAGATGCCGATAATCTGGCGGGCGAAAACCACGAAGAGGAGACCCACGATACCCAAACAGATCATGTTGTAAAAACCGGCTTTCCAAACCGCGCGTTCCGCTCGACCCGGCTTCTTTGCTCCCAACGATTGACCCACCATTGTTGCTGCTGCATTAGCCATTCCCCAGGAAGGCAAAAGCGCGAAAATGATTACGCGAATCCCAATTGTGTAGCCTGCTACGGCATCGCTGCCAAAGCTGGAGATCGTTCGGATCAACCCGATCCAACTCGCCATCCCAATGAAAACCTGAAACGTGGCTGTAGATGAGAGCCGTAACAGCCGTGCCATGATTTTTGGTTCGAGTTTTAGATGGCGTCGCGCTAAATCGAAACGGCCGCCCGATCGGATCAGTCGGCTAAAAGCATATATCACACCCGTACCTCGTCCGATATTCGTGGCTACCGCAGCCCCGGTTACCCCGAGTTCCGGAAAAGGACCGAGTCCGAAGATGAAACAGGGACCTAGAATAATGTTGAGAGCGTTCGCCAGCCAGAGTACCCGCATCGCAATCGCCGCATCGCCGGCGCCGCGAAAGATGGCGTTGATCAAGAACAGGAGAAGGATTGTGGCGTTGCCTGCGAACATGACCTTCGTAAATCCGGATCCATGTTCGAGAACCCACGGGGAGCCGCCCATAGCCGCCAAGAGGTTGTCGGCAAAGGAGACGCCTATGATCGCGACTGCAACCGCAACCATGAGACCCAGGGCGATTGCCTGGGCGGCGGCCCGCGCTGCACCCTCTGGATTTTTTTCACCGATGCGGCGGGCCACCATCGCGGTAGCACCTACTCCCAAGCCGATTGCGACGGCGTACATCAAGGTCAACATCGACTCTGTCAGGCCGACCGTTGCAACCGCATCAGGGCCGAGGCGGGCCACCCAAAAGATATCGACTACTACAAAGATGCTCTCCATGAGCATCTCCAGCACCATCGGAACCGCGAGCAGAATGATGGAGCGGCCGATTGGCCCTTTGGTGTAGTCGCGCTGGGTGCCCCGCAAAGACTCCCGGATAGCACGCCATAAATCCTGCGGCTCAGACGTCGCGGCTTCCTCGTCGTGGTCGCCCGGGCCGCCCTCCACCATTTGTGCGGTCGGTTGGTCTTCCAAGTTGTCTGCCATGGATTTAGATTCAGCCTCTTGAGCGTCTAAACTCTACGCAAAGCATCGCTAAAATGTTTGGTTCACTGACGGCCGCCACATCTGTTTTATTTCACCTTACTGCGTTGACGTAGACCGTCTTGCTCACTAGAATCCGTCGCATAGACTTGACTGTTCGCGTGGTACCAACGTGCGACATCGGGTTAAAAACGACGGCGCAGTGTTTCAGGGCGATCCCATCATTCATTGCGCTGTTTGTTTAATGTGAGGCAACTAATCCGTTAGCCTCGAGCGAACTACTTTGTAAGGTCGAGGCTATACAACTGACCAGCTCTCGCCGGCACGTGATCGGCAGCGAATGGCTTTAAACCGAAGCGTACGTAGAGTCGATTGGCGGCTGCTAGTTTGCTGAATGTCTCCAGCATCGTTCGTATAAAACTAAAACCCAACTCCTCCCAACTGATCGGCGAAGCGCGGAATACGTACCTTCCCGACCCAAAAATCATCATTGCGCCCTGGGCAAAGAGTGAGGTGAGAAAGGCCTTCTGGAAACATTGTTATCAAGTAATAGGAAAAGGTGGTGAGTTTACTTATTCCATTCGCGAACTATGAGCCTGCTCGTCCGAAGTCGTCCTGCAAACGTACGATGTCGTCCTCACCAAGATAAGCGCCGCGCTGGACTTCGATGAAAATAAGGGTCTCCTCCCCGGGATTTTCCACACGGTGTGCGGAGCCAATGGCAATGTCGATGGCCTGGCCCGGGTGAACAACAATCTCACTATCGTCAAGTGTTACTTTCGCTGTCCCCTGCACCACAACCCAGTGCTCCGCTCTCTGCGAGTGCTTCTGATAACTCAATCGTTTGCCAGGCAAGACTTCGATTCTCTTGACCTTGAAGTCCTTACCCTCGTCGAGCACCGTAAAAGTGCCCCACGGGCGCCGGTCAAACGTAGCGGATGATTCCAACTCTTCGTTCATTTGCACCACCTGTAGTAGGCGCGCCATTAAACGGGCGCCACCATTGAATTTCTTCGCAACCTACCGACGAACGCAACCGCCGTCAAGTGGTTTTTCTTGGGCTCGGTCAAACACCAGAACCATGAGAGTTACGCGAAGGTCATCCCAGAATCGTGCAGCACAGCCCTCGACGCTGCCCGCGGAAGTTGCCTGCTTCGTCCCTGCAGACGTCTTGGTGGAAAGGATCTCGAAGTGGTCTGAAGGTGAATAGTGAACAAAAGCAGCAAATAGTTAAACCCTAAACCGGAAAAGGACCCTTAATAGTAGTGCTATCAAGTAGCGGATCAAACCCGAAAACGAGCCGGAAAAGTTCTGGAGAAGGCTGTCTCTGGCAAAACTCCTTGATTAGGCCAGAACTGCGTGTGCTATAATTTCCGCCGTCGAAAAACCAATCAGTTCGGGTCGATTTTTCACGGCCGGCGTGTTCTAAAACTCCAACTCTCCGCACTCTAGAGCTTGATTCTCTAGTTTTAGCCTAACCTAAAAATCTATAAGCGACCGAGGTTACAAAGCTTCGATGCGTCGGATACACTATTCTAACAATGGGCACCGGGAAGATACGGTGTTGATAGTCAACGACATACCTGACCAGTTGTTGTTGATGGAAAGCCTGCTACGCAAAGCTGGCTATGAAGTAATCACCGCCGGCGATGGCCGCGAGGCGTTCGATGTCGCCAAGGTCAAGCGCCCGGAGGTCGTAATCAGCGACGTCTCGATGCCTCGGGTGAATGGAATAGAGTTTTGCCGGCTCATTCGACAGGACTCGGAACTGTGTTCCACTCCGATCCTCCTCGTTAGCGCCCATCGACGGGACACCGAAAGTGTTATTGAGGGGCTCGAATCAGGAGCCGACGATTACCTTGAACTGCCATTTGACTCAACGCGACTAATTGCGAAGGTCTCCAGATTACTGGAACGTTCAAAACTTGAAGCCAATTACCGTGATCTAGTCGAGCAAGCCAGTGACATTATTTTCACGCTGGACATGAAAGGGCGTTTGACTGGAATTAACGCTGCCGGAGCCCACTTCCTTGGCATCGGACAGGAAGAACTTATGGGCATGGGCTTCACTGACGCATTCAAGAGGAAGTCTCAAGACACTGGGTTTCCGGAGATTAATCATCTCGAGCGCCAGGACAATCTCCAGTTCCAGAGTGAAGACGCCAACGGTCGAGAGCGCTGGCTCGAGATCATTACCTCTCCCACCAAGGATAGAAAAGGCGAGACCAGGGGTCTTCGCGGCGTGGCTCGCGACATCACCGACCGGAAGCAGATCGAGCTTGCCCTGCGCGATTCGGACGAGCGTTACCGGTTGTTGTTTGAATCTACTCCGCAGCCAATATTCGTTTACGATGAAGAGACTCTTGGGTTTCTTGCCGTAAACGAAGCCGCCATCCAGACCTATGGGTACGATCGGGAGGAGTTTCTCTCGATGACTCTCGAAGATATTCGGTCTAACGAGAAGACCCCAGCCCTCCTGATCAAAACTACCACTGGCATCGATGAACCGCTTATTTCAAGCCCCTGGCGCCACCGTCGGAAAGACAACAGCATAATCTACATCGAAATGACCTCGCATCCCCTGGCCTTTAAGGGAAGCAAGGCCCGACTGGTGATTGCTAACGACGTAAGCGACCGGAAGCTACTGGATGAGAAACAGCTAAGCTTACATGCTTCCCTTCAGCAGTCTGCAATGGAATGGCGCCAAACCTTCAATGCGATCGATTTCCCTGTTTTGATCGTAGACCTCGATGGTCACATAAAACGGCTAAACCAAGCGGCTGAAGAAATAGTTGGCGTGGATGCGGAAGAGATTGTTAATCGCAACATCGCCGACTTAGAGAACAGTCAGCCGTGGAAGAAGACTTCAGAACTCATCAAGGCGATTCGGGCGAATGGTGGTTCGAGTTCGGCTGAGGTTAGAGACGACATAACGGGCATAACTTGGGCAATAACCCTTTACCTGATTCATGAATTCGGCTCAGTTGGGGAGCGAGCGATCCTCATCGCGCAGGATATTACCAAAAGAACTGAACTCGAGGCTTCGCTGCGGCAGGGCGAAATGATGGCTCTGCTAGGGTCTCTGGTGGCTGGCGTGGCACACGAAGTTAGGAATCCGTTGTTCGGCATTTCTTCAATCCTGGACGCCTTCGAGACTCGCTTTAGCGACCGGACGGAGTATCTGCGGTACACAAACGTGCTGCGTGACGAGGTAGGACGGCTCACAGTCCTCATGGAAGAACTTCTTGAATATGGCAAGCCGTTCAAAGGGGATTTCTATAAATTGTCGGTCGACGAGATCATAAACAAGTCGCTGCGCTCTTGCTTGCCGGCCGCCGAGGTTGCTCAAGTAAGCCTGGTGAACAGTATTGAGGATCCGCTGCCGAAGTTGATGGTTGATCGTAGAAGGTTGTCAAAAGTCTTTGTGAACCTGATTGAAAACGCTATCCAGCATTCGCCATCAGGGGCAACGGTGAGAGTTGAAGCATGCGAAGTTCTCGAAGCTCAGCAGCGCTGGGTTGACTGCTCAGTGAAGGATTGCGGCCCGGGCATTTTGTCCGAAGACCAGCCAATGATTTTCGAACCCTTCTTCTCCAAGCGTCGCGGCGGCACGGGACTTGGACTTGCGATAGCGAAGAGAATCATGGGCGAGCATGGGGGCAAACTGATAGTAGGCAATAACGTCCAAGGGGGCGCCTGTATGACGGCGAGATTCCCGGTGCCTCATCAGGAGGAGATGGTGGATGGCTAGAAATCGGATCTTGATTGTGGATGACGAGCCCGGGTTGCGCTTCGGCATACGAGACTTTCTTGAGCTTCAAGGCTATGAGATTGACGAAGCCGAAAGTTGCCGGGAAGCGCAGGAGATTTTTAGAACATCGCGTCCCGATATTGTCATTACCGACTACATGCTTCCAGACGGCACGGCTCTGGACCTTCTGCCACGCCTCAAAGAAATCAATCCGGATATTCCCCTGCTTATTCTGACGGCCCACGGTTCTATCGACCTCGCAGTCAGGGCGATTAAGGAGGGCGCGGAACAATTTCTCACGAAGCCCCTGGAGTTGCCGGCACTCATGGTGATTCTCAAGCGCCTGCTGGAAAACCAGCGAAACCGCCACAAGCAGCTCGCCAGCAGGTCGCATCAGGTTCGTCACGCCATCGACCCATTTATAGGAGTGAGTCCTGCCATTCGCTCTTTGGCAGAACAAGCAAAGAGAGTTCTGGCTACGGAAAGCCCGATTCTGATTCTCGGTGAGACGGGCAGCGGCAAAGGTGTGCTCGCACGATGGCTGCATGATAACAGTCCCCGAGCCGACGAAGCGTTTGTTGATCTGAACTGCGCGGGCCTGTCGAGAGAACTACTTGAAACGGAGCTTTTTGGCCATGAAAAGGGCGCGTTTACGAGCGCAACCGCTTCGAAGCAAGGTCTGTTTGAGGTAGCTCATCGTGGAACGATTTTTCTTGACGAAATTGGCGACGTCGACCTCCAGATTCAGCCGAAGCTATTGAAGGTGTTGGAGGATAAACGTTTCCGCAGAGTGGGAGACGTCAGAGACAGGCAAGTTGATGTCCGCCTGATTGCCGCAACCCATCAGGATATTGGTCAATTGGTGCGCGACAAGACCTTCAGAGATGATCTCTATTTTCGCGTCAGCACCATACCGCTTGCCTTTCCTTCGTTACGAGAGCGCATCGACGATATCCCGATCATGGCTCACTATCTTCTCGATAAGCTGGCCACCGATCTCGGTCGGGGCGAGATTCAGCTCGAGCCGGATTCCATCAAAGCGTTGCAGTCCTACTCCTGGCCGGGCAATGTGAGGGAACTCCGTAATGTAATCGAACGCGCAGTACTCCTGAGTGAGCAAAAAAATATACGTTTGCAGGACCTCCACTTCGACGGCCACTCGAGGCGCCGGGCCTCCTACCTCGACTCGACTTTGACTCTCGACGAGCTGGAGAAGCAGCACATCGAAAGAGTTTTGCTCGAGGAGCAGGGGCGGGTCGAGAAGGCGGCGTCACGACTGGGCATACCCCGAAGCTCGCTTTATCAGAAGATTAAGAAGTACCAGCTCAACTCGTCCAGAGTCTAGAATGCGAGTCTAAATCCCAGACGTTAGTCGAGGGCCCCCGGATGGGGAAGAGCGAATACCTACTAAAAGCGAGGGTTTCAGAGATCAAAGGGAATGACGCACTGTGGCCTCATGTTTGCTCAGAGGGAGATGTGCCAATCTAATAAATTGCCTCGAAATTAACCTCGAGGATACCGGCTGATCCGGTGAGCCTTCAGTTGCCCCTCAGGGCCATCGGTTCAAGAGAGTCGTGAGGTCTGTGAAGTCTTGCTATACATAATCACAAAGTCTCCTGCTCCGCGGGTAAGACCCGACTACTGAACCCGCAAAGGCCCAATGTGAGGCTGCTATAACGATATAGCATCTCGGGCCGAGAATAAGCAATTTAACCCTTCGCCTCTTCTTGAGTCCTTTCCCTGGCCTCATAGGATGCTGACGCGTTTGGAGGAGTCGAGATGAGTGCCGAACGAGCAAAGGCTTTCATTAAGAGGCTTACCTGCCCATTATCAGAAGACGTTTCTCTCAGTCAGAGTCGCCGACTTCCCCCCACTAAGGCAGAAAAGTTAGCCCGTCATATTGAGGGTCAGATTGCGGTTGGCGAGTTTTGCGCAGCCGAAGGAAGTTTTCTTTCCGCGTTCGGCCAAACCTCAGAAGAATATGAACCCGCAGAGACGCCTGCGCATCTTCGTCATTTTGCTGAAGCCCTGCTCACTGGAAAGCTGAAATATTCTTGGAGGAAATTGAGATACGGAAAGGGCCGCTCTTACGAGGAAAGGTTTCGCATTAGAACAAACCCTCGTGCTGTGGTGTATTTGCTTGACAAGGCGAAACTCTTCGGAAGGCCGAATCAGGTTCGCCCGGCAGAAGGTTACATTCCAATCGGCATCTGTCTTGAGGTATCTCGAATCGACGCAGATCCCGCAATGCGCCATCGATCGTTTGCCAGGTAACGAGTGTGAAGCAAACTCGATTTGAACATTTAAGAAAAGTGTCAGGACGCTTAAAGCGCATGCTTGGCATAAAAGACAACTCCCGTCAAGAGGAGCCACAGATACCTCGTCTTCTGGTGGTTGACGACGAGGAGTCGATCTGCTTTTCCATGAGCGAGTATTTCTCACTGCACGGATTTAGTGTCGATACTGCCAAAGAAATTGAGGAAGCTGAAAAGCTGGTCGAAAGCACTGCATACCGGGTGATCATCCAGGACCTGAGGCTGGGCACAACGCGTAATCCGGACGGACTCAACATTATTAGGCTGGCTCACGAACGTCACCCCGAAACGCGAATTGTCGTGCTCACTGCGTACGGTTCCGCTGAGATGGAAGATGAAGCCAGACGCTGCGGTGCTGATGCTTTTCTGAGAAAGCCAAAACCTCTCTCACAGGTGGCGCAGGTGGTTCAGGGGCTAATCGAATCTCCAGCCAAACAAGCCGTCAAATCAGCTTAGCCTGTAAGCCGGCTCAACCGGTTCTGCTCTCTCCAGAACCTAATTTCTCAACCAGCATGGGCCAGTCTCCGCGGTTTTAGATCTTCGTTTTGGCTCTTCTTTGAGCCGGCATTCGGCGCATACCTTCCGGTCCGCTTTAAATCATAAATCGTGTACCCGGTGTCGAACATGTCACGTGACGGATCTGCGTGATCCACACCGTAGTCGAAAATCCTCCCGTCGGTGCGAACATAAACGGATCCCCGGCGGTCACCTGCGAATTGTTCAACGGTTAATAGCGCATACAGGTGACGAAGCTTGCCCAGTGTACCGGATGGATATTTGGGTATGAACTCTTGTCCGCTGGGAAGGCTATAGACATTGTCTTCAAGCAGAACGCTTCTGCCGTACTGTTGCAATCGAGGCGTAAAGCCCTCTGGCAAGCCGAATCGAGGCTTCAGCCTATGCGCGTTAAGAACTTTCTTTTTCCTTTTCGATGACCTTCGTTTCTTAAGGACTTTGTCCTCGAATCTGGGGCCAAGTCCATCGTTATCAAGGGAAGTAACTTCACGAGAGGCATCGGTATGAGCGAGATACTCTCGGCAGGCATTGCGTAATTCATCTGAACCATCCAGCAAGCCTTCGGTCAGTTGTTTCAAAGTTGCGCGACCAGTACGGACAGCTCCAGTCTTCTGCACCTCGGTCAACTCGGCCCAAGCCTGCTCGTCGATGATCGTCTTCGACATTTCGGCCGCAGTTTACTTCATTCCTGTCTTCTTTCAAGAGTCTTTATCATGAGAACAGAAGGTCGAAACAGGCCAGTCGCGAGCAGACCAGTGCTGACGTTGGTTGGAAAGTGGTTGCAGCAATGTGCGTAACTTAGGCTGGCAATTTGAGTTGCAATCCTTTGACCGCTTTACACGCCTGGCGGTGGCAACTCAAGCTGGTTGAATTGCGGGATCAGCGGCTGCGCGCGGTTTCCAGATTGCCAGCAGTGCGCCCGCAACCAAACAGCCGACCAGCTGATAGCCGATATTCAAGAGATACAGACCAGGCTTGCGCCCCTCAAAAATCACTGAGGCTAGCTGCGACGTGGCGACAAAGCCTAGCCAAAGCCAGAATGCTGTCTGAAGGCCGCCAACCAGATTGTTAGCCTTCGTATACCGCACAAAGTGTGCGAGCACGTAAACCAGCACCAGGGATGAAAGAAAAGCCAGTACATATTCTTTCGTATGACTTTGGCTCTCGAGCTCGTTGAGTTGCTGAGGCGTCCATGCCATTAGCTCCACAAATTTGTTTGTGAATATGCCGTACCAGACGGCCCCGAGGATCCAGTGCAGGATCCCAGCCACAAGCACTGCCGGATAATTTATCTTCATGTGTCTCCTTTGGGGTTACTGAAATTCTGAAGATCACGATGCAAACGGCAACTCGCTTTTCAGTTGAAACATTACTGCATTAGTTGGATTGCTGCTTCTCGAAAATTGCGAACTTGTCCTCTTTCTTGAGTTTTGCCCCGTCGCGCCACTGATTACCGGCTAAGATTTCGGCGAGTTTATTCCTGCTACTGGAAATCGACATTCGCGGGGCAGCCGGCCGAGCGCTTCAGTGAAAGTCATGCGAAGCAGTGGCGGCCACTTTGAAGGAAAGCCGCCTGACGCGCTTTGCTTTAACTGAGATGACATGGTCCTGGTTCTGCAGGGTACCCTCGATTAAAAGAAAAGGGTGATCCACCAATACCAGACGGTTCTTACTGAAAAGCTGGGGCGTGATGATGACGTTAGCAACACCCGTCTCGTCCTCCAAAGTCAGAAAAACAAATCCTTTTGCTGTGCCGGGGCGCTGGCGAACAATGACCCAGCCGGCAACACGAACTGCACTGCCATTACGCATTACGCCAATATCGATCGCGCGCGAAGCTCCCAGCTTATTTAACTCACTGCGATGGTGGGCAACTGGATGCCGCCCGATTGTTAACCCAGTGCCTCGAAAGTCTGCATCCAGCTTTTCGGGTAAAGTCATAGGGGTCAGAGGCGACTTGGTAGCAGGTTCATACAGCTCCTGGTAGAGTGGCCCTGCGGGACGCGTGACTCTTTCAACCTGCCACAAAGCGTCCCGGCGATGTATTCCTTTGTCCAAAGTCCCATGTCCAACGTCCCACGTCTGCGCATTCGACTTTGGACTTTGGACTTTAGACTTTGGACCTTCAGGGGTCTGAATTAAATTCAGCGCGCCCACCGAGGCCAGCTTGCGCAATTCATCTTTTCGCAGTTCGGGTACGCGATTGCGTAGATCATCAAAACTCATGAAGGAACTTGCTTTTCTTTCGCGTTCGATAGCTTGCCCTGAAGATGCGCTAAGACCTTTTACGTATTTCAACCCCAGACGAAGAACAAGATGATGGGTAGACTCGGGGACGGGGAGATGGGGAGACAGGGAGACGGGGGGATGCGGAGATGGGGAGATAGGGGGAAGCGGGGACATGTATGAGTCGTGAGAATGAGATGTCGGATCGTCGCCCTGCTTTCGTTGTTTCTCCCCATCCCCGCATCTCCCCGTCTCCCCGTCTCCCTGTCCATCTCTCTCCTCTTCAATCGTGCACAACCAATTCGAGCGCGTCACATCCACGGGCCTCACTTTCAACCCGTGTCGCTGTGCATCTTTGATGATTGTGAATGGTTGATAAAACCCCATCGGCTGGTTATTCAAAATCGCGACCGTGAAAGCTGCAAGATAATGACACTTGATATAAGCGCTGGCATAAGCAATCAAAGCAAAGCTGGCGGCATGTGATTCAGGAAAACCGTAAAGCGCAAACGAAGTGATCGCTTGCACGATCTCGTCTTGGGCTTTACCCGCGATGCCATTGCGCTTCATGCCCAGACGCAGCTTTACCTCAACTTCTTTCATGCGCGCTTCCGATCGTTTAAAACCAAACGCGCGCCGCAGCTCTTCAGCTTCTCCGCCGGAAAAATTCGCGCAGATCATCGCCATCTTTAGAAGCTGTTCCTGAAAAAGGGGCACTCCCAGGGTGCGTTTTAAGACCGGCTCGAGCGAAGGATGAGGATAAATAACCAGCTCCCGGCCCTGCCTGCGTTTCAGATACGGATGGACCATATTGCCGACAATCGGACCGGGGCGAATGATGGCTACCTGGACCACGATGTCATAGAACTTTTGTGGCCGCAGGCGCGGGAGACACGACATCTGTGCCCGGCTTTCCACCTGGAAGAGGCCAATCGTGTCGGCCTTTTGTAAGGCAGCATAAACTAATGGGTCATCCTGTGGCAGATGAGCCAGGTTAACTTCTTCTTCATAAGCGTCGCGGATCAACTGGATCGAATCTTCCAGCACGGCCATCATGCCCAGCCCGAGCAGATCCACTTTAATCAGGCCCAGGTCGGCACAATCCTCTTTGTCCCATTGCACCACCACCCGACCCGGCATAGCAGCGGGCTCGAGCGGCACCACAGAATCAAGCTGCCCCTGGCAGATCACCATGCCGCCGGAATGCTGGCCCAGATGCCGCGGCAAATCCTGCACCGACTGATAAAGCTGAAGGAACTTTTTAATGCGAGGGTTGCGAAGATCCAGTCCTGCATCGCGAAACTGCCGACTCGTGGAGTCATTTGGATCCTTCCATTCCCAGGTCTGCACCAAGCTGGAAAGGCGGTCCAGTATGGCGTCGTCAAAACCGAGCACCTTGCCCACTTCGCGCGCTGCTGAGCGCCCGCGATAGGTGATGACATTTGCAGTCATCGCCGCCCCCAGTTGTCCGTAACGCTCATAAACATATTGAATTGCGCGCTCACGCTGGTCGCCACTCGGCAGGTCGAGATCGATGTCGGGCCATTCGCCACGCTCTTCAGAAAGAAACCGCTCGAATAACAATTCCATGCCCACGGGATCAACGGCCGTAATTCCCAGTGAGTAACACACGGCACTGTTTGCAGCCGAGCCGCGCCCCTGAATCAGAATTCCCTGCTGGCGGCAAAACTGAACAATGTCCCAGACGATCAGGAAGTAGCCTTCGAGTTTGAGTTTTTCAATCAGGACCAACTCGCGATCGATCTGCTGCCGGGCGTGCTCATATATCGGTGCGCCGTTTTGGCCGGTGTAACGCAGTCGCGCGCCTTCGTCGGTGCGCTTACGCAGAAACGACATCATTGTCTCCCCAGCGGGCACGGGATAGTTGGGAAACTCGTAACCGAGATCCGAAAGGGAAAACTTCAGCCGTGAAGAGAGCTCGAGAGTGTTGGCGATTGCCTCCGGCAAATCAGCGAAGAGGTTCATCATCGTCTGCGGCGACTTCAGATAGCGCTCCGAATTGTTTGCCAGCAACTGCCCAGCGTTTTCCAGACGCACATGATTTCTGAGACAGGTAAAGACGTCAGCAACTTCACGTTGCGCAGGAGTCGCATGGTAAACACCATTGGTGGCAAGCAGCGGCAGCTTCAACCGCTTCGCCAGCTGGACCACTGCCTGATTGCGCGCCTCTTCGGGGCGATTAAAGTGGCGCTGCAACTCGGCATAAACATTCCCTTTCCCGAAAACGTCCACCAACCATTCGCCGGTCCTCAACGCTTTTTCCCCGTCTCCCCATCCCCGCGTCTTCCCATCTCCTGCCCCCAGCGGCCCCTGCTCTCCGCCAGTCAAACAAATCAACCCTTGGGCATGCGCCGCCAGTTCATCAGTAGTGGCCGCACATTCACCGGGTTTTGCGTGCTTCGGCACACGCAGTTTCATCCGGGTGATTAGTCGACAGAGATTCTGATAGCCAGTGCGGTTGCGAACCAGGATGGGTATCGTTACGACAGGGTGATACGCGGGGGAGCTTTTTTGCCCAACGTCCAAAGTCCAAAGTCCAAAGTCCTTCTTTTGACGTTGGATGTCGGAATGTTCGGCATTCTGCTGGCTTTGACCTTGGACTTTGGACTTTGGACTTTGGACAGTTATTTCCGCGCCGATATGGGCCTTGATGCCATTCTTCTTTGCCGCCATGTGAAAACGCGGCGCCCCGTACACACCGTCTCGATCCAAAAGCGCCATCGCCGGCATTTGCAACTCGGCACAGGCAGCTATCAATTCTTCCGGCACCGCAGCGCCCTCCAAAAAGCTGAATGCTGATTTGGCGTGTAATTCAACGTAGGCCATGCCGCTTTTCAATTGCCGATTGCCAATTGCCAATTGCCAATTGCCAATTTGAGTAACCCGGGAATCAATGTGCAGGTTCATCCACTACACGCGTCACTCCGTTCCGTGTATTCGTTGAATATGCGGTAGTGGAAACCCGGAAATCGCATACGCAATCCGCAATCGGCAATGACCTGCTCAAATCGGCAATTGGCAATCGGCAATGGCATCTCAGTCGTAGATTCCTTCAACAAACCACGAACCACTACTCAACTCGCAATAAATCCGATAAATGACTTGCAGGGGTGGTTTGCCTGGCGAAACCTCTGCACGCTTCTCCACGGTGACATCCCATTCATCTCGCGCCCAACGATCTCCGCGCCACCAATCACCGGTCGTCCGCCATGGACCACCCAGCTGCACAACTTTTCCATGCACACTTCGATTCGATCCCCAGGCATTAATCTGTGTGGGATATCCTCGGTTGGCGTCAACCAGCGCTCGCAAAGGCGGCCGAAAAACTCGGAAACCCAGAAGACATTTTGAATTTCGAATTTTGAATTTCGAATTTTTCTGTCTCCTGTGGTTAGCTTTTTCTTTCAAGCTAAATCTCTTCACGCGAAAAGCTCCTGGCCGGTGCGTATCAACCAACTCAGCCGAGCCGGCGTTTTCAGGGCCAACCAACTTCGCCAGCCTGGCCAGAGTAAGTTCCAGCTTTTCAGGGTGAGGCGCCAAAGGAATAAAGAGGCCGTTCTGAAGCACGCGCGGCTTGACCGGCTCGCAGGCAATCGTCACCCTGATGACCGCCGCTGGCGGAGGATGCATTTCCGTGTCGAGCAGCAAGAGCTTCAAAAACAATTTGGGGTCGCGCATTGGGGTAGGAAGATTAAGCTGGCGTTCGTGAGAGGTTTTATCTTCCAATTTCATTCCCAGGCGCAACTCATTAGTTGCGAGGGCATAAGCATTCAGACTGGCGCAAAGCTGATTGAGCAACCGCGCAAAGATGAATGAGAGTGGTTCGAGCTCCGCGAGCGCATGCTCCAGCTCGATCGAGTTTTCGAAAACAGGTGCGGGTTGTTTGAGTTTTAGGTGACGTTCGGTTTTCCCCCCCGCAAGTTGTTGTAGCCTTATCCCTTCCTGGCCCAAGCGCTCTGAAATGCCGGCGACTGGCAGACTGGCAAAATCGCGAAACGTGCGAATACCCCACAGCGTTAGGGTTTCCAGAATTGCTTGAATTTCCTGGGCTCGTTTTTTTTCGTCCAAAGTCCAAGGTCCAAAGTCCAACGTCTGTCTATTTAAATTTGAGGTTTTGTCTTCAGACTTTGGACCTTGGACTTTGGAGGTTGGACTTAATTCCGAGATAGGCAGCTCACCTAGGCAGGTGAGTTCTTCGCCGGAAGAAATAAAGGTGATGCCCTGAAAGAACCTGGCCGCATGTATGGCGGCATCCGGATTCCCGGCTAAAGCCACATTCACCTTGCATCCCAGTCCGGCAGATTCCTTTGGGAGCACCGCGCATTTGGCGATTTGATTCGCCAGCTCGTAAGCCGAACCAAAAAGCAGTTCGCAACCTTCCGCGTCAATGACCACCGTATCAACCGCCGTCTCTTCCACCAGAGGCGAGAACGAGGTCGCAAACTCCGCCAACGACACTCCGTCGGTAACTCCTTTCCCAAAAATACAGGCAAACATATGGCGCTTTCAATAGAAGGAAAACTTGAGACGATGAACCTGAGCGAAGATTAGCGAAAAATAACGAAAGCTGTCAAGCTGGGGGCACGCGTGTCTGAGGGTCCGATCATAGAGCCTGGGCGCGAAACTGTGTCTTCCCCACGCCTAAATGAACTGGCTTCTGACGCGAAATCCGGAGCTGGATACTGCTGATGAGATTTGAACGGGTGGGATTATTTGTTATTGGGTGAGGCATGACAAGGGAAAGCCGGTTGAAAATATCTGAATCTGATGTCTGGCTAACGGAAGACCATACGTCAACTTCCCGGTTCAACTTCAAAGCCAGTGACGCACAGGAGCGAACACACGAGTCTTCCGCGATTACTAACAAAGCTGTGGGTGTGTTTTCTACCACGCGGCGAAAGCGATACCACCAGGATGAGATGATTCGTCGTGCATCTGTTCCCACCACATCACCGATATCCAGGACCACAATTCCAAACCCTCCCCCCTGCAAAAGCAGGTCAGCAGCTTTGAAAGCGTGCTCGACATTTGCGGCACAGCGTATCCAGAGCAGTCGCTCTAAATTCAACCCGGCTTCTGCGGCCGAGGCGGGATCGAAGGTGTCGTTTGTATCTATTAACACACAGACTTCTTCATGGGTCGTGGCGTAGGCCAGCGCTGAAATCATGAAGCTGGTACGACCGGAAGATGCAGATCCAAAAATCTCTGTAATCGCACCACGTGGAAATCCTCCCGTAAGAGAGTCGACTTCCGGAATCCCCGTGGAGACAACGGCGACAGGCGGTTTCTCCTGGAGTTTGAAAGCTGTAGCAAAGCGACTGGCGATCTCAGATTCAATTTCAGCTTTGGAAATTGCAGCTCTCATAATTTAAAACCGCTTGACGCCAGTTACCCTCTTCGATAATATTCGTTCGATTTCGCTTGTCGGCGAAAATCTATCACGATCCCTCGAATAGATACAAGAGAGGAAATCAAATGTCAGTAACGGCACGCCAGCGGCAGGTATATGACTTCATTAACCGCTTTATCGAGGTAAATAGACAGCCCCCCACCATTGCCGAGATTGGGAAGCAGTTCAAGATGAGCTCCTCGGCAAGTGTTCATAGCATCCTTTCAGTTCTGGAGCGGGAGGGACTTATTAAGCGGATCCCCAATGTCAGCCGCGGAATCGAAGTAGTTCCACAAGAAACTTCAAGCGACGAGTACGAGATTCCTCTACTCGGCGCCGTCGCCGCAGGCCAGCCGATTGAAGCGATTCTTTCGCACGACACTGTCTCGGTTCCGCGCGATATGATCGGACACGGTCGCACCTTTGCACTCCGTGTCCGGGGCGATTCCATGATTGAGGAGAATATCCAGGATGGCGACATCATAATTGTTGCCTCGCAAGCAACTGCTGAGAATGGCCAAATGGTCGTGGCTTTGATCGACGGAACCTATGCGACGGTGAAGAAGTTTTATCGCGAGTCTGAGTTTATTCGACTGGAGCCGGCCAACCCGCAGTTCAAGCCTATCTTCATCAAAACTCCGGAAAGGATACAAATCCAGGGCGTGGTGCGAGGTTTGATTCGCAAGTTCGGTCACCCCGCTCAAACTCAAGCTTGAGCGCAAAGACAAAACGCGCGGGGAGCCGAAAGCAATGTCTGACATTGATCCTAAAGCACTCGATCTCACCAGAATTGAGTCAGACGTGGTTTTCCTCGGCTTCGCACTGAGTGATTGCACGGTAGAACTCGATCCGCAATCCGCAAAATATCTCCGTCCCGTTAACAGGACCGCGATGGAACTGGCAACTCATAACCGGTTCGGCTCAGAGATCGGAGGCTTTTGGCTGATGCATGATCAGATCGCTAAACTGCGCAATCTCCCGGGATACTACCCTTCAAACGAAGCCTCTTTTGTGGCCCGTGCTGTGGAAGCCTATCTTCGGGCACAGCTTCATGAGTTTTATTCACTTGTGAGGCAGGAAACGATAGAAACATGTTAATAATGACTATTGCCTGAGCAAACTGATTCATTCGCAGCGTTTCTTCGGGCTTTTGATCTCTTTACTCCTCGGACCACGATTAAACCGATTCCAGACATTATCATCGCGCCACCTGCAAGAGTACGCCAATCCAGTTCCTCATTCAGTACCAGCATGCCCAGGGTCACAGCAACTACCGGCGTCAACAAAGAAATCAACATGGTCTTAGTCACGTCCATGTTACGTACCAGCCAGTAATACAAAAGAAACGCAATCACGGAGCCTACGATCGCGAGATACAACAAAGCCACCACGGCCATCGTCGTCCAGCGAAAATTAAACGGGTTGCCTTCGAGAGGAATGCCGATAAGTAACAACGGGAATAGGCCGGCTAACATCTGGCCTGCCGCGAGGATTGCCGGATCCAGATGCTGCCCCCGAGCTTTTACCAGAACATTTGAGTAGGCCGCGCAGACCGAGCTGAGCACAAGAGCCCCGCTACCCGCCAAGGCGCCGGATCCAGCAACACTTAACTGATTTGAAAAAATCACGCCGACTCCGGCGACGCCCATTATTACGCCGAAGATTTTCGCGGGCGTCATTCGTTCGCCGGGGAGATAGAAGTGAGCGATAACCAGACCAAATGCGGGAATCGTTGCTTGCAGAAGCGCGGCCAAGCCGGAAGAGATGTATTGCTCTCCCCAAAACAACAAACCGTAATTCAGACTGAATGACAGGATTCCGGTAATCGCGAGGAGCAACCAATCTGACCGCCGGCGTGGTAAGGGAACGCGGCGGATCGCAACGATCCCGAACAAAATGGTAGAGGCAATAAGAAATCGGATGCCCGCGAAGGTGAGCGGCGGTAAATCTTCGAGGCCAAGTTTGATGAACAGCCAGGTCGAGCCCCAGATGCAACAGAGCAGAAGCCAGACGAGGCGAGATTTCATTGAGTGAAGTTAACTCCGAAGGACCTGAATCTTTAGGCTAGAGAGTGCAAACCATATTCGCCGGAGTAGCGCGGTTGAGCAAGCCATCGGCGGCTCAACCGCTCCACTCGAACATTCTTCGTTGCTTCTTAGACTAAAAACATTGGGTCCTTGGCGGAATTCAAGAAATCACTCGCCCTACGCCGGCGGATTCGCCAGTTTGATTATCCCAAAAGCGGCACCCTGAGGATCCTGAATGATCGCAAACCGCCCAGTGTCGGGAATGTCCATCGGCGGCGCGATCGTGGTGGCGCCCAGTTCGCCAGCCTTCTTGACCTGCATCGGTGTCGTCCACGGCAAAGTAGGCCAGCCAATGTGGTGGTACGTCCCCCATTTCCGGAGGCGGCTCATACATGCCCCCAGCAGGACGCTCTCCATTCATGAATGAGGTGTAAGTGAACATCGGTCCCATCTGCTGGACGTTTTTTCCCCAACCAAGTAGACCAGTGTAAAACTCACCGGCCTTCGTAGTGTCTCTAGTCCCCAGTTCATTCCAGCAAAATGAATTCGGAACGTTGCAGACTCCCGCACCTTTGTGTGTACCCGCCTGCCAAATCGCAAATACTGCTCCAGTGGGATCCTGAATTACAGACATGCGTCCCACATCCATCACGTCAAAGGGCTCTTTCATGAGGGTGCCACCGAGCGACTTAGCTTTGTCAGCCGTTTCATCCGCACTCTTCACTGATACGTAGGACAGCCAATTAGGCGGGATTCCCTGGGACGTCATCTCCTCGGGCATCTTGTAAAGAGCGCCGACGTCCTTGCCGTCCAGCTTGAGCATCGTGTAAACCATGCCGGGACCCACCGGGCTATCAGTAAAAGTCCAACCAAACAGCTCTGTATAGAACTTCTTGGCGGCTTCACTATCGGTGGTTCCCAGCTCAACCCAGCAAAACGTCCCGGGCGTGTACTCCGGGGTTCCTTGCATTCGTGCTTCTGACATTGATTTTTCTCCTTGGGCGTTCTTATTTAGATTCAACGCGAGGTGGTGCGAAAGAAAGTTGCGTGAGCTACATCTTGCCACAAAAACGGTACCAAACTGATTTTTATAAATGTTAACTATCAGTTTCTACTTTTTGATAGGAAGTCTCATCAGATTCAGAGGAGTGACCTTCAGTTGCCTCTGGCCAGGTGGTTCAATATTCCAGAAAACCTACGAAAATTTGTAACGCGAGGATCGTCTTCGGCTTTCATATACCACCTTTGAAGCTCAGAAGTAAGGGCGGGAAAATGGAACTGGTGAGGTCTGGGCCACGCGACATGTCACTCCACTACGGAACCGCGAGCGGTAGCGACCGGGACTTAAACTCAACACTGCTCTGTTTTTATGATGCCAATCAGTCCTAATGCGGGTTGAAGCCAGCATCCGGTCGCTACCGCTCGCGGTTCCGTAGTGGAGTGGCATTACAAAACTCATCGAGCGATTTTGAGATTGCATCACCACCGGAAAATGGAATAATTAGCTGTTTGGCGAGTTAGGTGTTCCATAAAAACGAAATGCGCTACCACCAGCAAGCTGGCAATAGCGCAATCCGTTTTCCTATAAATCGCCGAAGCTTTCTATAGGATGGTAACCCCGCATGTACACGCAGAGGCTACCGATTTTATATCCCGATGATCAACTGGCGGTCAGTTCAATCTCCGGTCAGCACGCGATCTGCTTTCACAAATCTCGCATTCTTGCGAATGCGGTGCCGCTAGGTTTTTGGTGTGGTGGCTTTTCCTCCACCGCCGGGTT
>Ga0136617_10000644_pt1 | contig 29816 bp, 28 predicted proteins | sample AntDrymUQ3222106_2_FD_129672 | JGI IMG/M metagenome (GOLD analysis project Ga0136617, IMG submission 129672) | Polar desert sand microbial communities from Dry Valleys, Antarctica - metaG UQ322 (21.06) | ecosystem: Environmental > Terrestrial > Soil > Desert | place: Antarctica: Dry Valley... | reverse complement strand
GAGATCGAATCGCGCGATAATATTTTTGCGGAAATCGATTATCGAGTTTATCGAAGTCAGCAGGGCGGAAACCGCTTTTATACGAATAAATAAAATAAAAAGAGGCTGAGAATATATTCCCAACCTCTTAGTCCCAACATCTATTCAAATCGAACTAGTGTTGATTGTAATTAGCGACCGGATAGTCGTTGGGTTCACCCCATGACCTCGTGGTGATATTTCTCGTACCGACCGTCATCTGGAAGAATGTTCCCGGCGATCCCGGTCTCCAAACCGAATATTCCGTTCTTCCGTCGCCGTCATAGTCGCCCTGCGTAATAATATCCGTTGCGGCCACGCCCCAGAAATCTCGAACGATCGTGAAGCTCGCAGTTCCGCTCGGTTCGAAGTCCCAGACTAATATACCGTCCGGCCCCGGTCTCACCACCGCAATGTCGGTCCTTCCATCGTCATCGTAATCTCCGGGGACAACCGAATCGGCTGCTCCACCGAACACGATCGAGCCAAAACCTCCACCCGAAAGCCGCAGGAAGAAACGGCCGAACGAACCCTCGGGGCGTTGGACCACAAAGTCGCTGCTGTTGTCACCGTCATAGTCGCCCGGTGCCGGAGAGTCGCCATTTTGTCCCCATTCAACTCTGGTAAAGTTCGGATTTGACTGTTGGCGATAAAACCAGACGCTTTGAGCTCCGGCGGCGGCTCCGTCCCTATAGACAGCGATATCGTCTCTATTATCTCCATCATAATCGGCAACCACGGTAGGATCGTCGCCCGTAGTGCCAAAATTTTCGATTCGTATTGTAGAGGTTTGACTTTGAATAATGTAGAACGTTCCCTGAGCAGCGGGCCGCCATACTGCAAGATCGTCTCTACGGTCGCCATCATAGTCGGCCGGCACGAATACGTCGGATGCCAGACCCCAATCCGCGGGAGCGAGAGGATTGCCGCCGCTTAACAGGGTATACCAGGTAGCCTGGCCGGAAGCTCCGGTGCCGGTATTTCTTATAACGGTAAAATCCGTTCTGCCGTCGCCGTTGATATCTACCGGAGCGTCGGGGCTCGCAGTCGGCGTCGGCCCCGGCGTGGGCGTGGGCGTCGGTGACGGCGTGGGTCCTGCACTTGTGGTTATGTCAAGACAATATCCCCCGTTGATCGAACCCATGTCACCCGCAAAAAAGTCAATTACATATAGATTCCATGTTCCGTTGGGCATGGCACCGCCGAACGTTCCGTTTAGCGTGGCAGTGCCCGCGGGAGCCGGTTGGTTGTACGGTCCAGGTGGTGCCGGTGGCGGCATTTCATCATCATCACCGATACTAGTGGGCCGGACGGAACCGTTGTTAGGCGGCAGTGGTCCATCTTCAGGGATACTGGAGGCAGCCTGATCATCGAACGTGTATGTTAAATTTACAACGTCAGCACCTCCGCCGGTATCCGATTGAAGAACAAACCTCCTTCCGTCAGGGCTGACCAAAAGTATCGCTATATCAGCCGGGAAGGTATGTGAAAAATTGACGAGCTTTACGTTCAAATCCGTAATCGTGCCTGTCATTCCTGAAACTACAAGGGGCGCTGGGTATGGAGTCGCCGGCCCTTGATCAGGGATCGCAATTGGGGCAGAGTTGCAAACCTCGACCAGCGCACTTTCTGGGCCGTTATTAAAACCGTTACCTCTTGAGCCCTTTTCTTGTGCGTCTACCGTTGCAGCCGGTGAAATCAGCGCTGTAATGACTAAAGCGAAAACCGCCAGGAATGCCGCGAACCCTATCAAAGGTTTCGCCAAACGTCTAAAAGCTTCATTCGAAAATGTTGTCATACCTATCTCCTTGATTGTAAAAGACCGGTTCTTAGACGGTCCAGAGGTAAAAATAGCGAGAACTCAACTAAATTACTCTAAGCAGTTTATCGACTTGGGACTACGATTACTTTTGGGAAGAGTAGTTAAGAGCGCAGCCGACAATATAAAGTCATAATGCCAAACAAAGCCTTACGATAATAATGCCATCGATACACCTCGTTAATTGTTTAAAATAACAAAAAACCCAAATGAAATTATCAAACGTTCTTTCTTGAAATGATTTATCAATCCTAAACTAAAACTGGGTGGTGTCTGAAATTTACTTCTTTTTTTCCGCATTGTCAATATTTTATGCTGAAAAATCGGGAGTTGTCGGTAGTATTTTCTTTGAAGAGGCCGAAGGAACGATTTGAGCTATTCAAAGTTGCCATAATATTAACACAAAGCTATCATTCTCGTTCGAATTCGTGGAGGAAGTTTAATGATCAATAAAGGCGTGGAAATAGCTCCCGCAGACGGAAAACTCGGTATTTTGCTCGTCGGACTGGGCGCCGTTAGCACGACTTTTGTGGCCGGCGTGGAAGCGATCAAACGCGGTTTGGCGCAGCCGGTGGGCAGCCTCACCCAAATGGGAACGGTCAGGCTCGGAAAACGAACCGAAAATCGATCGCCAAGAATTATGGACTTTGTCCCTCTTGCCGGTTTGGACGACATAGTTTTTGGTGCCTGGGACATTTTTGCCGACAGCGCTTTCGACGCCGCGATGAATGCAGGCGTTTTGGAAAAAGACCTTCTAAACCAAGTCTCGGAGCAACTTGCCTCGCTAAAGCCAATGCAGGCGGTTTTCGAACAAAACTACGTCAAAAGATTACACGGTGAAAATGTCAAAACCGGCAGGAATAAGATGGAGCTGGCCGAACAGCTTATCGAAGATATTGCAAACTTTAAGTCTGACAACAACTGCGAAAGACTCGTGATGGTTTGGGCTGCTTCAACGGAAATCTTTCTTGAAGCATCTGAGGTTCATCAAACTCTGGAATCGTTTGAAAAAGGACTGTATGACAACGACGAACGCATCGCGCCTTCGATGATTTATGCTTACGCCGCCTTAAAATCGGGCGTGCCGTTTGCCAACGGCGCTCCGAACTTAACGGTCGACATCCCGGCACTCACGAAATTAGCCGAGCAAACACAGGTGCCGATTTGCGGAAAGGACTTCAAAACCGGGCAGACGCTCATGAAAACGATCCTCGCTCCCGGTTTGAAATCGCGGTTGCTCGGGCTCGAAGGCTGGTATTCGACTAACATTCTCGGAAATCGCGACGGTGAAGTTCTGGACGATCCCGAAGCTTTCCGAACGAAGGAAGAATCGAAGCTTTCCGTGCTCGAACATATTCTCCAACCAGACGTTTATCCCGATCTTTACAAGGATTTTTCGCATGTCGTTCGGATCAACTATTATCCGCCGCGCGGCGATAACAAAGAGGGCTGGGACAGTATCGACATTTTTGGCTGGCTTGGCTACAAGATGCAGATTAAGATCGATTTTCTTTGCCGAGATTCGATTTTGGCCGCACCTCTTTGTTTGGATCTGGCGTTGTTTTTAGACCTCGCACACCGCGCCGGAATGAAGGGAGTTCAGGAATGGCTTTCATTCTATTTTAAGTCGCCGCAGACGGCCCCGGGGCTATATCCCGAACACGATATCTTTATCCAGTTAATGAAATTAAAAAACACCCTGCGTCATATGAGAGGCGAGGATTTGATCACTCATTTGGGCCTTGAATATTACGATTAGCATCGAAAGTCGGAAAATTTTCGTTCCATAAAAAATTTTCTTGCACAACGCCCTAAACTTGTGATAAACAATTAACGACGTCGAGCCGTATTATAGGGCCGACTTCGCAAATCCTCTGGACAGGCCTATCTTACCCTAAAGTCCAGCCAACGAAACATATATTGAAATCATCTTTATTGACGACGGATTTGCCGTAACGATGTTCCGCAAATCCGGGTTTGATGACACGTCATGCGGTTAGCGAAACCCTCGCGCAGCAGCAGGTGTTTCGGTAAGGAGAACGCGACATGAGAAACGAAACGGCAAAGAATAAAGCGAGCGCTGAAAAGGGAATTTTGCTTGATCCCGAACGAAAGAGCCCGCGAGCCAAAGAGTTTGAAGACAAGCTCTCCGCTCTTATCGTGGGCCAGGAACGCGGTGTGCGCCGGCTTAGTGGCCTCTTTCAGATATATCTCGCCGGCATGAACAATCCTTCTCGTCCAATCGGCACGCTGTTGTTTTTGGGCCCGACAGGTTCGGGTAAAACCCGCGTCGTCGAGGCGGCTTCGGAGGTTCTTTTCGGCGAACCGCATGCGGTCGTTAAGATCGATTGCGCCGAGTTTCAACATTCTCACGAGATCGCAAAGCTCATCGGATCGCCCCCCGGATATCTCGGCCACCGCGAAACATCGCCGATGCTGACCCAGGAAAACCTCGATAAGGCACACACCGACGACACTAAGTTGACATTTGTGCTTTTCGACGAGATCGAGAAAGCGTCGGATTCGCTCTGGCAGCTGCTTTTGGGCATTTTGGACAAAGCGACACTTACGCTCGGCGACAATCGCCGTGTTGATTTTTCCAAAACCGTTGTCGTCATGACTTCCAATCTCGGCGCCCGGGAAATGTCGGATATGATCTCCGGCGTCATCGGTTTTGCACCAACCAAAACCGGGGCAAAACAACAGGATGATGACGAGATCGATACGAAGATTTACCGGACCGCTCTCGAAGCGGCGAAGCGTAAATTCTCGCCGGAATTCATGAACCGCATCGACAAGGTCGTTGTTTTCCGCAGCCTGAAGGAACATCATCTGCGGAGAATCCTGGATATTGAGCTGACATCTGTGCAGGATCGCATAACCGAATCCGCCGGTACGAAATTTGTCTTCGAATGCTCGGACGAAGCAAAGGAATTTTTGCTAAGCGAAGGCATCGACCTCAAATACGGTGCCCGGCACTTGAAACGTTCGATTGAACGCTTTCTCGTATATCCGCTGTCTAATCTTGTTGCCACGCAGCAGGTAGAAACGGGCGATTACGTAATGGTTGATTTTGATGAAGAAAAACACATACTTATGTTTACTAAGCATTCCGGGAAGTTGATCGTTAGCGATTCGCTGGAACAAAACCTGGATGAAAAACCCTTGACGAAATCTGACGCCGTCGGTGCCCCGCTGCCGCAAACTCAGACCGCATCCGGCATGAGCAAATCTAAGGGCGAGAACAACGTCTTTAAGTAAACGGCCGTGACTATCCTCGTTGGGGCGAATTGTTTCGTCCCATTTTTTATCCATCCCATTCGATTTGCTAAAGCCTCATTTAGTGTCCAGAACATGAACAAACTCGTTTTCCAGATACTTTGAAATTTCATCACGGACGCTGCGAAAAGCGTCCATCCGCGTTTGCTCGTCACCTTCTACTTCTGCCGGATCCTCGAATGCGTGGTGGATCAACGACGTTTTAGCAGGGAAATATGGACAATTTTGCTTAGCGTTGTCACATACTGTCAGCACGACGTCCATCTCAACCCCAAAAAATTCGTCGACCGATTTCGAGCGGTGGCCGGAGATATCTATTCCGATCTCGTCCATAGCTTTGACCGCCTCCGGACGAACCAAACCAGGTTTCGTTCCGGCGCTGAAGACTTCATATTGTCCCGGGCCCATATCGTTCAGAATTCCTTCAGCCATTTGACTGCGAGCCGAATTACCGGTGCACAAGATCAGGATTTTTCGTTTTTCAGTCATCGTGCGATTCATCTTTCAAAAGCCAATCGAAAACGAACATCGCAGCCAATGCTCCGAGCAACTGAGCCGTTATAAACATAGGGACATTTAAAGGTGCTATCCCGGCAAAGGTATCCGAGGCGGCCCGCGCCATCGTAACCGCGGGATTGGCGAACGAGGTCGAACTCGTAAACCAATAGGCAGCCGTGATATAGCAAGCAACCAAAACGGCAACAAGGTGAGGGTGAAACTTTATTCCCATGCGGATAACGGCAATAAGTCCAAAGGTGGCGATAAATTCAGCCAGGAATTGCGAACCGCCATCGCGTGTTTTCGTTGATGCAAAAAAGACAGGCAGTTCGAACATAAGATTCGCTAAACCTACACCGACAAAGGCTCCCGCGCACTGACATAAAACGTAAAAGCCGCACTGGTTCCAAACAAGATTTCCGCGGATTGTTTCGGTTAACGTCACGGCCGGATTGAAATGAGCTCCTGAAATATTCGCGAAACCGTATATGAGGACAATAAGGCCTGTTCCGGTAGCGATAGAGTTGCCAAGAAGAGCGATTGCCGCGTTGCCGTCGGCGAGCCGTTCGCCCATTATTCCCGAGCCTATGACGATAGCCAACAGTGCGACGGTACCTAAAAACTCGCCGGTCAACTTTCGCGTTAAATTCATCTGTTAAATTGCGATAAGAGCCCTTTCGATGTCTTGAGAAAGATCTTGGATATCTTCGATGCCTACCGAAAGCCGTATCAGACCGTCGGAAATCCCTGCTTCCCGACGCTGTTCCGGAGATAACGCGGCGTGTGTCATCGCGGCCGAATGCTGCACTATTGTCTCTACGCCGCCAAGCGACGTGGCAAGCGTACAAAGCTTTACATTATTGACGAAGGACCGCGCGGCATTAAATGTCTGGAGATCGAACCCTATCATTCCGCCGAAGCCATCCATTTGCTGTCTTGCGATACGATGGTTTGGGTGATTTTCGAGGCCTGGATAAAAAACTTCGCTAACTTTCTCGTGGCCGTACAACATATTCGCTAAAGCAGATGCATTCGAGTTATGACGCTCCATCCGCAAAGCCAGAGTTTTGATTCCCCGCATTAGCAGCCAGGCAATTTGGGGAGCAATATTACCGCCGTAGATTTTCGTCGTAGAAAGTCTTGCCTTTTCAACAATGTTATTTTTCCCAACCATTATACCGGCGGTAAGATCGCTGTGGCCTCCCAGATATTTAGTGGCGCTATGAATCAGTACGTCCGCGCCGAGATCCAGCGGCCGTTGATTATAAGGGGTAGCAAAGGTGTTGTCAGCAATCGTGATTATATTGTTTGCCTTTGCGATTTCAGCAACCGCCGCAATGTCCGTGATTTTTACCAGCGGATTTGACGGGGTTTCGATCCAGAATACCTTGGTGTTTTCTCGGATCGCATCACGATAATTGTCGGCATTTGCGGCGTCGATAAAACTCGCATCAATGCCGAAATTATTCTGCAAATGATGCAAAAGGTTAGTGGTGGTCGAGTACATCGACTCGGGAGCGACGATGTGATCGCCAGTTTTTACCAGCGTTAAAATGGCGGCCGATACAGCCGCCATGCCGGACGCGAACGCGAGGGCGTTTTCGCCATTTTCCAACTCCGACATCACCTTTTCCAAGGCGGTCTGCGTAGGATTTCCCAGCCTGCCGTAAAAATAGCCGTCTTTCTCGTGATTGTGAATGGCTGCTCCCTCTACGGCGTCGCTAAAAGCATAGACCGACGCAGGATATATCGGAACAGAAACTGCCCCGTAATTCTGCGTACGATCCTCGCCGGCGTGTACTACGCGTGTAAAAAAAGATTCTTCGTTCATCGATTAGAATTAACAACAAGCTGCTTCTGAACGACTAATTTTAGTAGGATTTACGTCCGGTGTGCAACAAACCTCTGTTGATAATTCATGATGCTGAACCTTACCGCCGCACGCGCACGCTTCTGCCTGCGGTTCCGTATTCTCCAGAACGACGAAGACTTCCCATTCGTTGCCGTCGGGGTCGCGAGCCCAAGTCTTGTCCTGCAATGCATAACAGCAATCAATCTTCATTTCGTCGATGGTCATAAGCCCGTCGGCGATCCAACGCTCACGCATTTTCAAAACATCGTCCGTGGATTCGACCTGAATTCCGAGATGTGAAAGCGTGCCGCCTTCAATATAGGGAACTTCGTTCAGAACGAAATTTAGCGCCGGGTGCTCTACATCGAATTTGGCATAACCGACGCGTGCTTTATCACTCTTCAGACCCAGTTCCTCGCGGACGACCGAGTGTGTTATCGTTTTTGCTTTGATATACTTCACAGGCTCGATACCGAAAAACTTTTTGTAAAATTCGACGCTCTCGCCGACGTTTCTGACATTTAGGGAAACATGAGGTTTGAGAGTTTTAACCTGGCTGTTTGACATGTGAATATTCTCCTATTGTGTATGCAATAACATATATGCTAAAGCAAATATAATCTTTATCATTCCTAATTGTCAAGACAAATCCTACTTTTGTGATAATATTTCCTTTATGAACGAAAACGCCTTGGCATATATGGAAGTTTTTTTTACGGCTCTTGCGGACAAGACACGCCTACGCCTTCTAAATTTAATGCGCGATGAAGAGGTGTGCGTCTGTTTTTTTACAGAAGTATTGGGACACAGCCAGCCGAAAATCTCGCGTCATCTGGCATATTTACGAAATGCCCAAATCGTCGAAGCCAGGAGGGAAGGAAAATGGATGCATTACAGCATCTCGACGCCTAAGGACGAAGGTGGCAGGAAGGTCTTGAACGATATATTGGAATGGCTTGCCAGCCGGGAAGACATGCGGCAAGAGCGGGAAAAATACAAGCAGATCTGCTGCTCGCCGGAGATGCTGGTGCAAATCGCGCGAACGCCGATCGATTTCATTCCTTTAGAACCCTATTTATTCGGTGTCAAAAATCGAGATAGCCCGTCGGCGGCCCGCAATGAGCTGGAAGAATTTCTTCTCTAACTTTCTTTTGTTTGTTCTTTAGGATAGGGACAATTTCGGCATCCGTTGTTACAGCAGTGACCGCGTTCGCGCAAGAAGTTTGCGGTAAGAATCATTAGGCCGTCCTCGAAATAGTAAGCGACGCCTTCTTCAAAAATTGCCGGCGATCCTTCGCTGTCTGACCCCTTTTTTCTATCTTTTTTCATAAAAAGCGAGAAATTCCTTATTGCCGGCCGCACCGAGGATTGGCGACTCTATCACACCCGAAACCCGGAGGCCAGCCAGCTGTGCGGACTGATTTACCTCGTACACAACGCGGTCGTGCTTTTCCGGGTCCCTGACGATTCCGCCTTCTCCCACCTCTCCTTTGCCGACCTCGAACTGAGGCTTTATGAGGGTCACGATCTTTCCCGTTTCCTTGAGCAGCGGCGGCAAAACCGGGAGCAACATTGATACCGATATAAAAGAAACATCCATTACGGCGATGTCGAATTTTTCGTCAAAATCACGGGAAATTAAGTTCCGGGCATTCGTTTTTTCGCGAACCTCAACCCGTGCATCATTTCGCAAACTCCATGCAAGCTGATTAGTTCCCGCATCGATCGCGACCACCTTTTTTGCGTTATGCTGCAGCAGACAATCCGTAAATCCACCAGTCGATGATCCGATGTCCAAACAAACATATCCCGTCGGGCGAATATGAAACTCCGCAATTGCTTTTTCGAGCTTTAATCCGCCGCGGCCGACATATTTTGATTCGGCGGTTTCGCCCTTGATACGAATTTGAACTTCCGGGTGAAAAGATTCGGAAGCCTTTTCAACTCGCTTTTCGTTCACAAGAACCAACCCGGCCATAATCAATGCCTGTGCCTTTGTCGGAGAATCGACAAAGCCGAGTTCCAGAAGCAATTTATCTATGCGTTCCTTTTTCATTCGATGCCCAATCGTCCAAAAACGAAATAATATGGGTATTTTTCGGCTGAGTTAACCGAATATATATTCGATCTCGATGCTGGTGAAACGCCACAAGCTAAGATTTAACGAGCGTAGTTAATTGATACTTTGATGATGTTCCCACGCGCCATCTCCAACTTTGACGGACCATTTACTTTGACAGTGACCAGCAGTTGTCGGCCCGCAGAAAAACTCGACTAAAATATCGATTCCTTTCTCAAGTTTTATCGCGCGATTGAGCGGGGGATAAACGAATCGTCCCCAATGTGTTTTCGGCGCGTCGGGAGCATTGGTTAAGATGATGCCTTGCCCAAAGTCAGCGTGAAACCAAGTCGCCAGCGCGCTGAACCTGCTTTCTCGCGTTACTGGAAACAGCAAAGATGCTTTGAATGGCGAGCGAGATTCTTCCACCGAGCAAGTATAAACGTCGGTCGTCCACATCTGCTGAGGTTCAGCCAAAAGTGTATCTTCGGTGATGTGATGCTGACAGTATTTAACTTCGCCAATCGTCGTTTCCGCTATTAAACTGCAATCAATTTCATAAGGCTGACTTCGCCAAAAGTCCAAGTCGTTTTCAAGTTCGCCGTCCCAAACAGGAGCAATCCACGCCGACACGCGCTCCGGTAACATTTTGCCCTGCGGCTTGAGCCAACGGTCACGAGCAACCAGCACAGCGGGCAAAAAGCCTTCGTCAACCCCGTTGCCGCCCATCCATTCCGAAACGATGAGGTCAACTTGTTCGGGAAGCTCGACGCTCTCAATATCGCCGTGAATGATTTGCACTTGTTCTTCAACACTATTCGTCGCTATCAACTGTCGAGCAAAGTCAACGATTTTTGTACATTCAACGGCGTAAACTTTACGCGCTCCGGCTCGTGCCGCGAAAAGGCTGAGAATTCCCGTGCCCGCTCCAACATCAAGCACGACGTCCCCGGACTTAACCGATTTCGTTAAAGCATGACGAAAGGCTTCACACCGCACGCGGTCGCGCAGCATTGTGCGATGCATATCGAGGTCATTATAGTAACTGTCATCTGCGTCTATCATCGCTTTGCTTTACGCATACTTCAGAATCACGAGTTTAGCCGCAAAACTCTGTTCTCCAATGTAAAGATACAAACAAAAAAATTTCCTACCAGCAAAATGGACAAGTAAAAAAATGCTCAATTTCCATTAAGTGTCTAAAATAGTTCCGGTTTCCGGTTCTTATTTTTTGCAGATGCTATTCTGACATCAGAATGGAACCAGCGAAAGACCGAATCGGCCGGCAATTCAAATTTAACAGAATGAGAATCGGAACGAAAATATCGGCATTTGCCCGCTATGCATGGTTCGTCCTTGCGTATAATCTTGTCGTAATTCTTTGGGGTCTTTTTCTTCGTGCATCCAAGTCGGGCGATGGATGTGGACAATATTGGCTGACCTGCAATGGCGAACTGATCCCGTCAGCGCCTGAATTGAAAGCGATCATAGAGTTTTCACACCGTTTAACGAGCGGCCTCGCATTTATTGCGGTCCTGGTTTTGCTCGTCTGGGCATTTCACAAATTCGAAAAAGGGAATCCGATTCGCAAGACGACGGTAGTTTCTTTCCTTTTTATTATTACGGAAGCACTAGTCGGAGCAGGGCTTGTGCTGACAGGAAACACCGCCGAGGCACTAACCGCCGCGCGCCCGTTCTGGGCGATGGGACATTTGACCAATACGTTTATTCTGCTTGCCTTTTTAAGCCTTACTGCCTGGTTTGCACGCAGTGAACGGCGTTTCAGCTCGAGGGTCGAACCGAAGATCGTGATGCTGTTGGGGTTAGCGGTAATCGCCCTGTTTTTGGTTGGATCGAGCGGTTCGGTGGCGGCACTGAGCAGCATGCTATTCCCTTCGGACACGGTGAGCGAAGGAGTCGCAAAGGATTTCGCGGACTCATCGCACGGCCTTCTTCGACTGCGGCTCAGTCACCCGATATTATCGATAATGACGAGCGTTTATTTAATTTTTCTGGCAGGGTGGTTAAAACGGCAGGCGGCCGGTGAGGCCGGAGTGGCATACTGGTCAAATATTTTATCAGTCCTGATTTTGGTTCAAATTGCTTTCGGGGCATTGACATTGCTGACGCTTGGGCCAATTGTCATGCAGCTTGGCCATCTATTTTTGGCGGACGCGATTTGGATAAGTTTCGTACTGATGAGTGCGAATGTTTTGGCCTGGAATCATGAACCGGCGGATGCTGTGAGGATTAACTAACGCGGTTTTTTCTCCACCGTTCCCCGCGCTTAACGAGCTCGTCAAGCGACATTTGCAATTCTAAACGCTTAATTTCAATCTCGGAATCGCCGGCGGTTTTTTCGACGTAAATCGGTTGGGCGATGATCATTTTGGCCCGAGTGAATGGCTTCGGTATCTGAAGCCTATCCCAACTTTTGACCGAATAAAACTTTTCGGTTTCGACGATAAAAGGCATCATCGGATTTCCCGTCTTTTTCGCAAGAAGAACCGGACCCGATTTAGCCTCGTAACGTGGACCTTTCGGGCCGTCAACTGTAAAAGCCATGGGCAAACCCTGCTTCATACAGCGGATCATTTCAATAAGGGCTCCCACGCCTCCGCGCGTGGACGAGCCTCGAATCGCTCCATAGCCGAGCCGTTGAATAAACCGTGCGATATATTCGCCGTCCATGCTTTGCGAAGTGATAACGACAATTCCACGGTGCCGAAAGAAATAGGTGCCCGCAAAGATCCTATTATGCCAGAAGGAGTAAATCGGCACTTTTCCCATCTTCTCAATTGCTTCGAAATTTTCCCAGCCTTCGATCTCGTATCGGATCGTGCTTCCTATTATCCGTATCAATAAATAGAAAGCTCGATCCGCGAGTCGGATCATGATGCATTCTTTCAATGAATAATTCGAAAGGGGTCCAATTTTGTAAACATTGACGATTTCGTTTGACACAGATAGAAAATGATTAGCTACTTGAGTTATTATTTGCAACAAGGATAATTATTTTATCGTAAATGATGTTAGGCCGGATCGAAGAAATGCAGAGAAAGATTCTGATCATTGATGACCACGACGATTTAGCAAGTTCGCTCGAATCCGCGTTTACCGCGGCGGGCCACACCGTCGAGATACTGAGAAATCGGATAGACGCGATTGCCGCCACAAATATCGACGATTTCGATCTGGTCATCACCGATCTCGACGTGGATAATACGGATCCGGAACCGCATCAGAATGGAAATAGCGGAGAATGTCTCCCCAAATTGCCCGAAGCGAAAGCGGGCAAGCGGATCAAAGCCTTTAAGCTATGTGCGACGAACTTCCGACGTGATGAATTCGATGAGGATGAACTGAAGAATTTTGTCGAAACTGTTTTGAATTACAAGGCTCGGTTTGTCGATAAGACAGAGCGTGTAAGACAATTGCACGAAAAGATCGAATTTGAACTTCCGAGCGCGATCTCGCCCATGCATTCCATCCTCGATTATCTCACGCAACGTGTTGAGAAACTGGGAGTCGTAAATTCGGAACAGTCCAACCTGTTTGTCGCTCTCGATGAAGCATTCGTCAATGCTGTAAAGCACGGCAACAAGTTCAACGCACAGAAATTGGTTCGGATCACGGCGGAATTAACACGCCAGGAAGCCCGTTTTACCGTCGAGGACGAAGGCGAGGGTTTTGATGTAAATTCTATTCCCGACCCGCTCGATCCCGAAAATCTATTCAAAACCTCCGGCCGCGGCTGTCTATTCATTTGCAACATCATGGACGAGGTCAAATATAACGAACGCGGAAATCGTGTAACAATGATAAAGAAAAGCGAAAACCTCAAGCTGGCTGAAGGCGAAAAAAAAAGCTAGTTCCTGTTGGCGTAAGAAAGACGATTCTCTTTCTCGAAACTTTAGTCCAGCTCATCATCTTATTTCAGTTTCTCAAGTTCCGCACGAATCTCCTCATTTGTCGGACGCTTACGATAATCCGAGTCGATCTTCGCCCAAACCACCTTTCGTTTCTTGTCCAGGATAAAGACCGCCGGATGCGGAATCCCTTCTACGCCTTTGCCGACGTATGTAGGGTCAAATAGCCCAAAAGCATCGATAGTTTTGTGACCTGGATCGGAAAGAACCGGAAAATTTACTTCGCCTTTACCATCTTTAGCAATTTTCTTCGTAAACTCCAGACTTTTCTCTACCGGGTCGACACTTACAGCATAAAGAGATACTTTGTCATTCGGCTTAAGCATACTGCGTAATTCGGCCAACTGCCGAGCGCAGAACGGTCACCAATAACCACGATAAAACACAAGAACCACGGGCATTTCGGCTTTTGAGAGCGTCACTTGTTTCCCGTTAAGATCACTCAGCGTAAAATCGGGAGCCTTTCCACCGACCTTCAAAGGCTCTGTATTGCTTCTAACCGCCGGAGTTTTGGCGGTCGTTTTGATTTGTGCATCTACGCCAAATTCGAAAGCGAAAACAAAACTCAAAAGTAAAAGTAGTATTTTCATTTTTATTGTTCTTTACCGCGAAAATAATTCCAAGTCTAGCAGAAAAATACCTTGATAGGCGTGTTTTATTCCAAAGAAATTCCTTTCTCGACCCCTGTAAATTATTAGTTTTGCGTTTATAATTCTTCTTATGAAGGTTACGATCGGACAAATTAATACTACTAACGGCGACCTCGAAGGCAATGTGGCGAAAATCATTGATGCGATCAAAAAGGCAAAGTCGGAGGGTTCTGATCTAATTGTGTTTCCCGAGGTCGTAACGCACGGATACACGTCGCAGGATTGGTTTCAGGATCCTGATATTATCGTTCACGCCCTCGAACCGCTTGAAAAAATAATTCCGGAAACCGGCGGAATTACCGCAATTGTAGGTACGATCCGTCCCAACGAAGACACCGACGGACGCCGTTTATACAATTCCGCAGCTATTATTTCGGACGGCCGCCTTATCGGCTTCGCGGATAAAACGCTTCTTCCCGAATACGACGTTTTCGACGATCCCCGGTATTTTGAACCGAGCGATAAACCTTCGTGCATCACCCAAATCGTCACGAAGGACGGCCAAACGCATCGAATCGGTGTTGTAGTTTGCGAGGACTTCTGGAACGACAAAACGTTTTGGAAGGAACGGCTCTATGACGCTGATCCCACGGAACAGGCGATCCAGGAAGGAGCAGAAATCATCGTAGCGGTCAACGCTTCGCCCTTTAACAAGGGAAAGATCGAACTGCGCTGCAAGATGGTCGCGCATCGGGCGAGGGTCGCAAAGGTTCCAATTGTATTTGTTAATCTTGTCGGTGGAAACGACGGGATCATTTTTGACGGTGCCAGCCTCGTGGCCGATCAGGAAGGCGATATTATTCTTCAGGCTGCGGCTTTTGAGGAGTTCGTTGAGACAGTTGAACTGGATGTGCGAAAACCGGATGTACGTCGGATTACCGGCGACGAAAGGGAATCGATCCGCCAGGCGTTAGTTTTGGGGGTACGCGATTACGCGCAAAAGAATGGTTTTCGAAAATGCGTTTTAGGCCTTTCGGGCGGGATCGATTCTGCTCTGGTTGCGGCTTTGGCTTGCGAAGCCATCGGCTCCGAGAATTTGCTTTGTGTAATGATGCCATCCCCTTTTTCGTCCCAGGGGAGTATTAAGCATTCTGAGGAATTGGTGAAGAATCTCAATTGCGAAAGCCGGATTGAGCCGATTTCCGCCACGTTTGAAGTTCTGCTGAAACAAATGAATTTGCATAAACCGGCAAAAGGCGGTGAAAGCCTTGCGGCCGAGAATATCCAGTCACGCCTCCGCGGAGTCATCCTTATGGCGGTTTCCAATGCCGAAGGACGTCTGCTGCTTTCTACAGGAAACAAATCCGAGTTGGCCGTCGGTTACTGCACGCTTTACGGCGATACAAACGGCGGCTTGGCAGTGCTCGGAGACGTTCTGAAAACCGAAGTTTGGAAAATCGCTCGCCACATAAATGAAACGGCCGGCCGCGAGATAATACCGAATAGGATCATCGACAAAAAGCCGAGTGCGGAATTGGCCCCGAACCAACTCGATCAGGACAGCCTGCCGCCCTACGAGCTGATGGATCCGATCCTGTTGCTTTATTTCGAGCAAAAGCTGTCACCGAGGGAGATTATTGCCGCCGGCCACGATTCCGAGCTTGTTTACAGCCTGCTGAACATGGTCGAGCATCCATCCAATGAATTCAAACGCAAGCAGCTCCCGCCGACTTTGATAATCTCAAAAAACGCCATCGGCGTGGGACGAAGAAGGCCAGTGACGCACAAATATAGGAGAAATTTCAATAACTGCTAAAACGTTTTGTCGCCAACGGTGACAAACTATATAGCGTAGGGTGCAGGCGTTTCACCGCAACCCTACGAATTTAACAATTATTCAAGCGCGACGCTGAAAGTGTCGAACAATCTACTATTTTATGTTCGTCGCTTCAGCCACAGAATCGTTTTTTTACAGCTAACCCGGCGATTCTCGCTGGGCGGCGAAGCCAATATTGGTCGCAAGGGTTGGCGACAAGAAAGCAGAAATTCAAATTTCAAGAATCTGTGTAGATATTGATGCGTAAACGAAAGGCAGTTGAATCAGAACGAGCAGAGTCAATCACTTCTTTACTTATAAGGTCCGGTCATTTCCTCGGGCTTCACAAGCTCATCAAACTTCTCGCCGTCAAGCAACCCCAACTCGATAGCCGATTCACGCAGGGTGCTGCCCTTTTTATGCGCGTTTTTTGCGATCCTGGCAGCGTTATCGTACCCGACGTGCTGATTTAGCGCCGTTACAAGCATCAGCGAATCATTCAGATAGTCGTCGATCTGCTGCCGATTCAGCTCGATTCCGTCGATGCAGTAATCGACAAAGCCATGGCAGGCGTCGTGGATGAGCCGAACGGAGTGCAGAAAATTGTGAATCATCACCGGCTTGAACACATTTAGCTCAAAATTTCCCTGCGAGCCGGCAAATCCTATCGCGGCGTCGTTGCCAAAAACCTGTACGGCGACCATCGTTATAGCCTCGCTCTGCGTCGGGTTGACCTTGCCGGGCATAATCGAACTTCCCGGTTCGTTTTCGGGTAACGTGATCTCGCCGATACCACATCGCGGCCCCGACGCCAGCCACCGGATATCGTTTGCGATTTTCATCAGCGATCCGGCCAATGTTTTCAGAGCACCGGACGCGAATACGACCTCGTCGTGAGCAGACAAGGCTGCGAATTTATCGGGATGCGATTTGAACGGCAGGCCGGTAAGTTCCGCGATCTTTGCGGCGGCGCGTTCCGCGAATTCGGGATGAGCATTCAAGCCCGTTCCAACCGCCGTTCCGCCGATTGCCAGGTCGAAAAGTCCGGGCAAAACCATTTCCAAACGCTCAATATCGCGTTTGACCAAATTTGCCCACCCGCCGAATTCTTGCCCGACGGTCAACGGCGTCGCGTCCTGCAAATGCGTTCTGCCGATCTTTACGACATCAGCGAATTCCGTCGCCTTTGCTTCGATCGAACCGTGAACCCTTTGCACTTCCGGTATTAAAGCCATTAGCCGCTCGGCGGCGGCGATATACATTGCCGTCGGAAACGTGTCGTTCGACGATTGCGATTTATTAACGTCGTCGTTCGGATGAATCGGCGTTTTCGAACCCATCTCGCCGCCCGCGATCTCGATGGCGCGGTTGGAGATCACCTCGTTGGCGTTCATGTTCGTTTGCGTTCCCGAACCGGTCTGCCAAACGCGAAGCGGAAAATGCTCGTCCAATTTCCCCTCGATCACCTCGTCGGCCGCACGCACGATCAAATCTTTTTTATCTTCCGGCAGCTTTCCCAGATCAAAATTAACGGCCGCGGTTGCCTTTTTCAAAATCCCAAGCGCCCGGATCATCTCGCGCGGCATTACATCAAAGCCGATGTTAAAATGCTTCAAGGAACGCTGTGTCTGAGCGCCCCAATATGCCGTGGTTGCAACCTCGATCTCGCCCATCGAATCAGTTTCGATACGCGTTTTAGAATCTTCTTGGATTACTTCTGACATATTGGGCTTTCAACGCTTGCTCTTCTGTTTATTAGTCAATGGAGAAGATAGAAATCTGCCATCAAAAGGCCGTTCCTCTTTTGAGTATCGGTTTATCTTTGTAACGATACGTATTCGATCAATTCTCTGTCCCTTAAAATATTTTCCCATCCCAACTGCATATTGTCTCGCTTCCGCCAGGCTTTTCTATTTGTCCCTTCCGTCATAACAGCCCAGAGTGATTTCCACTCTCACGCCTAACTGTTGGTTTTCCGTTAGTACTTGCGGCAATGCGCCCTGGTCTAGCGAGAAACTTTGTAAGCCAGGACTGCGGGCTCACAGTCGACGCACACCTGAGCGAATAAAAGTTCTTCCCGCAAATTGTCGAAATTGAATTTTGTTAGTTTCACTTCAGGCGGTGCAGGGCCTGGTAGGAGAATCCAAAATTCTCTGTCTAAAGGTTCCCTGCCCATTGCGATTACAATTTGACACCCGAGCTAGATCAAACCGCCGAAACGCGGCATCGTTCTTATTTTCATTAATTAGCTCAGTAATGTTTCCCAGTCCTTTCTTATCATTCCCGCTCTATACAAGAATTAAACCCGTACTTGTCGGCTTTTTCAGGAGTTCCACGAAGAGAGTGTCTAATCGAGCAGCTTCCGAATCAGAATCCGTCTCCGGAAAATCGTCGACCTTTCTCTGTGCAACCACAGTCAGCTGACAAAAAAGTACGAATCTTAGTAAGACACGAATCTTGGCTTGCTTCATTGGGAACTCTCACTTTAAATTCTCTCACAGGACTGTTTTACAACCAAGTGTACTTCAATAAGGATGTATATCACACGAGCGGGGGAGCTAAATCCTTATTGCAACACTAGCTTGCAGTTTTGGAAACTCATATACTAACCTTATCGTTTTTATCAGATTTTCATTGAAAGAGGTTTAAAACATTGGCAGAACAATTTGATGTAACAATTATCGGTTCGGGGCCGGGCGGCTATGTCGCGGCGGTTCGCGCGGGACAGCTTGGATTAAAAGTCGCAATTATTGAAAAGGAAAAAGACGCCCGTCTTGGAGGCACATGCGGGCTTCGCGGCTGTATTCCGACCAAAGCTCTCCTGAACGCGGCGCATCTTTATCAAAAGGCAGGCCATTTCGCGGATTTCGGCCTTAAACTCGATAACCTCGGCTACGACTGGACCGGCGTTCAGAAATATAAATCGGATGTTGTAACAAAAAACTCAGCAGGCGTTTCTTACTTAATGAAAAAGAATAAGGTCACTGTTTTTAACGGCTACGGCAAAATAGCCGGGAAAGGCAAAGTCGAAGTTGCATTGGACGGCGAAAAAAAGGAAACGATCGAAACCAGGAACATTATCATTGCCACGGGCTCGGTTGTCCGGCCGATTCCGGGCTTTGAAACCGACGGCAAACAGGTTGTAAATTCCGATCACATTTTGGAGCTCGAAAAGGTTCCGAAATCGATGATCGTTATGGGATCGGGGGCAGTCGGCGTGGAGTTTGCCAGTGTTTATGCACGCTTTGGCTGCGCTACAACCGTTGTCGAGCTACTCGACCGGATCGTGCCGCTCGAGGACGCCGACGTTTCCAAGGAACTTCTCCGTAACTTCAAAAAACAGGACATAAAATGCGAAACCGGAGTCAAACTAGATAAACTCGAAAAATCCAAGAAAGGCGTTAAAGTTTCAGGCAAGAACGCTAAAGGCGAAGCTATAACGCTCGAAGCTGAAATGCTGCTCGTCGCGGTTGGCCGTATGCCTTATCTGAAAAATCTGGGGCTTGAAAACACAAAAGTTGTCGTAAACAAGCGCGGCACGATCAAGGTCAATGAATTTTGCGAAACAGACGAACCCGGAATATTTGCCATCGGCGATATAATCGACACCGCGTGGCTCGCTCACCTCGCCTCAAAAGAAGGAATAATGGTCGTCGAAAAGGTCGCCGGCAAAAAGGTCGAGCCGATCAAACAAAACCTCGTCCCGAACTGCACATACTGCGACCCCGAAGTCGCCAGCGTCGGCCTCACCGAAGCAAAAGCCAAAGAAGAAGGCTACGACGTAAAAGTCGGGAAGTTCCCATTCTCAGCCTCCGGCAAGGCCCGCATTCTAGGCGAAACCGACGGCTTTGTAAAAATCGTCTCCGAAAAGAAATACGACGAGGTCCTCGGCGTCCACATCATCGGCCCCCACGCCACCGAACTCTTAGCCGAAGCCTGCGTCGCAATGGCCCTCGAAACTACCGCCGACGAACTAGGCCGCATCATGCACGCCCACCCAACCGTCTCGGAATCCGTCATGGAAGCCGCCGAAGGCGTTCATGATCTGACGATACATATGTAGGGTAGGAGTTACACCTTGAGGCGTGAATATGATAGGCGACCGAATTCGGTTTTAAATCGGATACATGCCGTGCGTCCTTCAGGCCGAATATGCAATTATGTTATGAATGTCGAGCGAGCTTGTAATGAAAATAAAAACGAAACTTAATTTCGCCTTCTGTGCTGTAGTGCTGTGCTTTACTTACGGAACCGCATTGGCTCAGAAAAAAATTGTCCCCCCGAAAGCGCCGGTATCTTCAACAGAGACAATCCTGCGAAAGGAAGCGAGAAACCTGTCGTCGGAACAGAAATCCCTTGTTTTGAGAGTTCTTGGAATTTTAGATAGGTCGGACGTATTGTTTTTTACTGGCAAGGACGGCGACAAGTTTCAAATGAATATTCGAAATGTTGTACCGTTACTTGATGAACTGCAATCGACTCTTCCGAAAGGCAAATTTTATGATTCGTTGAATGCGACAATTTTAGCGTATATGGATTTCGGCATTCTTATCCAGATAGTTGGAATTCGCCACGAAAAAGGCGATGTAGCGTTCGATGATAAAGTGACAGATTCACTTGCTGAGATTGCACTTCGGTACGAAACGATACTCGGCACTAGCTCGAACGTTGATATGCTGGACCCAGATGTGGGAGCAAAACTTCTGATGTTCGGCGTAAATCTAAAAAAAGAGATTCGTAGATTACTTCGCTAGTGAGGCTCTCGACGAATGGTTTATTGAACCCTTCAAATCCGCCAAATCCAACTAAAATATTGCGGCGTGATCAAATCGTTCAAAGATTCCGAAACGGAAAAAATTTACAAGCTCGTGCGATCCCGAAGATTGCCGGGCGATATTCAGCAAATCGCATTACGAAAACTTAGAATGCTAAATAACGCGAAATCACTTAACGATCTTCGCGTTCCGCCTGCCAATCGTCTGGAAAAATTAGTCGGCAATCGGAAAGATCAGTACAGTATTCGGATTAACGGCCAATGACGGATTTGTTTTGATTGGCATGATGAAAATGCCTATAATGTGGAGATAGGGGATTATCACTAGACGAAGTTATGTCTCTCGAAACATTAAAACCGATACATCCGGGCGAGGTACTCGAAGAAGAATTTCTCAAGCCTTTTGGGTTAACCGACGCCGAACTAGCTGCGGGTACGCATATTCAGATTGATCTAATCAAAAAGATCGCTGCCCGAAAACAGGCTATAACCGCTGACGTTGCGCTGCGATTAGCTAGATTCTTCGGAACCTCGGCTCATTTTTGGCTTGGGCTTCAATCGGATTACGATTTAGATGTCGCTCAAAGCAAACTTGGTAAAAAGCTGGAAAAGGAAATCGTACCTTTAGCCGCTTAGGATTAGCAGAAACGGATACTTATTGAACGGGATGCGAAACTTCGCTCTCGTTTTTTTGTTATAATCGGCTCTTTTATGAAAGCCACGCAAACATCATATCCCCGAAACAAGATCAAGATACTGCTTCTCGAAAATATCTCAAACTCGGCGGCCGATGAGCTGATGCAAAGCGGCTACGTCGATATCAAAAGACTGAACGGCGCGTTGAGTGAGGCAGAGCTGGTCAAAGCTGTTAAGGGCGTGCATCTGCTCGGGATTCGTTCGAAGACACAGATCAAGAAAAATGTGATCGAGGCGGCGGACAAGCTGCTGGCGATCGGTGCGTTCTGTATCGGTGTCAATCAGGTCGATCTGAAGGCGGCGACGGAGTGGGGTATTGCGGTTTTTAACGCGCCTTACTCGAATACGCGTTCGGTGGCGGAGCTGATCATCGGGTTGTGCGTGATGCTGATTCGCAGGATAGCCGACAAAAATACTGCGGCACATCGCGGTGAATGGTTGAAGGACGCGAATGGTAGTTTTGAGCTTAGGGGCAAGACGCTGGGGATAATCGGCTACGGAAACATCGGCTCGCAGGTTTCGATTATGGCCGAAGCGCTCGGCATGCAGGTGATCTATTATGACACCGCGACGAAGCTACCGCACGGGAACGCAAAGCAGATTCGCGACCTGGATGAACTGGTAAAAAATTCGAATATCGTTACGGTTCATGTGCCGTCGGATGCCTCTACGAAAAATTTGATCAGCGAGCAAACGCTGCAACATCTACAAAAAGGAAGCATTTTTCTCAATTACAGTCGTGGCGATGTCGTCGATCTTGAAGCCCTTAAAAAATATATCGACAAAGGCGTGATCGCCGGAGCGGCCGTCGACGTATTCCCGGAGGAGCCGGAAAAGAAAGGTGATCCATTCTCATCGGTGCTGCAAAATCTGCCGAATGTAATTCTGACGCCGCACATCGGCGGCTCGACCGAAGAAGCGCAGGCAAACATCGGCCTCGACGTTACCGCGAAACTAGTAAATTATCTCGAATTCGGAAACTCAGAAGGATCGCACACCGTGCCGCCGGCCAATCTCCCGCCCCAGGTCGGAACTCACCGGATTCTGCACATCCACCAAAATATTCCGGGCGTTCTCGGCGAGATAAACTCGCGGCTTTCTAAACGAGGAATAAACATCGTCGGGCAGTATTTGAAGACAAATGACGAGATCGGTTACGTGATTTTGGACGTCGAGTCGGCAATCTCGAAGGAAGCTTTTGAGATTTTGAAGGATGTAAAAGGCACGGTTAAGGCTCGGATGGTATATTAGAAAGCTTTCCCCGCGAAATACGCGAAAGAACGAGAAAAATAGCATCACAATTTTTTTTTGAGTCTTTTTAGCTTATTTGCCGGGAAATTATATTGATCGTGTACATATGAAACTTGCGATTTTTTTTATTTTTGGTATTTTCGTGGCGGGTATTAACGCCCAGTGGATCAAAGAACCCGTCAAAACAAACGCGAGCCTGCGCGGGCTTTCGGTCGTCAATGAAAAAGTAATTTGGGCCAGCGGCACGGGCGGAACTTTTTTGCGCACTACCGACCGGGGTAAATCTTGGCAAGTCCGAACCGTTCCGGGCGCTGAAAAGCTCGATTTCCGAGATATCGAGGCATTTGATGCGAATACGGCTTACGTTTTGAGCATCGGCATCGGCGAGAGTTCGCGTATTTATAAAACCAACGACGGCGGTGCGACGTGGAAATTGCAATTTACAAATAAGGTTGAAAAGGCCTTCTTTGACGCTATTGCCTGCTGGGACAGTAATAACTGTATTGCCATGTCTGATCCGGTTGACGGACATTATCTTTTGATATCAACGGCGGATGGCGGCGACAATTGGAAACAAATAGTCAGCAATAAAATGCCGTCTGCAAAAGACGGCGAGGCTGCCTTTGCCGCGAGCGGAACTTGTTTGATAACTCAGGGCATGAACAATGCATTTCTCGTTTCAGGCGGAAGCGACGCACGTGTTTTTCGTTCGCAGGATCGGGGCCGCACGTGGAGCGCGTTTGATACGTTCTTCGCGGCCGGAACTGCCGGCAGCGGCATATTCTCGATTGCAATGCTCAACAGCGCGGAGGGCGTAATCGTCGGTGGCAACTATGAAAAACCAGATCAGGCAGAGAATAACCTTGCCCTAACGTACGACGAAGGCCGGATGTGGATTATGGGCACCGGACTGAGTGGCTATCGTTCGGGCGTTGCATATCTAAACAAGAAAACGATCATCGCCGTCGGAACGAACGGCTCGGACATCTCCCGCGACGGCGGCGAGACTTGGAAAAATCTTGACAAAGAGAATTACAGTGCAGTTCAGGCGAAAGGTAAGAAAGCGGTTTGGGCGGTAGGAGCAGGAGGCCTTGTCGCCAAGATGGTTGAATGATTGAATTGAAACTAATTGAACATGTTGAACATTGGAACGCCTGGAACATTGAACGTGAATAATTAACATACAATATTTTTTCGGCAGGGTTTAGTTCGAAATTGACTGTCTTTCTTTTTTGTTTTTGGATGTATTTCGTGGGTTTCGTCTTGATTCGCGGTTACGGTTTATTTTAAGAAGGAACCACGAAAACACGCGAAAACAACACCAAATAAATCTCAGCTGAACCACGCCGATTTCCGGATTAGTTTGAATACTTATTAATGACGAAAAAAGATACAAGCAAATCGACTCCAGAGCAGCCTCTTTCCTGCACGTCAAAAACCTCCTTGACGAAACAGCAGCGGATCGAGATTTATCGGTTTCTAAAGATGACACGAATGTTCGACGAGAAGACCGTAATGCTCAAGCGGCAGGCTAAATTGACGGGTGGTGTTTTTACATCGCTGGGGCAGGAAGCGACGGCCGTCGGAACCGCTTATGCTCTTGAGCCGCAGGATTTCATCGCTCCTTTGATACGCGATATCGGTGCGGTTTTTGTAAAAGGAATTCTGCCGCGCACGATTTTTCTTCAATATATGGGACGTGCAACCGCGCCGAGTCGTGCAACGGACGTGCAGTTCCACTTTGCCGATCTTGAAAAAGGCTTTGTCGGTCCGATCTCGCATCTCGGCGACATGATCCCGGTTATGACGGGAATTTTGCTGGCGTCGCGGATGAATGAGGAAAACCGTGTGGCCGTCGCATACATCGGCGAAGGAGCCAGCTCAACCGGGGCGTTTCACGAAGGAGTGAATTTCGCGGCGGTGCAGAAGCTGCCTTTGATCACGATTATCGAAAACAACGGCTATGCTTATTCGACGCCGACGCGAAATCAGGCCGCATGTGGTGAATTTGTCGAAAAGGCCGTCGGATACGGGATTAAAGGTCTTTCGGTTGACGGTAACGATGTTATCGCCTGTTACGAAGTGATGAAAAAAGCTGTTGATCACGCACGCGTCGGAAACGGTTCGGTGTTGATTGAGGCACATACATATCGCCGGAAAGGCCACGCCGAGCACGACAATCAGTCCTATGTGCCCGAAGGTGAGATCGCGTGGTGGGCCGAACATAATGATCCCGTAACACGTTATGAAAAATACCTGGCCGATAACCAGATTATGTCTCAGGATGATATGGATGCGGTAGTTCGGGATTTGACGGAATATCTGACGGCCGAGGCAGATTGGGCCGACAATTTGCCATTTCCGGAACCGGAATCGGCGGCTTACGAAGTTTTTGATAATTCGGTCGTGCCGCCGGCTTTCAAACGAAAAGTGTTGGCAAGTTAAAGCCGAGGCATTCTCGCCTGCACGATTGCGGATGCAATCGAAGCGTTTTTGATTATACAGTCTTACGTGCGTGCACGCATGCAGGCGAGTCGCCTGAGTTCCCAGCTATGCAGAGTTTTACCAGCGTTCCTTTCAAAACCGAAAGCGGGCTGTCGAGCGTTAATGGCGTCGCCAAATTTTCGAGCGCCGGGATCGTGCTCGAATTCGAATCAAAGCTTTTCGGCATAATCGCGGGGGGTGTTAAGGAAGTTCGATTGCCGCTGGCCGAGATCTTGGATGTGAAATTCAAAAAGGGTATTTTCAAACGCGGTGCAAAGATTGAGGTTAGGACGAAGACCTTCGCAAAGCTCGCCGAACTCCCCAATAAAGACGGCAAACTGACACTAAAACTCGTCGCTGACGATTTTGAACGAGCACAGGAGGCTGTCAAGCAGATGCAAAAAGATTTGGGCGAGCATCAGGAATCCTTACCGCCGCCGCACACGCCGCTGAGCATTTTGTTTGAAGATGAGACGGAAGAAGAGACGAAGGAAATATGAACAAGAAAACGGATGACGAAAATGAAATGCTCTCTGAGTACGATTTTACAGGTGTAGTTCGCGGAAAATACGTTGTCCACGTGGCTGAAAGAACTAACGTTGTAGTGCTTGAGCCGGATGTGTCCGAGGTTCTTTATCAGTTCCGAATCGGTGAATCCGGCATTACGCAGCCTGTCGCCCGTCATTCACGGGGCCGGCAGAAAAAGTTCAACCTAAGAAATGGCAACAGCAGCAAAAACTGAAACAAAAGCCGTAACGATGGTCGAGGCGATTCGGCAGGGAATCTGGGAAGAAATGACAGCGGACGACAGGGTCTTTGTCATAGGTCAAGACGTCGGTGCGTACGGCGGTGCGTTCAAATTAACCGAAGGTTTTATGGATCATTTCGGAGCGGAGCGGATGATCGACACGCCGATCTCGGAGGCGGCAATTGTGGGTGCTGCGTGCGGTGCGGCGTTGATGGGAATGAAGCCGGTCGCCGAATTCCAGTTCATCGATTTTATCTCGTGCGGCTTCGATATGCTGACGAATTACGCGGCGAAATCGCGTTATCGCGGCTGCGGCGGCATCCAGGCGGTTTTTCGAGGGCCATGCGGGGGCGGCGTGCGCGGTGGGCCGTTTCATTCGCTCAATGCGGAGGCGTTCTTTCTGAATACGGCAGGTCTAAAAATGGTCGAACCGTCGACAGCGTACGACGCAAAAGGCTTGATAAAAGCGGCCATCCGCGATCCGGATCCGGTTTTGTTTTTCGAGCACAAAAAGCTCTACCGGCTTCCGCGTCTGCGTGAAGAGCTGCCTGAAGACGATTATATTGTTGAGATTGGCAAAGCCCGCATTGCTCGGGAAGGCAAAGACCTTTCTATAATTACTTTCGGAGCCCAGGTTCTAAATGCCTTGGATACGGCTGAGGCGCTCGAAAAGGAAGACGGTTTGAGCGTAGAGGTAATCGATTTGCGCTCACTAGCTCCTCTCGATAAAGAGGCAATTCTCGCCACTGTCAAGAAAACGAATCGCGTAATGATTCTGCACGAGGCCAGCCTGACCGGCGGAATTGGCGGTGAGCTTTCCGCAATTATTGCCGAAGAGGCGTTCGAATGGCTCGACGCCCCACCGATTCGCGTAGCTTCTATCGATTCCCCGGTGCCTTTTGCACCGGAAATGGAAGACTACTACTTGCCGCAAATTTCGGAGATCGTCGATGCGGCGAGGAAACTTGCAGCATACTGATTTCAAAGTTGGTTGTATTTTTTACGGAGCTAGATATCCGAGCCAAAGGGAACGCGCGGTCCGCGTTAAATCTCCACAGTTCCGACACGCTCTTTTCGTCGCGCGATCAGCCCATCAATTGAAAACGGTGTTGGGCTGCCCAAAATGAGCGCGAACAAACCTGCGATGTAAAGCAAGTTCACCTCATACCCGATTGTTCCGAATTCGCTTTTCACTGATTTTCAAGCGATGTTTTGGCAATAGCCGAATGTAGCGGGTCAAATTGAGGGTTGAGCTCAAGCGCGCGTTTAATCAAATCGCGTGCCGTCGTTTCGTCACCGCGTACGCGGGCGATCACGCCGGCGTGATAAAACAATTTTGCGTCTTGCGTTCCCAACCGTAAAGCATCTTTTATAGCCGCTTGGGCTTCATTCAATTTGCCCGCTTTTAATGCCGTCCAGGCTAACGCGTCCGAGCCGTAGATATCGCGTCTTACTTCATATTCTTTCACGGCGAGTAAATACGCTTCTTCGGCTTTTATGTCGTGATCCGCGTAAAAAAGGGCGAGCTGGCGGTTGAAAAGTGTTCCGTTCAGACCGTTCAAATTCCCGATCTCTTCGACTAATTCGTATTGCTTTTTAGAATCTTCTCCGCGGCCCGCGAGTTGATATAAATCGCCGAGGGCGGCGACGAACTGCGGGTCTGGCAAAATGCGAACGGCCTTTTCGTAGTGTTCGATCGCACCCGCCAAATCATTTTGCGCCGCCCGAACTCGCCCCATAGAAGCGACCGTCCGGTAATAATCGGGAAATGTTGTTAATGAATCCCGATAATGCTTTTCGGCAGTTTCGTAATCTCCTCGCGAGAAAGCCGTTTCACCTAACTGCCATCGCAGCCATGCGACGGTTTCAGGCGGCGGCGCAGGCAGATTCAATGCAAGCGTCAGAGCCATTGCTAAATGTTTTTGTGCTCCCGCGATGTCGCCCTTAAGCTGGGCCAGTCTGGCAAATCTCGTTTCGCTGCCATGGCTGATACCCCCGTCGAGCGTGACGATTTTTTTGTAAGCAACTTCTGCTTTTTCGTATTCTCCCAGTTCTAAAAGAGCGTCGCCTAAAATTCCCTGCGGATAACTCTTGCGCGGTTCGAGTTCGGCTAACCTAATCGCATGGTCGCGGGCGTTAAAAAAATCGTGTGCAGCAAATTCCGCTTGGGCGAGTGCGGCAAGACCACCTGCGTTTCTCACCTCCGGCACGGACGCGAGCGAAACGCGTGCGGCTCGAAAAGCTAAATCGAGAAACGTGACGTCACCGGTCTCACGCAAACGTTGCAAATAAAAACCCGCAAGCTTGCTGTTCGCGCTGAAATCTTCGGGGTCGCTTTTGACGCGCTCCTCAAGAAAGCGGATGGCTCGTTCCGTCGCGTTGTCGTCCGAAGTGAGCGGCACCGCGGGCGGAATAGAAACAGGAGCCCCGTCGGTATTCGCAGACTGAGACGAACTGCTGCACGCACTCATTAGCGCGGAACACACGATAAATAAAGCAAGTAAAAAAGGTCTACTTCTTAGCATTAACACGATTGGCAAAGATAAGGAATGAAGGAAATGAAAGCAATCTTAAGCGTTTTCCTTTTTAGAAGATGCCTGCGCCGAAACCTGATAATTTCTCGGCGCAGGGCGTGGAGGAAAGTTACAAGCGGGTTCTGTCATCCGGGCTATTGATGCCGTTCGGATTCGGCATAATTTGCGGCGCAACGAATGGAAAAGTATCGCCAAACTCAAATTCGTTGCGATCGACGAAATCGCCCAAGGCTTGTCCGTTGTTGATGAGCGTAAAAGTCGCGTCGACCACATCGTCCTGCAAACGTCGCCCGCCCATGTTTGCCGGTCCGCCGTCGGGGTTGTTGCCGCCGCCGGGCCCACTGTTAGGAACCGTAATGTTAAGACGCACGAAGTCACCACGCACCTGAATCATATTCAGGAGAATGGCAATGTTTGCATCGTTCGTGCCGAAATTGCGCAGCGACCGAATGATGTCCGCCCTGAATCTGCCGTTTGCATCATCCACCGGATCCGCTCCGTTGTACTCGTCCTTGCGCGGAGCGGGAATAAGACCGTTGTTTACTAACGGAACACCTTCGCGATCAACCGTCACAAATCGGCCCTGGCCGACGACCTGGCCATCCGTTCTGACAATCTGCTGGCGTTGACGTTGTGTCACTCCGTTCAGACCAAGTTCATCGCTGGGTCCGCGGGTTCTGCTCCGAAGCATTGCCACCGGCACGCTGACTGCAATCGTCAGAGTGTTGAAACCGGCGTAGGTATCGCGACCAGGGCCCTGATTGAGGCCTCGATTGCGCGCCTGGCCCGGCAGTTGTCCGGCGACCTGATTATCGGCGTTCGGATCTGAGTTGTCGGGAGCGTTGAATCCGGCCCGATTAGCGAAAATTCCTCGATCCGGATTGCCCGGATTGCGAATGGACGATAAAACGAAGCGGTTCGCCGCTGTGTTGTCGAGGAAGAATGGATCGTCCGCTATACCGGCGAAAAAGCTGGCTCCAGTCCTGGAGTCCGTATTCACGACCAAGTCCGGCGGTTCAATATCATCGGTGTCCGCACCCTGAGTGGGAACGTTGGTCGGGCCGCTAAATTGACGTCCGTCGGGAAGCATAACAGTGGCAATTTGCGGCGCCGTTTCACGTCCGACTCCCCGCGTAAACCGGACGTCAATAAACACATCCGACCGCGCGTCGCCGGTGTTTTCGATCTCAAACCGGTATCTGAGGTTATGGTCGAATATTGCCTGACCGATAATTTCTGACGAAATCATAAATGGGTTGACTGTCATAATCATAACGGCCTTCGTCCTATCGTTCGGGTCGATAAAAAAATACATATCGTTAATGTCCGAAGCGTGGTCGTTGGCTAGCTGCGGTCCGTCAATGTGATCGGAAGCGTTGCTGCGAGGCGACATCGTTAGTTGGAATGCCAACGCAAGCGTCAACGCGAGTGCGACGAACGCACGGCTTCTGTTTTTTCTACAAATCATT
>Ga0136617_10000643_pt1 | contig 29855 bp, 23 predicted proteins | sample AntDrymUQ3222106_2_FD_129672 | JGI IMG/M metagenome (GOLD analysis project Ga0136617, IMG submission 129672) | Polar desert sand microbial communities from Dry Valleys, Antarctica - metaG UQ322 (21.06) | ecosystem: Environmental > Terrestrial > Soil > Desert | place: Antarctica: Dry Valley... | reverse complement strand
CCTGGGTCGGCTCGATGAGCTGAAGAGCTCGGGGCGGCTGGCGGCGCTGGTCGCCGGTCTGGCCCGGCTCGACGCACCCCCGGTCGGCACCCGCCGCGACGTCGGGCCGCTGCTGATCGTGGCTCCCGACGTGGCGATCATGTCGCGGCGAGCAACCGTGTGTCGTATCGCCCGGTGTGGACATCATGGTAGAAGGCGTCGACTTCGGCCTGGTTAAACGTGAGGACTGTGGTGTGCGATTCCATTCGGGAGCCGAGGAACTCGTACAGCCCGTCGGCGCGCTGGGTGACCAGCAGAGGTAGACCGTCGGTGTGGCCGACGCGCATGCCCTGCTGGAAGGCATGGAACTCGGCGAAGGTGAAGCGCAAGCGATGATCGCCCGGCGCATCGAACTCGACCTTGCTGTCTCGCAGTTCCACGACGTCGCCCCCGCAGGCCAGGTCCACGCAGGTTCTGTTGAAGTCGTCATTGCTCTGGCTGGGGGACTGGAAGTCCTTCGGTTCGAAGCGAGTCATGATCGTTCCGTTCGGGCGTGGGGCTGAGCCGGGGGCGGGGCGGTCAGCGGTAGCTCTCGGCGATTGTGCGGAGGAACGCCCGGCTCTCCGGGGCGTTCAGCGCGATGCCGGCCACGTTGGACCACAGCGCATCGTACGCGGCAACGGTTTTCTTGTCGTCGTCGAATCGTAGGTCCGTCGCCAGCTCGGTGTAGGCCACCTCCAGCGGACCCGCCAACCCCGGCGCGGGGATGCGCAACAGGGTGAAGCGGTAGTTGAGCGCAGTCTGCGCCCCGTCTTCGCGCGGTTCGAACGGCAGGATCTGGATGATCACATTTGGCAGTTGCGAGCGCGTGATCAGGTGCTCAACCTGCTCTCGCATGACCTCGCTGCCGCCCCACCTGCGGCGCACACACGACTCCGACATGACGAACCGCAGCTCGGGGGCGTCGTCCTTGGCGAGGTTCGCCTGGCGAGCCAGGCGGGACTGCACCATCTCATCGGTGGGGGGTACGGATACACCGCGTCGACCGGCGAACATCGCACGCGTGTAGGACTCGGTCTGGAGGAGGCCGGGGACGACCTCGACCTCGCCGACCCGGATGAGGTCGGCGGCTTCCTCGAAGTCGATGTACTTGCGGAAGGCCTCACCGTAGACGGCGCGGTATCCGGTCCACCTGCCGCGCTGCGAGCTGTTGTCACGCAGTCGGTGCAGCAGCTCGCGCAGCTCGTCGTCGTCGACGCCGTAGCCGTCGAGCAGGAGATCCAGTTCCGCGGGGGTGATGCTGCCCTGGGCCTTCTCCAGCAGGACGATCTTGTTGCGGTCCTTGCGGCGGATCAGCCGGGCGGCCTCGTCCTGGGTCAAGCTCGCGCGGCCGCGGAGCAGCGCGAGCAGCTTGCCGAGCTGGGTCTTGCAGACAGTGGGTGTGGTCGCGGGCATGTAGCGGAGCCTTCCGAAGCTGATGGGGCTGAGGGCAGGTGGACAGGTTCCTGACCGGCATCGTTGCCGGTTACGCGATGTGTCGGGGAGAGGCCACCCAGCTGTGAAGTATCAAAATCAACGTTGACTTCCTATTTTCTAGGTAGTATCGTCTAAAACCAACGTTGAGTTTAGACGATTGGACTGTTGGCTCAGTGGTCTGATCACAGGGAGGGTAGATGAACAGGGACACACCCTCGGTGCAGCCGGACCCCGTCGAGACCGCCGCATGGTTCGTCGCCGGGCAGCCCGGCTCCGCGGACCGGCTGCTCGGCGCGCACACCTGGCGGGCGAACGGCGACTGCGCCGGCTGCGGCGTGCACCGGCCGACGCGTTGGCCGTGCGCACTGGTCTCCATCGCGCGTCGTGCAGAGCACATCAACCGCGAGCGCAGCCGGCGCCCGGTACCCGACACCCACCGGGTACCGGGCGCCCTGGTCGGCACCGCGGGCACCGCCTGATGTCCGGGTGCGAGCCGACGCCCGCCGCCGGCGGCGTCGCGGAAACTGTCTCCAGCGAACACGACAGGCACCCGGCATGATCGACTACGGGGTGCTGACCTGGCGCGATCACCTGTCGTATTACCTGGCCAAGCGGCGAACCAGGCGGTGGCAGCGCCGACGGGCCCGGCATCGTCGCGGCCACCGTCGCGGTCGAGTCCGTGTCGGGCTCGGGCACTCGCCCGGCCGCTGAGATCGACCGCCACACCCGTCCGACAGCACGAGGACGACGGTGGCGCGGGGCTGACCCAACCTTGCGGGGCTCTGTGCCCCCGCCCGTGAGCTGGTCGGACCTGCGACGATGTGCCCCCGAACCCGTCGCCGGTCCGACCCTCCAACCGGAGGAGCCGGTCACGCAACCCTCGATCTACAGCGTTCATCTCGCCGCGAATCATTGAGGGCGCCGTCGAGGCGATCTGGTCGTTGACTGCCACCCGCATGGCGGCCAGCTCGCAGCGCCCTGGCGTTGGGTGCATAGCTCAAGACGCCGCGGTTCACCGCCGTCCGATCGTTGTCGACTACGGGGCCTTCGCTGCCCAGCCCGGACTCGTCAGCTGGGCGAGTTCGGCCAGTCGACGGTTGATCGTGTCTTGTTCGAAGGGGGTGGACTCCGGGCCGCTGGTCCAGTCCTCGATGGGGGAGTCACCCTCGCCGGCGACGCAGACCGGGTAGGTCGTGTCGGCGGAGAGGTCGAGTACCCGTTCACACAGGATGGTGTGGTGCCAGCCGGCACCGAAGTCGTAGCGGTAGGTGATGGTGTTCTTGGGGGCGACGGCGGCGCTACACCTCAACCCCTCCTCGTCGTTGAGGTCGGGACTGCAGAAGGGGTCGCCGTAGCTCTTCCGGCCCACGGCGAACGCGTGGAGATGGTCGCCGTCCCAGTCCATCACGATCTGGATCACCTCGTGCAGCATGCCGAGGTTGGCGGTGGCGGGTATCAGCACCCGGCGCCAGACCGGGTATCGCATCCGGTTCAGGGAGATCTTGAGCTGGACGGCCCGCGACGACGTCGGCGTGGCGCCCGAAGCGAGAAAGGCGGTCAGGGCGTCGGCCAGGTCGGCGGTGGCCGGGTGGGTGCCGCATTCGACTGCCCGTATCCGGGAGTCGAGCCCGACGCCGGGTACCAGCTCGTCGAGGCGGGACAATGCTTCGTCCGGTCCGAAGCGGGTCAGGCCAGCGGCGGCGTACTCGACGGTGAGCCAGGCCGAGTCCTGCGCGCTCGCATCCTCCGAGTTGATGGCACGGGCGTGCACGGCCAGGTTCGGGGCGATCGCCGTGTCGTCCCAGGCCGGTTCGGCCTCCGGGCCGAGGGCCCCGATCAGCTCCACGGCGGCGATGCGCTGTGCAGGCGTGGCGGTGGCGGCGGCGGCGAGGAGTTCCCGGGCTGCGTGTAGCGGGGTCCGCCCGATCAGCCAGGGCTGCGCGGCGTACCACTCGTCATCCTCCTCGACTCCGGTGAGCAGGGCGATCAGCTCGCCGGCCGAAAGATCCGGCGTGATCGGCTTCGGCGCCCGGGCCTGCGTCTCCTGCAACGCCCAGCGGCCAAGCGGGGTGATCGTCACCTGAGAACCGTGTCGGTCGGCGGCGCCGAGCTCGATCAGTGGGTCCCATGGCGCGAGCGGATCGTCCTGTCGACGCCAGGCGGTCAGGAACCAGTAGGCGGCGTCCGCGTCCTCGTCGTTGAGCGCCTTGCGGGCTCGGTGCCACAGATCGGCGAACGGCGGTGTCGGCTCCGTGGCCAGCGCGGTCAGCATGACGCGGGCGAACGTGGCTGTCCCGGCTTTGTTCGCGTCGGGCAACGCCGCGGTGAACGCGGTGGCCAGACCGGCCAGCCACAGCTCGCGGATGGTGTCGTCGTCGGCGTCGGGCCACTGCTCGAGCGCCGGGCCGGTCCGGACGTGACCACCGCCGATCCGCAGGAACCCGACGGCCAGCGCGAGCGTCCATGGCCGGTGCAGAGCGAGCACGTCCGCCGCCGAACGTATCCGCGCCGGCAAAGGGAAGTCCAGTTCCCGCGCCACCGCCGCCACGTCGACCGGCCGAAGCACCTGCTTGGGCGTCACATGCTTGCCCTCACCCACCCAGATGGCCAGCCGGCGGGCTGCGGTGAACGCCGTGCAGCGTCGGGCTGAGCGGACAATCGCGTCGGCGAGAGTGGAAGAGCAGGCCACCGGAGAACCTTAACGGGGCTCAATGTCGGCGGGTTCGCAGGATCGTCGATGTGGCGTCGACCGGCTGGACGCTGCGGGACTTCCTGGTTGCCCAGTTCCCGATGTGGCTGGGGGAGGAAAGCCCCGGTGTGGCTGGGGGAGGAAAGCCTATGGTCCGATGTGGACGAACGGCGCCCACTGGGACGGCGCGTGCGGGAACCTGTCGCGCACTGCGAGCGTTGCGTCGCGCACCGCTGTGGCGGACCGGTCGGGGCGGAAGGAGCCGTCCGCGGTGAGCGTGGCGTAGATCTGCCGGGCGACACCGCGGGCGCGCGCGTCGTTGATCGGCCAGAGGGTGGCGATCACCCGCCGGGAGCCTGCGTGTTGGAGGGCTGCGGCGAGGTGTAGGACCTCGTCGGTGAGCTCGACGCCGCCGAGCGTGGTGTGGCAGGCGGACAGGTACGCGCCGTCGGCGTGCTGCCCGATCCGGGTGGCGATCTCCGCGATGCCCAGGCGCCCGTCCGCGAGGGCGAGGGCCGCCTGCGAGGGTTGCGCGAGGTTCTGTTCTCCGTGGCAGGCCAGATGCGCCCAGGTGTGGTTGCGGAGCGCGTTTCGCACCGCCTCGCGCCCGGCGGCGGGTCCTTCGAGGCGGGTGAGCGGCGTATCGGCGGGCAGCACGTCCGCGAGCCGGGCCAGCTCGGTCCTTGTGCCCGGCAGCGGTGGCAGACCGGGTGCGTCCGGTACGGCGACGCCGAGCACTCGCTGCTCGGGGGTGTCGGGGGCCCGCCACGCGCGCATCAGCGCCGCGATGGTCGGGGTGTAGGACGAGATCACCCGGTCGGGCACCTCGCCGGCCGCGTGTACGGGCAGGTAGGTGAGCGGGCCGGTCGGGCACCACCACACGCGGGAGCCGCGTGGCACCCGGTCCACGACGCCGGCGGCGACGGTGTCCCACAGCCAACCCAGCAGGTCGCGGAGCACCGCCTCGGCCGCCTGCCGCTCGGCCGCCGTCGCGTCGGGGTCGACAATCGTGGCCAGCGCGTCGAAGTATTCTCCGATGTGGTCGGCGAGCTGGTCGAAGTCCAGCGCGGTCAGCTCGTGGCTGCGGGCCCCGTGGCGGTCGACGAGGATCGCGTCGCGACGGTAGCGGCTGACGACCAGCAGCGCCACGGTCCCGTTCAGGTCGGCCGGGATGGTCGGCGGCTCCGGTACGGGGAGGAGCCGGGCCAGCTCGGGACGGGCCCGGACCTCGGCCATCGCGCCATCCCAGTCCGCGGCGGCGGCGACCCGGGTGTCGGTGGTCGCCGCGGTGCGGTCGGGGTTGTCGGTGTCGAGGACGGCGCGGGCTGCGTCGAGACGGTCGGCCAGATCCGGGGCGAGAATCCGCAGCTCGTGGAGGTCGGCGGCGGCCTCCAGACGCTGGTTCCACAGCACGGTGCGGCCGCGTTCCAGCAGATCGACGGCGCCGGCCGGGTCGCCGAGGTTGAGTGCGCAGGCTGCGGCCTCGGCCGCCAGCCACCGGGTGTCGCGCAGGGGCTGTTCCTGACCGGCCCGGTCGGCGCCGCGCCAGGCTGCTATCGGCAGCAGCGCGATGGCCGCGGCGTAGCCGTCGCGCGCTGCGGCCCACTGGCCGGTGTCGGCGGCGAGCCGACCCCAATGCTGGGCGGCGACGAGGCGGCGGGTCATCGGGGCGGTGTGCAGCTCGGTCGTGCGGCGGAGCAGGTCGAGCGCGGTGAGCAGGTCGGGGTGGCTGCCGCTGCGGACGTATCAGTCGCGGAAGCTGCCGGCCAGGTTGGACAGCACCGTCGCGTATTCGGGATCGTCGGGTGGTGTCAGGGCGACGGCGGTCAGGTGCATCGGATGCGCCTTGCTGAGGTCGTCGCTGCCGTCATCGTCATCGCGCTCGCGGAGCAGCGCCGCGCGGGTGCGCAGCGAGTTGGCCAGGTCCGCGAGCCAGGGGCCGCGGTTCGGGTCGTCGGGTGCGGCCAGCTTGCAGACGCGTTCACGCACTACGATCGTCTCGGTGACGTCGGCGACGGTGCCCGACCGTAGGTCCAGCGCCGAACCGAGGGCGGCCAGCAGGCGCGCGAGCCGGGCCGGATCGGTCTCGGTGTCGGCCGGAAGCCGGCCGGCGGCGATGGCGGCGTCGACGTCGGCCGGCTTCCGGGTCCGTTGCGCGTAGACGCGCAGTGCGAAGGCCCGGCTCGACAGCAGCCGCGCCCGCCCGACCCGCCCGACCTGGACGCCCGCCGCGGCGCGGTCGTGCCACCCGATCGCCTCGTCGAGGTCGGCCGTCGACCCGTGCCAGGTGTAGCGAGCGTGCAATGCCGCGCCGAGGAAGGAGCAGTAGAACGGGTGGTCCCGCTGCGTCGGTCCCGCGGCGCGTTCCGCCTCGCGCAGCGCCGCCACGGCCTCGTAGAGGTCGGCGGGGTGGCCCGTCGCGTTGTGTCGCGTCCGAAGCGCCTGCCCCAGATGGGCGAGATGGCCGGGCCGCTGGGGATGGTCCGGCCCGACGAGTCCGAGCACCCGGCGGTAGGCGGTCACGGCGGCCGAGCAGTCCGCGACCTCCCCGTGGACGCCGAACCGGATGTAGAGCGCGCCGGCCTGGTTCGCCAGGACCGTCGCCAGCTTCGGATGGGTCGAGCCCGCGAGCTGTACCGCTCGGTCGTGCAGCCGCAGCGACTCCGCGAGCGCGTCCGAGGTGGGGTCGCGCTCGGCCTGCTCGACCAGCGCGACCGCCAGGTTGGACGTTCTCGTCGCGAGGTCTGTCGAGGTCTCCGGGGTCAGGTCCACGGCGCTGCGGTGGTGGCCGACGGCCGACTCCAGGTCGGCGACGTTGCCGAGGAGGCGGTAGCGGTCGAACAGTGAGCTGCCCAGGGAGGTGAGCACGAGCGCACGGTCGCCTCGGGCCGAGCGGCACAGGCTCTCTGTCACGGTCAGCGCGGAGACCGACGCGTTCAAGTCAGCCAGGTCGCCGGTCCGAACCGAGCGGGCGTGCAGCAACGTCCCGAGGGTGCCGAGATACCCGCGTACGGAAGTCACTGCTGGAGCGGCGATCTCCACGCACGAGGTGGCGGCGGTCAGTGCATCGTCGAGATCGGTGGGATTGCCGTGCCGTTCGTAGCGCTCGAAGAGGGCGGCTGCGAGGTTCCCCGCTGCCGTCGCCCGGTCGGTGGAGGTCGCCGGTGCGGCGGTGTCGGCGGCGATCGCCCGACCCAGCGCGACCGCGCGTTCGAGGTCGTCCGGGTCGTGTCCGGACCGGTAGCGGTCCAGCAGGACACCCAGGAGGTTGCCGGCCTGACGGACCCGCTGGTCCGCTCCGGCTGTGGCGCTCGCCCGTTCAAGTGCCCCGACCGCGGCTGCAAGGTCACGCTGGTCCCCGGCCAGTTCGAATCGGTCGCCCAGCGCCAAACCGAGGTTCCCGAGCCGCCCGGCCAGCGACGGGTCGGCCGGCTCGGATGCAGCCACGGCCCGACGGAGGACGTCGATGGCCTCGTCGAGGTCGGACGGTTCTTCAGTGCGGCGGTAGCGGGTCCGCAGGGCCGCGCCGAGGTTCGCCTGCCAGACCGGCGCGTTGCCGTCGTCGGTCGGGGTGGAGGTGACCGCGAACCGCAGGTGCTCGGTCGCGGCGTCGAGCAGGGCCGGGGTCGCGTCGATGAGTGCTTGGTTGAGCAGCGCCGTGCCGAGGTCTCCGGCGCCCGGATTCGTCACAGCATGCGATCCTATGGACAGTCGACCTGGCTAACGACATTCCGGGTTATGACCACGATCCGCCCGAGGACCCGGCGATGCCACCAGGGCCCGGAAGTGCGCTGGCCACCCGCCGCCGTGTCGATCCCGGCAAGCACCAGGCGGTGCTGCGCTGGCTGCACGACGTCTTCTGCCTGGCCGGCCTGCGTGCTCCCGCACCCGGCGATGGGCGGGAGTGGCTGGAGCTGGATGCAGAATGGGCGCGCTCGGTGCGTTCGCGTTGCTGGCGTCGCTGGTCGTGCTGCGGATCGCGGTCCCAGAGCGCCACTGGACGTGGCTGGCCGCCTGCGCTGCAACGGCGCTACTCGGTGCGGCGGTCGCCTGGGTTGTCGTGGCCGCGCAGTCCGTCGCCGACGGCGGTGTGGTCGCTCCAGGTGTCCCATGGGCCTGGGGTGGGTTGGGCGCTGTCGTCGGGCTGGTGGTCGCCGTCACGAGCACTGCCCTGGGTCGGGTTCGGAGATGAAGGAACGAACCAGACTGTTGAGGAGCGGCAGCACACGCTGACTCGACGAAACAGGGCACATTGTCGGCGCTGCTCGATACCATCACCTTAATGCGGATCCGCGACCAGCTCGAACGGGAGGCCAGGGGCGTGGCCTCATGGTTGGAGGCGCGCGCCGACGCGTTTCCCCCGCTGCGCATCGTCAGGGTCGACGCGGCCGTGGGCACCGACGACGACGGCGAGCCGGTCATCAGGCTGACCGTGGTACTCGACGACCCGGCCGACCCGGACGGCGGGTGGTCGGACGATGCCCTCTTCCAGCTCATCGGTGCTGTCAACGACGAGGCGGAGGCTGCGGAGCACGGGATGTTCGTCTATAGTCTTCCTCAGGCCATCTCCACCGAGGCGGCGTGAGCTCGCAGCGCGACAAGCCGGAGGACGAGCCGTCTGGCCTGCGACCGATATGGATGCTGCAGAACGCCGAGCAGCTCGCCCGCCGGGCAGGCGACACGGCGGGGCCGCGGACTGTGCATGCTCGGCGTTCGGTCTCGGCCGCGTACTACGCGGTGTTCCACTGTCTCTGTATCAAGGTGGCCTGGACGGCCGTGCCGATGGGCTCCGACGACACGCGCTACGTACTTTGCCGGGTCTTCGACCACGGCCCGATCGACACGATCGCCAAGTGGGTCGCCCAACAGGCGACGCCGCCCGACGCGATGGACGGTCTGCTCCGATCGTTGGCGGAGTTGGCGGAGCTGCGGATGTTCGCGCGCCGGTTCGTGCAGCTCAAGGACTGGCGGACCATTGCCGACTACGACCATCTGAGGTCGGTCGGCCGACCGATGGCGGTCGCCGCGTGCAAGAGCGCCCGCCGAGCACTCGATGCCCTCGACGAGGTGTACGGCGCGCCGGAGTGGATGACGTTCACCACGCTCGTGCTGCTCCGTGGTTCTCGAGCAGCACGGTGAGAAGGACTTGTCTCCCAGGCGAGATGCTGCGTCGAGTCCGAAGGTGTTGCCACGGTTGGAGAGGCTACCGTTGAGGACACCACAATGTTGATCATAAATGCCGTCACTGCTGATGCCCGGCCAACCGCCGGTTGATCGCGTCCTGGTCGAACGGTGTGGAGTCCGGGCCCTCGATCCAGTCCTCGACGGGGGAGTCGCCCCCACCGGCGACGCAGACCGGGTAGGTCGCGCCGGTGTCGAGATCGACTATTCGTTCACAGGTGATGGTGTGGTCCCAGCAGGCACCGAAGTCGTAGCGGTAGGTGATCGAGGCGGTGGTGGTGAAGGCATCGCTGCACCGGAGCCGTTCCTCGTCGTCGAGGTCGGGGCTGAAGAAGGTGTCGCCGTAGTGCTTCTGGCCCACGGTGAAGGCGTGGAGATGGTCGCCGTCCCAGTCCATGACGACCTGGATCACCTGGTGCAGCCTGCCGAGGCTGGCGGTGGCGGGTATCAGCACCCGGCGCCAGATCGGTGGTCGCATCCTGTTCAGGGAGATCTTGAGCTGGTAGGCCCGCGACGACGTCGGCGTCGCACCGCTGGCCAGGAATGCGGTCAGGGCCTGGGCCAGCTCGGTGGTGGCCGGGTGTGCGCCGCACTCGACAGCCCGGAGCAGGCGGTCGAGCCCGGTGCCGGGTACCCGCTCATCAAGGCAGGACAGCGCTTCGTCCGGGCCGGAGATGGTCAGGGCTGCGGCCGCGTACTCGACTGCGAGCCAGGCCGAGTCCTGCGCGCTCGGGCCCTCCCACCCGATGGCTCGGGCGTGGGCCGCCAGGTTCGTCGACCGCTGCGCGTCCTCCCAGGCCGGTTCGGCCTCCTCGCCGAGCGCGTGGACCAGCTCCACGGCGGTGACGCGCTGCGCGGGGGAGACGGTGGTGGCGGCGTGGAGGAGGTCCCTGGCGGTCCGCAACGGGGCTTGGCCGACCAGCCAGGGCTGCGCGGCTTCCCATCGTGCATCCCTTTCGACAGCGGTGAGCCGGGTGATCAGCTCGGCCACCGGAAGGTCCGCGGTGATCGGCTTCGGCGCTCGCGCCTGCATCTCCTGCAACGCCCAGCGGCCCAGCGGCGTGATGCGCACCCGCGGGCCATGCCGGTCGGCGGCGCCGAACTCGACCAACGGGCCCACTGCCGCCGCGACGGGATCGGCCTGCCGTCGCCAGGTGGTGAGGAAGTCGAAGCCAGCGTAGGGATCCTCGTCGGTGAGCGCCTCGCGCGCTCCCCTCGACAGATCAAGGAACGACGGTTGCGGGTCCGCGGCGAACACGGTCAGCACGGCGCGGGCGAAGGTAGCTGCGCCGGCCTTGTCCGCCCTGGGTGTGGTGGTCGCGAACGTGGTGGCCAGGCCGGTCAGCCACAGCTCGCGCACGGTGTCGTCGTCGGCGTCGGACCACTGCGCGAGTGCCGGGCCGGGCCGGACGTGGCCGTCGACGATCCGCAGGAACCCGACGGCCAGGGCGAGCTTCCACGGGTGGTGCAAGTCGCGCACGTCGCTCGCTCTCCGGACCCGCGCAGGCATCGGGATACCCAACGCCCGAACCGCTTCGGGTACGTCGACCGGCCGGAGGACGTGCGCGGGCGTGACGCGCCGGCCCTCGCCCACCCAGGCGGCCAGCCGGCGCGCCGCGGTGAACGCCGGACAGTGCCGGGCCGAGGAGATGATCGTGTCGGTAGGCGTGGGAAGATGGGCCACCGGCGCACCCTAGCCATTCGGCCATGTGCGGGTGTTGGCAGGATCCTCGGTGTGGGGTCGATCGACCGGAAGCTGCGGGGCTTCCTGCTGACCCGGTCTCCGGCGTGGCTGACCGACCGCCTGCTCGGCCTCAGCCACGCACGATCCCGCGCTGATGGCCGCGTTGCCTGCCGCGGCTGCTGGCTCGGACCGTGCGCGGTTGTGCGCCGCGAGCTGGACCGGGCTCTCCGGGTGGACGACGGCGTCGAGTGGGAGGACGCGTGGTCACTCGGCCGTCACGGCAGGTTGTCGAGGTGATGGTTCTCCCATGGGGTACCGCCGCGTGCGTGAGCGAGCGGGTCGAGGTCGAGCTGGACGAGGCCACGTGGGCGTGGTTGCGTCGGGCCTGCGCCCAGCGCGGAGGCACCGTCGCTCAGATCGCGGCCGAGCAGCTGCGCCAGCTGGCGCTTCAGGACGCGGTGAGCGCCCTGGGTGTGTGGTACGACGCCCACCCGAGTTACGCGGAGGACTCCGCCGTGGAGAGCGCCGAGGCCGAGCTGCGGGCTTCGTAGCGGTCCTGGCACGCTCGCGCGTTGTGCAACGTGGAGAGATCTGGAGCTACAGCCCGGTGGTCGCCCGACCCAGACAGGCGCTCTTGCGACTCATCGTCTCGTCGGACGCGCTCAATGCCGGCGGCGTCCCGGTGCTCATCGGGCTTCATGTCGTAGACCGGGATCCGGGCTCCTTGCTCGTCCGCTGCCACGAGCGGGCCGACACCGCGGCGGAGCTCGCCGAGTACGTTCGGGCCCTGCGCACGACGCACCGGCGCAAGCGCACCTTCATCGCCGCGCTCGACGCGGCCCGGCTGCCAGGTTGAGGATCATGGAGACGCAACAGTCCGCGTTGGCCGCGTTGACGGCCACCGAGAGCGCCGGGGTGCTCAACGCCCTGCTGCGCGCGCACCCTTCCCTGGCGGCCGAGGCCGAGCGCCTTGCCGCGGGGCTGCTGGGGCGCGACGATCGAGAGGCTGTGGCCGCGGACGTCGCCGATGAGCTACGGGCTCTGGACCTCGGCGACCTTTCCCATCGTGCTGGACGGCAGTGGGGCGGCGGGTACGTCGACCCGCACGAGGCCGCTGACGAGCTGCTTGCCGAGGTCGTACAGCCGTATCTCGACGACATCGACCGGCGTGCCCGGATCGAGGCGCGCGAGGCCGCCACCGAGATCGGGCTCGGGCTGTTGCTCGGTCTGTACTCGTGCCGCGAGGAGGAGGACAACGACCTCGTCCTCACTCACGCGGGGGTGCCTGATGCCGTCGACCACCTCGCGTCGCAGGTGATCTCCGCCATGGCGACGAGCGGGCTGCAGCTTCCCGAGGGCTGGCTGGCCGCAGAGTGTCCCGACTGGCGGCGGTGAGCGCGCCCGCCGCGGTGTCTCAGGCGGCGGGGGAGGGGACGTCGCTGGAGGGCTCCGGTGAGCAGCAATATCGCGCGACCGGTCGGGCGAGCCCGGTTGCGACGAACGCTGCGTCTCAGCTCCGTATGTGCGGTAGAGGTGAGGTGCAAGCCACAACGGCTCATCACGCCGCTGCTCGGTGGCGCGCTGCTCGTGTTGCGCGGCTGTTGCCGGAGGACCGGGTCGGGCTGCCGGCCATCCGCAGCCGTCCGGGCGACGGGCTCTGCTACGCCGGGTTCGCGGTGGTGGCGCTGGTGATCATCCGGGCTCAGTGATCCCGGTCGCGACGCCGGGCCTCGGGCAACTCGGCGGCGATCTGCCGGCAGAACTCGGCGGCTTCGGCACCGATGAGCGCGACCTCGAGCAGCTGATCGAGCCACCGCGAGTAGCGGGCCATTGCGTCAGGCTCGGTGAGCTGGCCAGTAGCCGGTGCTGCGCGCGCAGGGTCGGCGGGTCGCGGCCACGGAGGCGACGGGCAGCAGCACGCGGTCAGCCATGGGCGGGCGCCCCGTTCTGTCGGTGCTCGCCGCTAGCGTCCGCGACATGCCCTCGCTCCTGCACGAGACGCTGGTCGAGATGTTCCGGCATCGGCCCTCGCTGGCGGCTGAGCTGCTGGTGGGGGTGCTGGGCATGGAGCTGCCCGGCTACGAGCAGGCCCGGGTCGCTCCCGGGGAGCTCACCGAGGTCGCTCCCACCGAGTACCGCGCCGACGTCGTCGTGGTGCTGACCGCCGTGGAGGCCCCGGTGCTGGCGGTGGTGGTCGAGGTGCAGCTGGGGCGCGACGGTGGCAAGCGCTGGAGCTGGCCGGTCTACTTGTCCACCCTGCGGGCCCGGCTGCACTGTCCGGCGGTGCTGCTGGTGGTCTGCGTGGAAGCCGCGACCGCGGCGTGGTGCGCCACGCCGATCGAGCTCGGGCATCCCGGCTGGGCGCTCACCCCGCTGGTGCTGGGGCCGGATCGGGTGCCGGTGGTGACCGAGGGGGATGCCGCGGCGCAGGCCCCGGAGCTGGCGGTGCTGTCGGCGATGGCGCACGGGGCCGATCCGGGCCGGAGCGGGGTGCTGGATGCCCTGATCAGCGCGCTCGGAGCAGTCGATGTGCAGCGCTCCACCTTGTACTCTGACGTCGTGTTCGCCGCGCTGCCCGTGGCGGCGCGCCGCTACCTGGAGGCACTCATGACCAGCCCGACCTATGAGTACCAGAGCGAGTTCGTGCGCCGGTATGTCTTCCAGGGGCGAGCGGAAGGTCGGTTGGAGGGCGAGGCAAAGGGCGAGGCCAGAGCCGTGCTCGCCGTGCTCGACGCGCGCGGTGTCGATGTCCCCGAGGCCGTCCACGCCCGCATCACCGAGTGCTCCGATCTCGACCAGCTCGACGCATGGGTGCGCCGGGCGGTCACCGCCGACTCCATCGAGGACCTTTTCGCCTGACGGCCCGCTCGCCGCTATCACGTCAGCACCGCGTCGCGGTAGGCCGGTCGGTCGTGGCAAGTATGTGGTGTCCCGCTGCGCATCGTCAGGGTCGACTCGGTCGTGGGCACGGACGACGATGGTGAGCCGATCGTCAGGCTGACCGTTGATGATCAGCCGGCCCGGTAAAAAACCGCCTGTTCGACCCTCCGGTGCGAGCTAGCGTGCGCGGCGCGTGAACAGGCGGCGCTCGGCGGCGTCCATGTCACGGGCGGTGACGACGAAGTGCCTGCCGTCCGCGCCCGCGGCCAGGACCACCAGCGGGTAGCGGCCTGCATCGGTCGTGCCGTACACAGGTTCGGTCCCACCCCGGCCGGGGCGAGACCAGCGGGATCAGGTGGAGACGACCGCCTCACCTCGGCGGACTCGATGCCGTGACGAGCGATGTGCTCCTCGCTGGCCTCGGTCTACCCGATCTCCCGCATCGCGCACTCCAACACGTTGCAATGCATTGATCGGCTCTGGCGACACGCCGATCTGCATCACCGCGGCCGCCGCCGGGTACATCGTCGCGGGTTGGCAGGGTCCTCGGTGTGGCGCCGACTGACCGGAAGCCGATGAACATCGGGAGGCGGTCCGGTGGGCGAGGCTTCGGATGCACGAACTCATCTCCGACGACGCGAAGCGGTTGCTGGGAGATGTGGCCGGCAGCCCGACCCCGAGGCTTCAATCGTGGTGGTCGCCGTGGTTCGTACTGAATGATCCGAAGGTCCGGCTCTCAACCGCGTGAGGTGGGGCGGGTGATCCGTGATGAGACGACCCGCGCTCGGGCGCTACCATTCTCGGCATGAGCGGCTCGCATGACGTTTCTGCCGGCGCCACTGACCGACCAACCGGATCGGACTACGCGCAGTCCAGTGGAACTGCACTCCCCCCGTTGGCTCCTATCGATGCTGGCGACGACGAGCGCGGCAGGGCGATCGAGGCGCGAATGGTGGCGCGGCACGGCGCCCCGTCTTGCCCTGCGCATCGAGCTTGCTGATCTGCTCGGCCAGGCCGCCGTTGACGATTTGCTGGACCTGCTGGACGGCCGTCTTGGCTTGGTCGGTCGACAGGACGCGCGCTGCCATGGTGCTCCTCGGAGGGATCGACTGGAAGGTCGCGCCCGACGTCCGTGCGCTACCCGGTGGTTTCATCGCCTGCGGGCGCGGGTGCGTTACGGTCCTCGGTCCCGAATCCGGAGTAGCGACGCGACACGGTCTGAACTCGACCTCGAACCCGTCGATCGCCACCAGCCGCTACCCCCGCAGCCTAGTGTGCCCCGTTGATTTCGGACCACGGCCAACAGATATGGTCGGATCCGAAAGTTGGCAACTCAAGCCGGTCGGGTTGAGGTGCCTGGGGTGCCGCGCCCGGCCGGGTCATGGACGGTGAGAGGGAAACATTCCGAAGCGGCGACGCTGGTCAGCCCGTGCCAGCCCGCCTGGACAGCGATGCGGGCCTGGGGAGAACTCATCGTGGGCGGTGCCGATCAGCCGCCGTTGCGTCAAGTCAGGGCGGACTTCGACGGCGCGACTCTGGTGGTCTACCAGGCCTACTCGGACCAGATCGCGGACGCCGCGCTCGCGGCCAGGACATTCGTGCTGCCGTTCAAGCTCGATCGGATGACGTGGATCAAGCCGTCGTTCCTGTGGATGATGTACCGCTGTGGCTGGGCCACCAAGCCCGGCCAAGAACGGGTGCTCGCCATCAGGATCAGCCGCGAGGGCTTCGAGGAGGCGCTCGGTGGCGCCTGCCTCAGCCACTTCGACCCTGATGTGTACGCAAGCCACGAGCAGTGGCGCACCCTGCTCAGCCAGAGTCCCGTCCGCGTCCAGTGGGACCCAGAGCGGCGGCCGGACCTGACCCCGCTGCCCTGGCGATCCTTCCAGGTCGGACTGAGGGGCCCCGCCGCGCGGAGCTATGTCGATGAGTGGATCACCGAGATCAGCGACATCACGCCCCTCGTGCGGGAGCTCCGGCACGACACCGCTCGCACCACCGCTGTCACTGCCCGCGAGCGCCCCTATCCGCTCGCCCAGCCGATCGCCGAACGCATCGGCGTCTCCCACGAGGTCGTCGGGGGCAACGGTCGATCACGGGCCTGACGAGCGGGCCGGGCATCACGCGAAGTCACGTGGTCCGGCGCTTCTCCACCTGGTGCCGGGCCTTTCCCGGACGAGCTCGTCGTCGGAGTTCAGTCGGACCCGACCGGCTAAACGCGGTCACGCTGCGTCAGGTCCAGATCGTCGCAATGGCGACGAGCGTATCGGTGGCACCTGGAGGCTTATGCAGAACTCCTGGTGGGCGCTACATCGCCGCAGGTCAGCGACAGTCCGAGTAGATCAACTCCGGACTTTTGCATAAGCCTCCTTGAGTGCCCGCTGTTAAGATGGGCGTGTCAGATCGTTTCTGGACACCGAATCTGGATAGCACCCGATGCTCGGAGCAGCCACTCCAAGGCTCCGAGCGGCACCGGCCAACCCGTGACTTCGACACAGATTCGCACAGTGTCACCGTCGTCAACGACGCCATCCCACCAATACCAGGCCCGGTCGTCATGTTGGAACCAGAATAGCCAGTCGTTCAACGACCAAGGCTGCTCGGCAGCGGCCTGAGCCCGCCCATCCGGCGGGAGACCCCGCCACCACCGAAGCCAATGTTCGCGCTTCTCTTCTGACTGACTCATCGAACTGGCCTGGACGAACCAACCTGGAAGAATCGCTTCCCATTCTTCCGGTGTGGGCCATCGCCCATCTCTTTTCTCAGCAATTACAGCCCTGAGGACTTCGCGGCACCGAGCAAGCATCCGCTCGGCACCTCCTGGGCACTTCGCCACCAACTCGACCGTTCCCGCACCACCAAGTTGCTCCCCGTGTCGAGGTCCAGAATCAAGATGCCGCAATTCTTCCGGTGGGATCATCAGTGTGCGCGCCCACTACCCGGAACGATGTTTCTCGACAGCTCCGGGAAGTGGTGGGAACGAAGTCCAAACTGATCCGATGCCTTGTTCACATCCACTACTATAGGCCGTCCGGTACTCGCCATGCTCTCGGGAACCGCCGAACTTCGAAGTGAATCCACATAGGAAGTAGGCACGTCGAACGACTTGATTACGGTATCATCGAACCCCTGTTCATGACGCTTGGTCAAAAACTCTTCCGCCCGGGCCTTGTCACCGAAATTGAGGAACAGCATATTGTCGCCCTTGATTGCCACATCTCCTCCAGGGCTGATGTCCAATCGAGCGTTTCCGGCACCTTCTACCCGGTAAACGCGTGTCGCGTCGACGGCGTTCATGGCCTTGTGGGCCTTGTTGGCGTATTTGGCGGCGATGGCGGCGCCGCCGATGATGGGGATCATGGCGGCGGCGGAGAGGGCGGCGTTGGTGTAGTCGCCTTCGGCGAGGTAGAGGCCGGCGTTGGCCAGGTCGGCGACCTCGCCGACCACGGGGATCATGCCGACCACGTCGAGGGCGCCGTGGGCGAGGTCGCTGAGGCTGATGCCTTGGTGGGCCTGGCGGTAGGCCTGCAGGTCGGCGTCGGTCATCGGGCGCAGGCCGAGGGGGTCGAGCAGGTTGAGTGGGTCGTTGTTGGCGTAGTGGTAGGGGTTGGCCGCGACCGGGGTGCCGGGCACGGGTGGGAGGGGGTCGGGTGCGAGGAAGCTGCGGGTGTTCGGGTCGTAGGCGCGGTTGCGCAGCCAGGTCAGCCCGTCGACGTGCAGCTCACCGCGCCAGCCCAGACCTGCCGCGCCCGGGCCGTCGGTGCCGCCCCACGGATCGCGCGGACCACCGGTGCTGTGCTGCCAGTCGGTGTCCAGCCACGAGACGCCACCGGTCGGGTCGGTGGTGGCCCAGCGCTGCCCGTCGGAGCCGATCACCGTGGTCTCCCCGAGGCGGCGCAACTCGGGGATGATGCCGGTGGGGTCCCAGATCAGCTCGGTGTCGTCGATGGCGGCGAGGTCGCCGAACGCATCGACGCTCAGCGTGGTGCTGGACTCTTCCGCCGGGCCGTGCCGGTGGATGCCGGTGAGATCACTTCGCGGGCTCCAGGTGAAGGTGCGGGTCAGCTTGTGGCTGGTCTCGGTGATCCGGTGGCCGGCGGCATCATAGTCGTACTCGGTGAGCTCTGCGCCAAGGCAACGCTGCCGTAGTTGGCCAGCCTCGTCGTATGCGTAGGTGGTGGTTCCAGCGGGGCCGGTCTCGGTGATCAGTCGGCCGGCCGCGTCGTAGCCGTAAGTCCGGGCGCCCTCGGGTCCTTCGGCGCTGGTCAGCTGGCCGGCGGTGTTGTAGCCGTACCGAGTGGTCACCCCGTCGCGGATCTCGGTGACCACCCGACCGGCCTCGTCCCGCTCCAACTCGGTCTCGCGCCGCCGCCCGTCCCGTTCTAGGCGGTGGCCGACCAACTGGCCGTCGCGGTAGGTCCAGGACTCGCTGCGCCCGCCCACCTCCAAGGCGACCAGCCGACCCGTCTCGTCACGGCGCAGCCGGATCGCGCCGAGCAGCGGATGCTCGGCCCAGACCATCCCACCGGCCTCGTCGTGGCCGAAGCTGGTCTCGGTCCCGTCGGCGTTACCGGCGGCGACCTGGCGGTCGTCGGCGTCGTATGCCCAGGTCAGCTCCAGCCCACCGGAGCGCTTGGCGACCAACCGGTCCAGCGGGTCCCAGGCCAGCCGGTGCCGCCGCCCGGGCTCGTCGACCGCCACCACCCGGGCCAGCGCGTCGCGTTCGACGGTCACCGGGTCGGCGTCGCCGGCCTGGTAGCCGGCCAGCCGCCCGGACGGATCGTAGGACCACCGGACCTGCTTTCCGACCGCGTCGATCCGCCGGGACAGCCGCCCAGCCTGGTCGTAGTTCCAGCGGGTGGTGCGCCCGAGCTGATCGGTGCTGGCCACCGGCCGGCCGACCTCGTCGTGGCGGTGCTGCACGACCCCGCCGAGCGGGTCGGTGACACCGGTGACCCAACCGCGGGCGTTGCGGGTGTAGCGGGTTACCGCACCGTTGGCGTCGACGGCCTCGACGAGGGCGCCGCGCGGGTCGTAGCCGAACCGGGTCACCCCGCCGGTCGGGTCGCTGACCTCGGTGAGCCGCCCGGCCGGGTCGTAGCCGTAGCGGGTCTGCCCGCCATGGGGTTCGCGGTGGCTGGCCAGCCGGCCGGCCTCGTCGTAGCCGTAGTACCAGGCCTGCCCGCCGGCCGTCATCCGGATGATCCGGCCGTCGGCGTCATAGCGGTACTCCCGGCGGCGGCCGCGTGGGTCGACCTCGGCGACCAGCTGACCGACCCGGTCGTACTCCATCGTCACGACGTGCCCGAGCGGGCTGGTCACCCGCGCGAGCCGCCCGGCCGCGGTGTAGGCGTAGCGGGTGACCCCACCCAGCGGGTCGGTCACCGCCACCCGCCGGCCCCGGCGGTCATAGGTGGTCCGGAACTCGGTGCCGTCCGCACGGCGCTGCACCAGGACCCGGCCGAGCTCATCGTGCTCGAACTCGACCGAGGTGGCCCCGTCATCGGTGCGGGTGACCCGGCCCAGCCGGTCGACGGTGGCGGTGCGGCGCGCTCCCAGCGGGTCGATGCTGGCCGTCAGGTTGCCGTCCGGGTCGTGCTCGCGCAGCCAACTCGAACCGGCCGGATCCTGGACACCGACCAGCCGGCACAGCGCGTCGTAGCCCAGCTCCCACTTCGCGCCGTCTGGAGCGACCATCCCGGCCAGGTTGCCCAGGGTGTCGAACCGGCAGAGGGTGACGTGCCCCAGCGGGTCGACGATCTGCTCGGCCTCGCCGTTGTCGCCGTAGCGGGCCTCGGTGCGAGCCCCGGTCGGGTCGGTGACCGAGGACAACCGACCGGCGGGGGTGTAGCCGAACCGCCACACCGCCCCACCCGGATCCCTGCGCTCAACGACGCGACCCGCCGGGTCGTAGGTGAGCTCGGTGCGTCCACCGGTCGGCGACACCGTGGCGATGGCCCGCCCGGTGTCGTCCCGTTCGACGGTCGCGGTGTGGCCGTGCGCATCGGTCACCGAGCTGATGTGGCCGAACGCGTCGTGGCCGAATCGGACCTCGATGCCGTCCGGGTCGACGAACCCGCCGACCAGCCCGTCGGCAACCTCAAGCCGGGTGACGCCCCCCTCCTGGTCGACGACCTCGGCGGGTACCCGTTCGGCACCGACGTAGCGGCAGCGGATCGACCCTCCGGTGGACGCCGCCACCTCGACCACCCGGTCATGCCCGTCGTAGCTGAACGTGAAGCCCGCGCCGCTGGGTAACACCCGACGCGTCAGCCGAGCCCGCCCGTCCCACTCCTGGAGCGTGACCGCACCCAACCGGTCGGTGATCACGGTCGGGTTGCCCCAGACGTCGTACTCCTTGGTCAACTCAGCGCCGTGGCCGTCGATCACACCGACCAGCCGACCCTGCCGGTCGTGCAGGTAGGTGTTGACCGGCCCGCCATCGAGATCGTCGACGATCGTCACGTGCCCGGGCAGGTACCGCATCCGCGTCCGCCTGCCGTGTGGCGACACCTGCTCCAGCACCCGGCCGTCGGCATCATAGCTGTTGCGCACCTCGGCCACGCCGTCGGCGTCGAGCACCGCCAGCACCCGGCCCGCGGCGTCCAGCTCATACCGCCGCCGCCCCCCGGGACCCTCGACCTCGACCAGGTTGGCGGCACCGTCGTAGCGGTAGGCCACCCGCCGACCGTCCGAACACCTCAGCGCGACGATCCGCTCACCGTCCCAGCACACGTCCAGTCGCGTGCCACCCTCATGAACCAGCGCCACCAGCATGTTGTCGGCATACTCGAACCGGACCCGGGTGCCCGGCCCGTCCTGCGCCGCCACCAGCAGACCCTCGGCGTCGAACTCCCACCGGCGCCCACCGAACCACTCCAACGCCAGCCCCGACTCGCCGGGCACGACCAGACCCTGGATACCGACCACCCGCCGGTACCGGGACCCGTCTCCCACAACGGGCACGACTGCCCGCTGCCCGTCCGGGCCCTCCCAGTGCGCACCGTCCGGCGCCGCCCGCAACCGCGCCGACGCCCACGACGCCCAACCCACCCCGAACGGGCCCACCCGATCCGAACGACTGTTGTAGGTCCGGGAGAATCGCAACGCACCCAGCAACCCACCGAACTCGAGATCGGTCTCGATCTCTACGAAGTTGCCGCTCGCGGTGTTCACCGGATCGTTGGCATACCCACTCGTCGGCGGCGCACCCCAGACAATCGGGTCGTCGAACGTGACCGACTGGCGACCCCCACTCAAACCGGCGGCCCGCAACCCCGCCGCGATCACCGAGTCCGGCAGACCCACCACCCCGCCAGAGGAATCGGCCTGACGGAACACACCCGCGATGAACGAGGTCCACTGCGAGTCCTTCTCGTTCTCATCCAGATACGTCCGAAACGCCCGAATCAACGACGACGCGTCGAAACCCCCATCAACAGTATTCGAACTGAAGGTGTTCTGGAAACGCACAAAATTCCCATGGTGCGGGGCCAACCCGCTGTCCAGGCCTCGGTTGGCCGCCACCCACGCATCAAGATCATCAGGATCCGCCGAACTTCGGCCTGGCATGTTCCCTCCCCAGTCTCGACTGATCCCGTCAGAGCACGCCAGCCGGTACCGCCGGGCCGCGATCAGCCGGCGCGACATCCAGCACCGGGAAAGGCGGCGGCGGCGACGGCTCCGAGGGCGGCTGGTCTCCACCGGTCAACGAGTCCCAACCCGACTTGAGGAAACTCTCGTTCCGCTGTGCCTCGACCCAGGCACGCGCCCGGTTCCGTCGGTCCTGCTCATCTCTGGCCCACTCGGCGAGCCTGTCGATCGCGCCCGCGGCCGAACGCAGCGCGGTCGCAAGACGCCCGGCGTCAGACGTGCACACCCGCAGCCGACCATCGAACTGCTGCCCATACACTCCCTCCCACAGCCGGCGGGCGGAAGCGGCATTGCTCGTACGCTGACCCGCCTGGGCATTCAACAGATCCGCGGCTGCACGAAACTCACGACTCAGATTAACCGCGGCATCCCAGTCGAAACGCACGGGCTGGTCGTCTGCACCAAGGTCGGGCATCAGCGACTCTCAGCCGGTATCAGAAACCAGGCAAGCACTGGCCCGGTTCGCAGCGAACAACGACGGGAGGACGCCACTCCTCAAGCGTTCCCTCCGGCGGTCATGATGCCGACGTTGATCACCTGGATCTTGATGCCATCTTGGCTTTTCGTTGGACAGCACCCACGTCATCGATAACCTCCCCATCTCAGCGCCCACACCCCACATGGCTCACTGTGGAACGGAACTCGGCGACCAGCGCGGCCGCCGCGTTCCAGTTGAACTTGACATCCTCTTGCATCCCGCGAAGATCAGGCATCCACGCCCCTCAGCTCGCCGCCACACAGCCGGGCCCCGACAACATCGGCGAGACCACCGGCCTCAGCTATTGCCGCCTGCGCTCATGATGTCGGTGTTGATCGATTGTACCTTGCTGCGCAGCTCTTCCAGCTCCTGGCTCACCTTGTCCAGCGCCCGCTTCGTCTCGGGCCACTGCGACCGGAAGTCGGTCGCGAGCTTGCCGTCCCACACGTTCGGGTCGGACAGGCGCTGGCCCTGCGTGTCCAGGCTCCGGATCTGCTCTGTCAGCCCGCCGTTGATGATGTTCTGCATCTGAGTGATCGCCGTCCGCGCTTCCTCGCTGGACAGTACACGCGCCATCCCGCCACTCCTTGTCAGCTGCAGTAAGTTGCCGGCTCTGGTGCCGCCACCGCAGGAGGATAGCAGCACGGACTGCAGCAGCAGGTAATCATTTACCAGGACCGTCCTATCGGATGGTCACGGCCTGGATGAACTCGGCCTCACCGCCGTTGACCAGCCAGCCCCGGGCGGCGGTGACCGAGACCGGAGCCAGCCGGGGCAGCCGGACCGCGAGCAGGTCGCCGTCGAAGTCGACATCAGGGCGCAGCAGCACCCCCGCTCCGGACCGGCGCACCGTCTGAGTCCAATGTCCGTAGGCGGAGCGGAGCAGGTCCGCGCGGCCTGCGGCGATCACGTGCACGTCCGGCAGCAGCCGTTTGAGCAGCTGGTCGACCGCGCCGGCCGGATCGTCCAGCGACTCGGCGTCATCGATCAGCACGACGTGTCGGCCACCGGCGTTCACCACCTGGGCGAGCGCGTCGGGCAGGTCCTGGGCGTTAGTGATCACCTGGTCGGCGCCGTCCAGCTGCCGCAGCGATGACGGCCGGGTCGCGACGACGGTGAGGCCGACCCGTGGGGTCGCTGCGGCGAGCAGCCGGGCGAGCGCGTACAGCAGCCCGCTGCGTCCGGACCGCGCGGGACCGGCGATCAGCACGTGCTCGGCCGGGTAGACGCGCAGGAGCGCCGGTGTGAGAGCGCGCTCGGCGATGCCCACCGGCAGCAGCCACGGCTCGCCGTCCAGACGCGCCGCGTCGCCCAGGTCCGGGATGTCCACCGCGACCGGCAAGGTCCCCAGCGACATCGGCGGCCGCAGCGGCACCGGCGCGGCCGCGGCGATCCGGTCGACCGCCTCGCCCAGCGACGGTGCCGGCCGGGCGATCTGGATCAGCTGGCTGTTCTCGGCGACCAGACAACGCCCGGGCGACAGGGCCGAGGGCGAGCGGAACTTCACTCCGAACATGGCGTAGTCGTAGGGATCGGCGAGGCGGAACAGCCACTTCTGCGACACCGTCGACGACAGCGCGGTCGGCACGGCTCCGGTCCGGTCAACGGTGATGACGGTGAGTATTCCCAGCGGCGGGCCCTCCGACACGATCCGGGCCAGCTCGTCCTGGACCCACTGGACGGCGGGCTCGTCGTACTCGGCCCGCAGCGCCGAGAACCCGTCGATCAGCAGCACCACGCGCGGCTCGTCAGCGCAGGCCGTACCCAGCTCGCGTCGGCGGTCGAGCTCGCCGCGCAACAGCCGGACGAGGCGCCGCTGTCGCTCTCCCTCGGTCGCGGTGATCACCGCGCCCGTGTGCGGCAGTCCCTGCAGCGGGGACAGCGCACCGGCACCGAAGTCGAGCACGTACAGGTGGAGGTCGTCGGGGGAGGTGCCGGCGGCCAGCGACAGCGCGATCGACGCCAGCGTGGTGGTCGTGCCGCTGCCTACCAGCCCGAACAGCAGCAGGTTGCCCGCCCCCAGGTTCCAGCCCGCCGGGTACTGCGATTGCGCGTCCGGGTCGTCGGCCAGCGCGACCAGCGCCGTGCCCGCCTTGACCGCGTCCGGGTCGGCGACCGTGTCCAGCGACAGATCTGCCGGCAACGGCTCGGGCCAGGGCCTGCGCGGCACCGGCATGCCGGCCACCTCGAAGGCCGTCCGCGCCGCCATCACGATCCGCTCCAGGTCACTGGTGTCGGCCTCGCCCGATGCCATCGCCGGCTGCGGGGGACGTGGGCGGCGTCCGAACTGGAACGATGCCACGTCGACCCGGCCGCCGTTGTGCTGGCTCACCCCGGTGACGAGCGCAGTCTGGATCGGTACCACCTCCGAAGGACCCAGCCGGACGAAGGCGCGCCCTGGCTGGTCCCGTCCGATCCGCGCCGCGTCGGGCTGACCGATCACGTCGGTGGAGTCGCCGGTGTCCTGAACCCGCAGCGCGATGCGCAGGTTGGTGTTGGCGCGGATGTTGTCTTTGACCGCGCCGGAGGGCCGCTGGGTGGCAAGCAGCAGGTGGACGCCGAGGCTGCGGCCGCGTTGGGCGATGCCGACCAGGGCTTCCATGAACTCGGGCAGCTCTGCCGCCATCGTCGCGAACTCGTCGATGACCACCACCAACCGCGGCAGCGGGGCCCCGGTCGCGACGGGCAACCGCAAGTAAGCGCGCAGGTCGTCGGCGCCGGCATTGCGCAGCAACCGCTCCCGATAGTGCAACTCGGCCTCCAGGCAGCGCAACGCCCGCTCACCCAGCTGCGCATCGAGGTCGGTGACCAGCCCGACCGTGTGCGGCAGCCGGGCGCACTCGTCGAACGCGCTGCCACCCTTGTAGTCGATCAGGACGAAGTTGAGGTGCTCGGGATCGGTGCGCAGCGCGAGCGCGGCGACCAGGCTGCGCAGCAGCTCACTCTTGCCCGACCCGGTGGTGCCACCCACCAGCCCGTGCGGTCCGTCGCGGAGCAGATCGAGCGTGAGCACCCCGTCCTCGGTCACGCCGATCGGGGCGGCGATGCCGGGGTCCCGACCGCCGGCCTGCCACAATCCTGCCACCGCCCCGGGATCGAACACGTCCTCGGTGAACAGCGTGGCGACGTCCACCCGGGACGGCAATGACGCCCCGGCGGTTGTGGTCTCGGGATCTTCGAAACCCGCCAGCGCGAGCGCGCACGAGCGAGCGGTCTCGACGCTGACGCCGGCGACGAGCAACCCCTCGACGACCTCCCCGAGCCGCGGCCGGGTCACGGTAGCCGTGCCGTCCGCGTCGAGCACCTCGACCACCGTGCTGCAGACAGCGGGCAGCCGGTCGCGGGTGGGTGCGAGCACGATCCCGGCGACCGGCCCGGCTGCGCCGCGCAGCACCGCTCGAGCCGGCGCGTTCTTGCCCTCGGTCAGCCCGATCGCGTCGACGACCGTGAGCAGCACCGGCCCGACCCGACGCTCACGACCGGAGTCGAGCCCGCGGTCCGGGCGTCCCCGGCTCGCCTCGAACAGATCCTGTAGCAGCGCATGAGCCTGTTCGGGCAGGCCGGCCAACATCCGAGCGCCGCCGCCGGCCGCGGCATCCCGGGTGTGCGGCAGCCATTTCGTCCACTCCCACGCCGCTGTCCCCTCGGGCTCGGTGAGCACCGCAACCCGCAGATCGGCCGGCCCATGGTGGACCGCGGCCTGACAGACCAAGGACCGCGCAAGTGCCAGCGCCGCGAAACGCTCTCCCGCGATGCCCACCACACCGCCGTCGGACAGATCAACCAGCGCCGGAGCGAACTCGAGTGAGGAGACCTCGGCCAGTGCCTGGGCCACCTCGGGTGGGCGCTCGCCGTAGGTACTGGCCACGGGCGGCTGCCAACCGATGGTGCCCAAGCCGGCAGACAGATGCAGAAAGTCGGGATCGTCAAGGCGTCGCTCCCATAACCGCACGCTCGGTGCCGTCGCCCGGCGCAGAACCTCCGACGGTTCGGGCAGCCCGGCACGTGTCCTGACAGTTTCCCTAACGCGCTCCTGCTCCAACTGTGACCGGAAAGCCTCCAGGTCGACGGCGAACCGGGCGGCCTCCTTACGGGATGTCTGCCGACCATGACGGCGGCCCTCAACCCAGTTGCCGACCAGCATGACGGGCGAGAGCAGCGCGAACAGCGCGAACATGAAATTGCCGAAGATCTGAACCATCACCGCGGCCATCGCGAGCGGCGCGAGCATCGAGATCCACGAGAAGGGTTGTCTCGCGGTTTCCTCGCGTGGCGGCTTCGGCACCGCGGCCGATGAGGTGTCCGCAGCCGGCATGGGCCGCGGTGGCCGGTTGAACGCTATGTTCCCGCCGGCGGTGCGTTGAGCACCGAGCAGCACCGGGCGATCGTCGCGCCCCGGCTCCAGCAGCGTCAGATGCACCGCCCCCAGCTGCATGATCTCACCGGGCGAGACCTTGCGACGCTCGCGCACCATCTCACTGCCGATCCAGGTACCGTTCCTCGACCCGAGGTCCTCGACAGTGGCTGCCCCGAGCGGGTCGACCTCCACGACGCAGTGCCGGGCCGACACCGTGGAGCTGGCGAGTGTCACGTCGCAGGCGCCGTCACGGCCGATCACGATGCGCCCCGGCCGGAGCCTGATGCGCCGACCGGCATCTACACCCCCAACCAAGGCCAGGACCGGGCCTTGGGCCGGACCAGTCGATGCGCGCCCGTTGTCTGCCCCCGGACGGACGACCGCGCCGTCATGCAGCCCGGTCTCGGCCAGGGCCAGGTACGGCTGCAGAAACCGGCCCTCCACGATGATGCCAGCCATACCGTCGCCCGCCCGATATCCCAGCGCCTCGAGTAGATCTCCCACGGTGGCGTCGGGCACCTGGACATTCACGTCCACGTCGCGGACGACACCAGCGGTTTCGATGACGAGCTGCACCGTTCGTGATGATAGTCCCACCCCCTGCCAGCCGCTACTGAACACCGCCCTCGATCAGCGCGAACGAGGCGAGGAGGACTCTGACCCTGGCAAGATGAACGGCGGTAGGGGGTCGGGCGGGGTCGTGCTTAGCATCTTCTGTCTGGTTTACGTGATAGAAATCACGTTTTTAACGACCACGAAGGTGTCAACTGGCATCGCGGCGTGTGCAACCTGACGACACTTGTAACCTGCCGACACTGTGGGAGTGACCAGGACGAGCTACGCGGTTCTGGGATATCTGGCGGGAACGGGGGAGAGGAAGATGGCTGGTGCAAGCGGTCAGTTGCCTGACGGTGGCCACATCGTCCCGACGCTGCCCGGTTACCGCATCGAGCGGCAGCTCGGGCGGGGGAGCATGGGCGTGGTTTACCTGGCTGAAGACGTGCACCTTCGCCGTAAGGTCGCGTTGAAGGTTCTTATCCCGACCCTGGTCGATGACGAGCTGTTCCGCAAGCGCTTCGACCGCGAATCGCAAAGCGCGGCCAATCTCGACCATCCCCACATCGTCCCGATCTACGCCGCGGGCGAGGCGGGAGGGTCGCTGTACATCGCCATGCGATATGTGGGCGGCGGCGATTTACGGGCGATGATCGAGGCCAACGGCTCGCTCAGTCTCCAGCAGGCGGTCTCCGTCATCACATCAGTGGCTGATGCCCTCGACACCGCCCATGCCCAGGGCATGGTCCATCGAGACGTCAAGCCGGCGAACATCCTCATCGACGACCGGAATGGCAAGGAAAACTACTACCTGAGTGACTTCGGCATCACGAAGCTCGTCTCCTCGGGCAGGAGCCTCACCTCGGCTGGTCAGATCGTCGGCACCATCGACTACATCGCTCCTGAGCAGATCCAGGGCAAGCCGGTGGACGGCCGGGCTGATCTCTACGCGCTGGGCTGTGTGCTCTATCAGTGCCTGACCGGGTCGGTCCCCTTCCCGCGCGAGGAGACCGCCGCATTCATGTGGGCACACGTGCACGAAGAGGCGCCGCTGGTGACCGCCCAACGTCCTGATCTTCCACCGCAGATCGACCGCATTGTGGCCAAGGCCATGGCGAAGCAGCCTGAGGACCGCTACGCCACCTGTGGGGAGCTGGCTCTCGCCCTTGACGCAGCCGCCTCCGGTCCAGTGGCTTCCGGTCCGGCGGCTTCTGCCGGGAGCGGGATGGTCCCCACAGGACTCATCGACAGTCCGCCGCCGCCCGTTTCCGCCGGCATGACCAGCACCTACGCTGCGCCGAAGCCTGCGCCACGTCGGGTCCCCGTGACCGCCGCACCGTCGCAGCGGAGGTGGTGGGTGCTGGTCTTGGGCGGGGTGTTGGCACTTGCCCTGGTCGGGGGCTCCACCGCGCTCGTCCTGAACTACTTCAGCTCGCGGTTCCCCAATCAAGCGGAGCGGACGCTCCTCGCTCAGCTACCGCTCGCCCTGACCCTGGAGAACAACTGTAAGCGCAACGCCGACGCCGGACGAGACACGGCGAACGTGCGAGCTTCGGTGACCTGTACATCCGGCGGAGACGTGAACAGGGTCGTATTCACGACGTTCACCTCCCCCACGGCCCTCAGCGACCGGTACAACGCAGCCGTGGTTGACTCCGAATCCGGCCTGAGCTCGGGCGACTGTCGTACCGCGCAACGAGCCGAAGGCCCGTACGCGAGCGAGTCAGGCCGAATAAGCGGACGAGTTCTGTGTTATCAAGAGCGCGGCTCATCGTTTATCGAATGGACTGAAGACGGACCCCGGACATTGGGCGTGGCAACGCTGATTGATCCGGACTACGCCAAGCTCCGGGGCTGGTGGGCTGGTGTGGTGGACCGGACGCTCCCCGCCCCTGAGTCCACACCAGAGCCTGCCCCTCCGCCAGCCCCGGTTCCTCCCCCTGCACCGCCAGCTCCACCAGCAGCCCCGGCTCGCCCTCCGGCGCCGCAGGCGCCGCCGGCTCCCGTTCCTGCCCCTGCCCCACCGGTCACCATCACTATCACTCCTTCCCCCAGCAGCACTCCTACCTCCAGCAGCACTCCTACTCCCAGCACCACCCCTTCCCCCAGCACCACCCCTACTCCCAGCACCACCCCTTCCCCCAGCACCTCGACCAGCACGACATCGTCAAGCACAACTACGTCCCTCTCGACTTTATCGGTCACGCCGAATGGCCCCGTTCCCGCCGCACCCGGGCCGGGGTAGTAATAACCGGAACCACACCCCAGCGGTCACCACGTATCGCGACTCACCGGGCGTCAGGCCAGACCGAGTCGAGCGCGAGCGGCTGGCACCACGAGCAGGACACCCGCGAAGACGATCGCGTTCAGGATCAGCCGATCATCACCAGATAGAGCGCGGGAATGAGGCCCCGAGGCGGCGAACACCTCCTGGATGAACAGGTGGCTCTCCAGCCGCAGCGAGCTCGCCCCACCATAAGGATGAGCGAGTCGGGTAGCGCGAGCAGGATCAGGTCGTAGCGGCCATCCCGGTGCGGGACAGGCTGCGGTCCCGCACCGGGATCAGGGCGTTGCGCAAAGTCGTGTTGCCTGGTCAGAGGCTGTTTTGAGCATCTGGGCAGGCCGGGGGTGATGGGATGGACGGAGGTCGTCGAAGATCATCTCGGAGTCCACCTCGCTGACCAGCAGCATTGCCGGACGAGACAGCGGACCGCAGCCGGGCTGCACCCTCTGGCACCGCCGCTGACGCGAAGATTCACCCTGAATCTTCGCGACCCACGGCGAGCCCCGAGAGGCTCTAAGTTGCTGACGCGAAGATTCACCGTCAGTGACCGGAAGCTCACACACCGTGAGGACCGGGCACCTGGCGGCGAATCTTCGCGAGCCACGGCGAGCCCTCGGGAGGGCTCTCAGCTGCTGACCT
>Ga0136617_10000642_pt1 | contig 29884 bp, 21 predicted proteins | sample AntDrymUQ3222106_2_FD_129672 | JGI IMG/M metagenome (GOLD analysis project Ga0136617, IMG submission 129672) | Polar desert sand microbial communities from Dry Valleys, Antarctica - metaG UQ322 (21.06) | ecosystem: Environmental > Terrestrial > Soil > Desert | place: Antarctica: Dry Valley... | reverse complement strand
TCGTAATTCCCGGGCGCTGAACTCTCCACCGAGGGTGAGCAATTCCTGCAACCGCTCTTCGCCAAATTCCTCGCCTGAGGCGTTTTGGGCTTCGGTTACACCATCTGTGAAGAACACCAGGGAGTCGCCCGAACTCAACTCGATCTCGCCGCCCAGATAAGGATGGTTCGGGAAGACGCCTAACACCGGGCCACCTTCTTTCATGCGCATGCAAGTGCCGCGACACACCAGCATTGGCGGACAATGGCCGGCGTTGGCATATGAGAGTTTCCTGGTTTGGGTGTCTAACAAGGCGTAGAAGCAAGAGATGAATCTGTGCGGGACCATGTTGTGACACATGACGCTGTTCACTTGCGCACACAGCTCATTGGGGGCGACTCCCGCCGATGCGAAAGATTTCAGCACCGCCTGCACATTCGACATCAAGAGCGCCGCCGGCATTCCTTTGCCCGCCGCATCCGCAATACAGATAGCGCTGTGACGATCATCAAACTTGAGCACATCGAAATAATCCCCGCCGACGGCGCGCGCCGGCTGCCAGGCAACCGCGATCTCGATGCCCTCGATGTGGGGTAAAACTTTCGGCAGCAAAGCCTCTTGAATCTCTTGCGACTCTGTCAGCTCCTGCTGCAATTTGCAGTTGACAGATTGGCGTTCCGCATTCCGACGACGCTTTTGACGTCGTCTACGGCCTAGTTCGATTTGGGTGCGCAAACTTTTAAGCAGATCTGAGTTGTCCCATGGCTTTAGCACGAAGTCGCGCACGCCACGGTGCATCGCTTCTACGGCCAGCTCGACTGAGCCCCAGGCTGTCAACACCACGACGGGCAACGTGCTATCGAGGGCTCGAATGTGTGTTATCAGATCGAGACCTTCCTGCCCTGACGTGGTGTCGCGTGCGTAATTAAGGTCCATTAAAACCAGATCGAAATCCCGTTGCCTGATTGCGTCCAGTACCGCCGCCGGAGAATTCACCCCTTCGGTTTGGTAACCTGCGCCTCTGAGCAGCAAACGCAGTGCGGTTACCACGTCCGGCTGATCGTCGGCGATCAGCGTGCAGGGAATTGGCGCGGCCTGAGTGTTGGTGTTCATCGACTCCATAAAACTTCCAATCACGCTATTGCTGATTTAACAATCCAGCCGTCTTCGAGGCGCACAATCCGGTTGCCAAAAGCGGCATTAACCTCGGAGTGCGTCACCTGCACGATGGTGGTGCCTTCGTCATTCAGTTTTTTGAACATCTCCATGATTTCTTTGCCCTGGCTCGAATGGAGATTTCCGGTGGGCTCGTCGGCAAGGATAATGCGCGGGTTTGCGACCACCGCACGGGCAATGCCCACGAGTTGTTGCTGACCGCCCGAGAGCTGGCTGGGGAATAGATCCTTCTTGCCGACAATCTGAAAGCGATCGAGCGTGTCGCAAACAATGGACTGGCGATCCCTTTTGCCTACGTCGCGGTAGGACAGCGGCAGTTCGAAATTCTCGAACACCGTTTGATCGTCTAACAGGTGATAACTTTGAAAGACAAAACCGATGTTACTGTTGCGCAGTTGGGCGCGCTTCTTGTGGTCCAGCTTATGCACGGCGACTTCGTCAAAGTAATATTCGCCACCCCACGACTGGTCATGCATTCCCAGAATGTGCAGCAGTGTCGACTTGCCCGCGCCACTCGGCCCCATGATGGAGACGAACTCGCCCGGTTTTATGTCAAGATCGATCCGCCGCAGAACGTACGTCTTGTTGGCGCCCTGTGCGAAGAATTTTTCGACGTTGCGCAGGCCAATCATGCAATCGCTCCGAATCCGCTCTCTCTTAATTCTCGCTTTGCGTCTTCAATTTCGCGCCGATTGGTTCCCGCTTCTTCCTCGACGATGAGTCCGTCAAAGAGGTGCACGATGCGGTCAGCATGCTGCGCATAGCGCGGATCGTGCGTCACCATGCAGATAGTTGCGCCGCCACGATGCAGCTCGCGCATTAGTTCCATCACTGCCTCGCCGTTAGTCGAATCCAGGTTGCCGGTGGGCTCGTCAGCCAGCAGGATGCTCGGTTGGCCGCCGACTGCGCGCGCCACAGCAACGCGCTGTTGTTGACCGCCGGAGAGCTGGCTGGGAAGGTGTTTGGCGCGATGGGCCATGCCCACACGTTCGAGAGCCTGCGTGACCCGCTGTTTGCGGTCAGCCGAGTTCATGCCGCGATAGGTTAGTGGCAACTCGACGTTTTCATAGACCGTGAGATCGCCGATCAGGTTAAAGCTCTGAAAGATGAAGCCCACTTCGCGATTGCGGATGCGTGCGCGCTGGGACAACGTTAGATTTTCCACCGGATGATTATTGAGCACGTACTCACCATCGGTAGGCGTATCGAGCAAGCCAAGAATCGACAGCAAGGTGGACTTACCGCAACCTGACGGTCCGGCAATTGAGACATACTCACCTTTCTTGATGTCCAGGTGGATGCCGGAAAGCGCGTGCGTCTCGACTTCGTCCGTGTAGAAGACTTTCTTGACGTCGGCCAGGTGAATCAGGGGGTCAGATGAACTCATCTCAGGCTCCTTCGATTTTTTTGACTGCTACTGCTTTAAGTGAACACCGCGGCTCAGGTTTGTGTGGCAACGTCGGCTGAGCCTTCTCTTGCCTACGGTTTTGCGATTCTGCCGCTCGCTAATGAGACTGTCGGAAAACTCGAAGCTTGTTGCTAACTAAAGCTCGCCGGGGGTAAAACCCTTACCAACCTAGAGATTTTCAGTCTTGAGTGAGTTCTTCTCGCTTGGAAGGCTCTCAATTTGGAAAGAGCGATACAACTCTAGGAACCTCACAAGTCAGGAAGGGCGGTTACCCCCGCTAGACTCTCGTTAGCGTCAGCGCCTGAGTTTTCACACGGTTTCTAATGCGGCAAGGCTCCATTCTTTTCCGGCTCTCTTCTGTCTCCAACTTGAATCAGCGTACGCGGATCTGGTTGTAGTTGTCCCAAGCTGAAGTGTCCGACAGGATCACTTGATCGCCTTCGCGCAGTCCGCTAATAATTTCAATCGTGCTGACCGAGCTTCGGCCCAGCGCCACCTGAGTGCGGGTGGCGTCCTGCCCGTCAGGACTCAACTTGAACATGCCGACAGTCTGATGTCCCTGACCGAAGGCGGGCCGGCCCACGTATAGGATATTGTCCAGGCGTTCCAGTTCGATGGTGCCGTCCACGCTCAGATCCGGCCGCGCACTTGCCGGTAGCGGTCCGGTAAGTTCGGCGTCGACCGTGAACGTGCCTTCGCGGGCGGCTGGATCAATGCGGGAAACGCGGGCCTGGATTATTCCGTTGCGCGTGTCTACTTCGACCGGCTGGCCGAGTTTGACGTCTTTGATTTGGGTTTCGGCAATCTTGAGTTCGGCCTTAAGGGAAGCGGGATCGGCAACGCGCGCCATGTTGAATCCGGGTGTCACCTGCTGGCCCACCTGCACCGAAACCTGCTGCAGCACTCCGTTGGTGCCTGCTCGTACCTTTAGCGCATCAACCTGGCTTTTCTTAAGTTCGGCGAGCGCACGCAACTGTTGAATGCGGGCTTGCTGGGCGTTCATCTGGGCTCTCGTCGCCTTGCCGCTGATCGCCAGCCTTTGCTGCTCGACCTTGAGCCGGTTGGCGAGATCCTGGACACGGACACGAGCGACCCTCAGCAGAATGAGCGGTACGAGCCCTTGTTTGCCAAGCACTTCATCCGTCTCAAGTTGCATTTTTGCCTGACTGTACTCCGCGTTGATGCTGGCGATGGCAGATTGCTGCGTCATGCCGTCGCTTTCCAGACGCACTTTCAGGTTTTCCTGGTCGGCTTGAGCGGCTTTCATTTGGAACTCCGCGTCAATAGCCTGCTGTTCCATCTGCGGATTTGAAAGCTCAAAGATCACCGTGCCGGTGCTAACTTCGACGCCCGGCTCCACCAGGATTCTTTCCAAACGGCCGTCGGCGGGCGCCGGCACCCAGCGAGTCAGTTGCGGCACGAGCGTGCCGATGCCGCGCACCTGGCGCAGCATCTGACCGCGTTTGACGGTGTCGATCACCGCGGTGGAACGATCGAGGGTCGGGGCCGCCGGCTTTAGCTTTGTCAGGCCGACGGTAATTCCGCCAACGGCGACCAAGCCAATGAAGATGACAACGCCTTTGCGGATACGCTTTTTGAGTTTGGATTTTCCGGGACGCTTAATATCCATGAACTTCTCTAAGAATCAGGCTGTCCTCGAAGCCTACTGCGCTTGGGCCAAAAGAATTTGTGGGAGAACTGTGCATGCCAATTTGAGAGCGGCGAAAGGTGCACGGGAAGTGTGCTTAAAAATCCAGCAACGACTAACTTCTCCGGCAACGGCACAGTTCTCCGCGAATCACTGAATCAAAGGCCGTGCCAATGCAGTGGCTCCGGATATACTGGGGGTGAAGAACGCCGTTTCAGCCGTGTTATCGGTCATGCTTTGTAGTCGTAGTCATTGAAGCAGGCAGTGAAGAAGCTGAAAGCAGAGTCGCTGAACCGGAGAAAAAGTTTCGCTTTCGGGACGTGAGAATCCCACTTTCGACAAAACTTCAAAATCTCGTATGTAAGAACGTCGGAATATATTGGTCCTAAATCTCCACCTGCGAACCCAACTCGACCACGCGATCTGGCGGTAGACAAAAGTAGGCCGTAGCGCTCGTGGCATTGCGTGAGATGAGAGCGAAGATTTTTTCACGCCAAATCGCCATGCCGGGGCGTTTGCTGGCCATGATTGTCTCGCGGCCAAGGAAGTAGGTAGTATCTTCCGGATCGAATTTGAATCCCGGTGCTCTCACGTTTTCCAGCACTCTGGGGATCTCCGGATCTTCCATGTATCCATAGAAAACTCTGAGACGGTAAAACCCGTTACCAATAGGCTCAATTTCCACTCTCTCCTCATCCTCGACATAAGGAATCAGCCTCGTCTTCACAGTCAGAAACAGCACCCGCTGGTGCAACACTCTATTGTGCTCGAGATTGTGAATCAGCGCCGGCGGCGTCCGCGTTGCGTTCCCGTTCATGAAAATAGCTGTGCCATTCACTCTGTGCGGCGGGTGACGTTCAATATCCTGGAGGAAGTCTTCCAACGGTTGAGAATCCGATTGGATTCGTTCGGAGAGGATGCTTCGCCCCTTCTTCCACGTCATCATAATGGTAAAGACCACTGCCGCCAGAAGCAGCGGGAACCAACCGCCATGCGCGACCTTTATGATATTCGCTCCGAAGAATGAGAGATCGATGACCAGAAAGAAGAGGCATAGGGAACCTGCCCTCAGCCGGCTCCAACCCCAGCGCTCGCGCGCGACGACGTAAAATAGGATCGTGGTAATCACCATCGTCGATGTCACAGCCACCCCGTAAGCAGCAGCCAGGTTGCTCGAAGTGCGGAAGCCGACCACGATGGCGATGCAGCCGAACATCAGGGCCCAGTTAATTGTCGGGATGTATATCTGCCCAAACTCTCTGGTCGACGTGTGAGTGATCTTAAGACGCGGGCTGAAACCGAGTTGAACCGCTTGCATGGTTAGGGAGAACGCCCCGGTAATTACAGCTTGAGAGGCGATCACCGCGGCAGCCGTGGCCAGGACGACCATCGGGTAGAGTCCCCACGACGGCACCAGGCGATAGAACGGGTTCTCCGCGGCAGCCGAGTTTTCCAGGAGTAGTGCACCCTGACCGAAATAGTTTAGTAATAGTGCCGGCAGCACAATCGTGAACCAGACGAGACGGATGGGTCGCATTCCAAAGTGGCCCATATCTGCGTAGAGCGCCTCGCCTCCAGTGACTACGAGAAAGACCGCTCCGAGAATCAGGAACCCGAGCCAGCCGTTGCGGACAAAGAAATCTACTCCATGAAGAGGGTTGATGGCCGCAAGCACTTCCGGATAACGAACGATCTGCATGATTCCGAGCCCGGCCAGCACCGCAAACCAAACCAACGTCACCGGCCCAAAAACCCTGCCGATGCCTGCGGTTCCGCGACTCTGAACGAAGAACAATGCGACGATGATGGCAATCGTGATCGGTACGACGTAAGAGTTGAAGAGAGGGGTCGCGACGGTTAAACCCTCCATCGCACCAAGGATTGAGATCGCCGGCGTAATCATTCCATCGCCGTAAAGCAGAGCCGCGCCGAAAATGCCCATCGCGATCAGCACCCGGCGTTCACTTTTTCCCGAAGGCTTGATCGGGGTCGCCAGCGCCGTCAGTGAGAGAATGCCACCTTCGCCGTGATTGTCTGCGCGCAACACGAAGACGAGGTACTTAACCGAAATTACAATGACCAGCGACCAGAAGATCAGTGAAAGGACTCCCAGGATGTTAGCCGGGGTAGGGGCGATGGAATGTGGTCCGTGAAAGCACTCGCGGAGAGCGTAGAGCGGGCTGGTTCCGATGTCGCCGTAAACCACGCCGAGAGCGGCAAGCGAGAGAATAAAGAGATACCGGCCGCGTGGCGTCACCCGCTCGATGTGCCCGCCGGTGGTCGTAGCGTGGATGTCCGTGGGTGTTATCTGTGCCATTCCCCCCGCTTGACCTAACCGTCCTCGCTGGCGCACGCGCCGAAGGGCGCGAAAGCAAAAATGCTCCGCGCCCTTCGGAATTAATCGCGATGCTCTTGCCCTTCCATCAAGCCTACGAGGTTAGCTGACGGGCTTGGACCAAGAAGTGTCCTACGTGCGAGCGCGATTGCCACTACCGCACGATACGCCCCTGTTACCGCTCTGCGGAATGTTGGTTCCCCCGCGTTACCCGTCGCGTGTGTTATTCGAACACGGCGGGCAACTTCGGCTGACAAGTTGTCAACCCCGCGAGGTTACGGCTCGCTGTGTAAGGATGGCGTAAAGAGTTTATAAAAAAGTTGTAAAGGACGGCGAGGCGGAGCACGTTGTAGGGGCGACTACCTCTCGCACCTAATTCTTGAGGTGGTACGGCACGCTGGTGACGATGACACCCTTTTTAAAGAGCAAGGAGCCTTTCAAAAGCAACGAACTCTGATTGTGGAGCAGTTGCTGCCACCAGCGCGCGGGAATGAACTCAGGCAGAACCACGGTGACAAACCCGTCACCGTTTTTTCGCCTCAGGCGATCAATGTGGCGCAGCAGCGGACGGGTCAGTTCGCGGTAGGGAGAGGGTAGGACCACCAATTCCACACCGGAACCCCAGTGCTCCCATTTCTCCCGCAGATTCCGGGTCGCCCCTTCGTCGAAGTCCACATATACAGCTTTGACGCCATTAGGCGAGATTGATTTAGCATACTGTAGCGCATGGATGACGCCACGGTGGATGCCTGAAATGGGAACGATTACGGTGTTTCTAATTTCGCTGAGCTGTTCGAGGCCTTCGGTCGAAAGTTGCTTCGCCACTCGAACGTAGTGCTTGTGAATCCCACGGAACATGACGACCAGCAGAGGAATGACGACCACCACGATCCACGCTCCGTGAATGAACTTCGTAGTGATGAAGACGCAAAGCACGACGAAAGTTGCCACCGCTCCGAGCCCGTTGATGAAGATTGACTTCTTCCACTGAGGGGAGCCGGAAAAATAAGGCGCGTGGGTTTCAACAGCTGCCAATTGAGCATCGGGCAAAGCCCTCGCCTCAGCATTTCGCTTCCCGACAGACAACCTGCCTTCCGAGCTGCCACGCGTGCCTGCCTTTCTCCCAGGTCCTTCGGCGCGCGCTTTCATCCAGTGCCTGACCATGCCGGTCTGTGAAAGCGTGAAGGAGAGAAAGACCCCGACCGCATAGAGCGGAATCAAGCGGCTCGTATCGCCGCCAAAAACGGCGACGAGGATCGCGGAGAATACGGCCAGATTGACAATGCCGTTCGAGAAAACCAGCTTATCGCCGCGGTTGGCGAACTGGCGGGGAAGAAACCGATCCCGCGCAAGTAGTGAGGCGAGCCGGGGGAAATCCGCGAAGGAAGTGTTGGCGGCAAGAACAAGAATTAAGGCAGTCACGATTTGCACCACATAATAGAACCAACCGAAAGGGCCTGTGAACATGATGCGACCGACCTGCGAGATCACCGTCTCGTTTTCGTGTGGGTAAACGCCGTAAAGGTAAGCCATCACGCTCGTTCCCAGAAACATCGTCGTTAGCAAAATGGCCATCACGACGAGCGTAGTCGAGGAATTACGCGCCTCAGGCTGTTTGAAAGCAGGCACGCCATTCGATATGGCCTCAATGCCCGTCAGTGCCGCACAACCGTTGGAGAACGCTCCGAGGATTAGGAACAAGGTGATGGGCTGAAGTTTGTAGCCTTCAGCGATCTTCAGTTCATCTCCGCCGGGTACTGGTGCCGCGCCGCCATAGACGAAATAGTGAAAGAGGCCGTAACCGATCATAAACAGAAAACAGACAATGAAGGCGTAGGTCGGCGTAGCAAAGAGCGCACCCGACTCGCGCACACCGCGCAGATTGACGATGGCGATGAACGCGATGAAGATCATACACATGAACACCTTGTGCTCATCCAGCCAGGCGTAGCGCATGCCCTGTACCATGGAAGTGACAGCCGCCACGCCCGCCGCAATCGAAACCGACACGGTCAACACATAATCAACAAGGAGGGATGCGCCAGCGACAAGCCCCGGTGTGGTTCCAAGATTCTCCTTCGCCACAATGTAGGCGCCGCCGCCCGACGGGTAGGCATGAATGGTCTGCCGGTAGCTGGTGGCAACGATGGCGAGCAGGACGGCAATGCCGATAGAGATCGGGACCACGTAGTGGAAGGCATATGCCTGACCGAAAGCGACCGCTGCTGCCAGCACGAGCAGAATTTCTTCAGTCGCATAAGCCGTCGAAGAAAGAGCGTCGAAAGAGAAGACTGCGAGGGCAGTTTTCTTGGTAAGGCGTTCATGAACCGCTTGCTGGGTTTTGAGTGGATTGCCGACGAGTAGACGCTTGACTACTGTGACCATGATCAATTGAAGGTGTAGCCACTTTCGAGCAGAAGGAAGTGATTGCCGTTACGGAGGTTTGCATTGCCAAGCGAGTAACCGGCATAGCCGGTGACGCGCGGGTGAGGTTTGAAGATCACCCCGGGTGTGAAGTAACCACTTGCGTGTTTGCCGATGATCCAATCAGCCGCGATAGTGAAACGCGGTGTCATTGTCTGCTCGAAACTGAAATGACCGCCGGCCCGCTGCGCGGGTACCAGCGCCGTCGCGTCCGGACTGGGTTGGATATTCCCCGTCAGGTTAAGCCCGACTTCAACGAGTTTGCCCGTGCCCGCCACAATGCGCTGCACGAATGAAGAGAAGCGAGGCTTAGTCGGCTTGGCGCTGACGTCGAGCTCAAAATAGACCTTGCCTTTGTCGAGCACGTCAGTGGACGGCATGTTGAAGATAGTTTGTTGCGCATGGCCGGATGCGGGTGCCAAGAACAGCCATGCCAGCGCGACGGATGTGCTAGTCAGTTTGAGGCGACGTCTGGTCCCTTCCTCGGTGTCTCGCAAGGAGGTAACTGTCAGACCTTGGGATTGCTGTTCCTCCAGCGAAAGGCGAGCAGTCTTTCGTTCCAACAGATCAAGACAGTGCGCACCGATTGCCAGTAGCGGAATGGTCAGAGCAAAGGAAACGATACTTAGACCATTGAGAGCGGAAACTACACGTTCCGAATGGACAAACCATGTGACTGCGATTAACAGCGTCCCTATGACGGGCGAGAGTACGCCGCCCATAAGCCCCGACACAGCGCCGATTGATTGCCACGCCCATGGGTTGAATTCTATCAGGCAGTGTATGTCCTCATAAAGATCCCACTCCTGATTCTCTTGCAGTTCGCAATCCTGGTTCATTTTGTCTCCTTACTTCACGCCCACACGACGAAGGGCGCGGCAAGCAAAAATGCTCCGCGCCCTTCGGAATTAATCGCGATGCTCTTGCCTTTCCATCAAGCCTGCGAGGTTAGCTGTCGGGCTCGGACTGGAAGTGTCCTACGTGTCGCAAGCAGCCTTTGCTGGCCCCTCCACGATGCGCCCCTGTTCCATATCGCGGAACATTGGTTCCCCCGTGCTGCCCTTCTCGATGCTTTTCCGCAAACACCCGCGAGCAGCTTCGGCAGTCAGATTGTCAACATAGAAATACTACGACGCGACGCGTAAGGATGGCGTAAAGAGTTCATAAAAAGTTCGTAAGAAACGAGGGGGTGAAAGGTAGTGGCTCAAGCTCCGCTAAATAGCAGTCAGGAAGGCGGACCCTGTCCCCGCCTCAAGCTTGAAAGCCACTCAATGCCTCGCGGTGTTAGGTTCGATCACTTATGGCCATGTGAGGAAGTTCCTTTTGGAGGTGAGAATGAATTGAGTTTTTTCTAGACGATTTCATTTTTCATCGTAAGAGCGGGGACAGGGTCCACCTTCCTGCAAATCATCGGGGCTTGAGCTGTCCTTTTGGGATTGGGTCTGTGCGATTAAAACCAGTACCAGGTGAAAGGGGTTTCTTTACGAGTCGGGATTGAAGCGGTAGCCGATCCAGGGTTCCGTAAGAATGTAACGTGGAGTTGATGGGTTAGGCTCGATCTTTTTCCGCAGTTGTCCGACGAATACGCGAAGGTACTCTCCCTGCTCAGTATAGTCGCCCCCCCAGACGGCGCTCAGCAGTGTGCGGTGTGTGAGGACTTTTCCCGCGTGGCGCACGAAATGAAGCAGTAGCTCGTACTCCTTGGGCGTCAGATGGACTTCCATCTCACGCACAAAAACCCTGCGCGCATCAGCGTCAATCCGAAAATCCCCAACTTCTAAAACCGCTGAAGAGGTTTCGGTAGTGGCAGGCGTCGTCGCCCGCCGCAGTTGTGCACGCACGCGCGCCAGCAACTCGTCCATTCCGAACGGCTTTGTGACGTAGTCGTCAGCGCCGGCGTCAAGCGCTTCGACTTTAGTTTTTTCTTCGCCACGAACTGAAAGCACGATAATCGGGAGCTGTGAGATCGCTCGCAGACGTCGGCAAAGGTCCAGGCCATCCATGTTGGGCATGGCCAGATCTGTCACCACCAGGTCTGGATGCCAATCGCCGAAGGTCTCCAAGGCTGAAACTCCGTCCGCCGCGACGCGCACTTCATACCCGTGGGTCTTGAGTCCTGTGCGCAAGACGCGGGCGATCTGCGGCTCATCATCCACTATCAGAATGCGCGGCGGCTGGCTCGACACAATTAGTTTATCTCCCGGGATATGGCTGGGCCCGCAACCACATCCGGTGATCCTCCGGGTGGAGTTTCCGCGTCGCTAATCGGAAGGCTGAACACGGCCCGCGTCCCAACTCCTTCCCTCTTATCTTCGATCCAGATAAGCCCACCGTGCGCTTCCACAATTCCTTTAGCGACCGCGAGTCCCATTCCGGTGCCCTTAGGCTGGATACTGTCCCCCGTATCACCGTCGCGGGTGGCGCGAAAGAACTTGTCAAATACGCGTTCCCGGATGTCGCGGGGGATGGTCTGTCCCTCGTCCTCGACGGCAATCTGGATAATCTCGTCGTCTACAGGGTGCGCGCTAACTAGAATTTTTGTTCCGGCCGACGAATACTTCACCGCATTATCAATCAGCGTGAACATCACCTCGGCGACCGCTCTCGGATCTACCTGAACTGCAGGTATTTCGTCGGCAATCTCAACTATTACCTGGTGATTCCGCGTCAGCGGCTCCGCGCGCTTGAGCACTGTTGCCACGATCTCATCGACGACTCCCCACCTGCGACGGAGGCGTAACTCGCCAGCTTCGATCCGCGCCAGTTCAATCAACCCTTCGACGAAGCGGTTGAGCCTGTCACTCTCTTCGTCGATCACCTGCAGCATCTCTTTTCTCGCATCGATGTCGAGAGTCACGGGCCCGCCGTGGATCGTCGACGATTGCAGTTCTTCCAGCAACGTGCTGATCGATGCCTTGATCGACGTAAGAGGTGTGCGAATGTCATGAGTGACGGCGTCAAGCAGCGCTGATTTTAATTTCTCGCTCTGCTTGAGCGCTTCGGCGTGACTTGCCCGCTCGAAGGCACTCTGCAACTCTTCGTAGAGTCGCTCGATCTCCCGGCGACCGGCATCGGCCTCTTCGGCACGTCGTTTCGCTCGAGCAGAAAGCTGCCCCACTGTAATGGCGGTAACCATAAAGGTAATAAGAGCGACCCAGTTATCCGGGGCGGCGATCGCCAGCGTGCCGAAGGGCGGTAGAAAGAAGTGGTTGAAGCATAAAACACCGAGCAATGAGGCCACGACTGCTGGTCTGGCCCCATACCAGGTGGCGACCAGGAGCACGACGAGCAACAGTGCGAGAGCTACGGTAGTGGCGTTGACGTGTGAGCTGAACAGTTTCAGCACCGCCGTCGTAGCGGCTATGCCGGAGGCTGCGACCAAATAGCCTGTCCAGCTCTTTCGGAAATGCACAGACGTCATGCGCCTAATTGTATGACAAAAGGGCGGAGGAGTAGTGCCGGCCTTGAGTTGGTCCTAGATCTCCACCTGTGAACCCAACTCGACCACGCGATCAGGCGGGAGACAAAAATAGGCGGTCGCGCTTGTGGCGTTACGCGAGATGAGGGCGAAGATTTTTTCACGCCAAATCGCCATGCCCGGTCGTTTGCTGGCCATGATCGTCTCCCGCCCAAGGAAGTAGGTAGTATCTTCCGGGTCGAATTTGAATCCTGGTGCTTTCACATTTTCCAGCACTCTGGGAATCTCCGGGTCTTCCATGTATCCATAGAAAACTCTCAGGCGGTAGAACCCGTTACCCACAGGCTCTATTTCAACTCTCTCGCCATCGACATAAGGAACCAGCCGCGTCTTCACCGTCAGAAACAGCACCCGCTCGTGCAGCACCTTGTTGTGCTCGAGGTTATGGATCAGGGCCGGCGGGGTCCGCGTTGCGTTCCCGTTCATAAAGATGGCAGTGCCAGGCACCCTTATCGGTGGACGACGTTCTATCTCCAGGAGAAAGTCTTCCAGCGGTTGAGAATCAGATTGGATCCGCTCGGAGAGGATCTTCCGTCCCTTCTTCCATGTCATCATCACGGTGAAGATTACCGCCGCCAGTAGCAGCGGAAACCAACCGCCATGCGCCACCTTGATGATATTCGCTCCGAAGAATGAGAGATCAATAACCAGAAAGAAGAGGCATAGGGAACCTGCCGTCAGCCGGCTCCAACCCCAGCGGTTACGCGCGACGACGTAAAACAGGATCGTGGTAATCACCATCGTCGATGTCACCGCGATTCCGTAAGCCGCGGCCAGGCTGCTGGAACTACGGAAGCCGACCACGATGGTAATGCATCCGAACATCAGGGCCCAGTTAATTGTGGGTATATATATCTGCCCAAATTCTCTCGTCGACGTGTGGGTGATTTTCAGACGCGGGATGAAACCGAGCTGTACGGCTTGCATGGCGATTGAGAACGCGCCAGTGATGACAGCTTGCGAGGCGATGACTGCTGCCGCCGTGGCCAGGACGACCATCGGGTAGAGTCCCCACGACGGCACCAAGCGATAGAACGGGTTCTCGGCGGCGCCTGGATTCTCAATCAGCAGTGCACCCTGACCGAAATAATTCAGTAAGAGTGCCGGCAGCACGACCGTGAACCAGGCGAGACGGATGGGCCGCAATCCAAAATGGCCCATATCTGCGTAGAGCGCCTCGCCTCCGGTAATGACAAGACAAACCGCACCGAGAATCAGAAACCCATGCCAACCGTTGCGGAGAAAAAAATCCACCCCATGAAGGGGGTTGATGGCCGCCAGCACCTCCGGGTAACGAATGATCTGCAGGATCCCGAGCCCCGCCAGCACTGCAAACCAGACCAACGTGACCGGCCCAAAAACTTTGCCGATGCCTGCGGTTCCGCGACTCTGAACGAGGAACAATGCGACGATAATCGCAATCGTTATTGGTACGACGTAAGGGTTGAAGAGAGGCGTTGCGACGGTCAAACCCTCCATCGCGCTAAGTATTGAGATCGCCGGCGTGATGACTCCTTCGCCACATAAGAGGGCGGCGCCGAAGATGCCCATCGCGATCAGCACCCAACGCTCGCTTCTCCCCGAAGGCTTGATCGGAGTCGCCAGTGCCGTCAGTGAGAGGATGCCGCCTTCGCCATGATTGTCCGCGTGCAACACGAAAACGAGGTACTTGACCGAAATGACAATGACCAGCGACCAGAAGATGAGCGAAAGGACGCCCAGGATGTTAGCCGGCGTGGGAACGATGGAATGCGGTCCATGAAAGCATTCGCGGAGAGCGTAGAGCGGGCTCGTTCCGATGTCGCCGTAGACGACACCAACCGCGGCAAGCGAGAGAATGAAAAGATATCGACCACGTGGCGTCACGCGTTCGATGTGCCCGCCGGTGGTCGTAGCGTGGATGTCCGTGGGTGTTGTCTGTGCCATTCCCCTGCTTGACCTTAACCGTTCTCGCTTGCGGAACACCGGCCGAACAGATCTTGATGCCGTAGAGTCGCGGATATTTGAATGGCAGAGAAGTTATAAAGTTTTCCAAAATATGGCAAGGCCGCGTCCGGCCCGATCGACGCAACAGCGCCTGAGGCGCGGCAGCCGACCTTATGTCTGATCTCGCGACAGCATGAAAGAGAGTGAATGGCCCCTAGCTGTCCAACCCTCATTCGAATAGTCGATCGGTAGATCAACCACGGCCGTCGCATCGCTTCCTTCAGTCCAGATTGAGCCTGAGATTTCCTCACACTTGAGCTGGTAGTGCTCAATGCCCGTAAAGACGCTGCGCCAGTAAGCTCCATAGAGTGTCTTGTAAACGACTCCGCCGACTTCAATATAAACTCTGTTCCCGCGCAGAATTTTGTAATTTATTCGGCCCAGCAATTCCAGGACGAGGCTGCGATCGTGCACATCAGGATCTTGAGGGGAACGTCGAAAGCGAGTGAACGCTTGATCTTCTTGAGAGAGACTGACTTCGTCACTCCGCCATCCTTCGGGTTGATACTGAAGCATCTGTCGCCAATGTCTTTCATGGTCCATGTGGCACCCCCGACATGCGCTGACTTCAAGAATGGGTAGGATGCTTAGTCTATTCTCAAGACCGGCGGAAAGCCAGAACTATTCCGGGAGCATCGCGAGGTCAGACTTGAGTCTCAGTTGGTAACGAGTTAACCTGCATTTCCCCGTTCGCATTCCCCATACCCCGAAGGCCCTTTGTCTAGTTTGCGGTTTGCCACATCGGACTATGAAACATTCACACCCAATCCGGTTTTTGACCACTTTGATGATTGCAGGTTTGCCTGCCACTCCGGTAATGACGCAGAACCCAGCGCAAGAACGCGCCGCTAACCTTCGCCAGCAACTGGCTGAGGTACAGACAAAGCAAACGGAATTGGAAACCCGCTTGCAGCAACTCGAAGAGGATCTGAAACCCGAGAACATCGAGAAGGGTCTGGCGGGAACAGGCAGCACGCGCCCGGAAGAACTGCGCGAGCAGCGTCGACGCCAATTGGAGATCGAAAAGAAGAGCGTACAAACTCGTCTCGACCAACTGGCAACCAGCCGCACTCGTTTGGAAACAGGGATCGTGCAAGCAGACGCCGCCGCCTACCAAAGCAGTGCCGGCGCTCACGCAGGTGGAACAAATAAAGAAGCTGCTACTAAACAACCGATCAGCGCAAACCCGGTGTCGGTTATTTCACCGACCGTTCCACGACGGGCGCGGCGCGGAAACAAAAACAAACCACGACCGAGGCGCATCCGGCGTCGAGCTTAATCCCGAGCCCAAGCGATGATGCCTCTCCTTGGAGACGACCTGTCACCACCGATGAATCGGCGGGCTACTTCGGTCCGTCTGGAAGAAGAGCGTGCCGGCGAAAGAATCAGAGTGCGGCAATGCGACACTCTAATTCTTCAGCAATTGCGGCGGGCTTCAGGCGCGTGTCGAATTTGATAGGCTCACCGAAAACGACTCTCACCACGCCGGGCGGAGCGAAATATTTCTGTCGCTGTTTGAGTTCATACAAGCCGTGAAGTTTCACCGGCACAACGGTGACGTTCAGTTCCTTAGCCAACAATCCGATGCCGGTCTTAAATGAACTCATATGCATCTGCCCGCGCGGCGCGCGCTCCCCCTCAGGAAACACCAGCACGCTGTCGCCTCGATCCACACACTTGCCGGCATAGGCGAAACTGCGGCGGAAGCCGCTGCGCTTAGGGAGCGGAAAGACCTGAAAAAATGTGGTAACCAAAAGGTACTGAACAAGCAATCGTAGCTGCATAAACCAGCCTGTGCCTGCCGGTGGATGAACCCAGTCGCGCAAGCGTTCGCCTTCCATCGCAATGGCCAAACGGTGTCTCAGACGTGCAGGCAGGGCCGCGAGGATAAGCGCGTGGTCGGCCAGGGTAACGTGATTGGCGACGAACAAAGCTGGGCCGGCGAGACCGGCGACATTGCGGCGGCCCTCAACGCGCATGCGGCTCATCACGTGTGTGATTGGCAGAATCAGAATGTAGGTGAGCAGTGCGCCGACCCACGTCAGCGGAAACCGTCGCGTCCACTTCGGGTAAGGATACGGCACGGCGCGTTCTTCCGTTTCGCCGCGAACTATTCGTTCAACTTCTTCCACGGTTGTAGCCCCGGTAAACGCCGCCTCGTCAATGTCAATTTGGTATCGCTCTTCCAACGCACTCAACAATTCGATTCGCCCTAAGGAGTCTAGTTTCAAGTCGGTCGTTAGCTTCAGGGAAGGCTTGCCTTCGACTGAAGGCGCGTAGCCGCTGATGCGCGCGGCCAAGAAAAGGATGAAGGATGAATCGGAGTCGCTCTTTTCACCTTTCATGCTTCCGTCTACCACCCCAAGCGGGCTGCCCGCTTGGGGACCCCGGGCTTCGTCTTCGATTTTTGCCACGACTTCGCGTTTGATCACCTTATCCGTAGCCGTGCGCGGAAAATCTGGCTCCGTCCAGACGTACCAACGACGAATCCATTGACGTTCGGCGAGACTTTGGTTGGCGCGCTCAATTGCTGCTTCAGCGCTTGCACGTGAGTCGCGCAAGATGAGCACCGCGAGCGGCTCAGTGCCATGCGCACCGCTCCATTTGATGACGCAGCTTGCTCGCACTTCGGGTTGCCGGTTGATCGCCTCTTCGAGGTCTTCCGGGTAGATGTTGAGCCCGGCAGCCGTGACGATCACGTCCTTTTTGCGCCCCTTGAAATAGAGATTGCCGGCCTCATCCAGGTCGCCCATGTCACCTGTGTGAAGCCAATCGTCAAGGTTTCGATTGATGCGACCTGCAGCAGTCCAATAGCCGGGCGACACGCTCGCACCGCGCACGAAGATCTCCCCCGCCTCGTCAAGTTTGACTTCATAACCGGGCATCAGTTTGCCGATCGAGCCGTGACCTCCTTTGAACGGATGAGTGACGCTGACGAGCGACGCGGTTTCGGTCATGCCGTAGCCTTGCAAAACAGCGAAGCCGAGCTTGCGCCAAAAGGTTTCCGTCCGCTCATCGAGCGTCGCTCCCCCAGACAGAAAAGCCAAAAACTTCCAACCAAAATCCCGATGGACGGACCGGAACATCCACCATCGCCGCAAAAAGTTTGCACGCTCAGCACGAGCAATGCGCTCCCTTAACTTGTCCAACTGACCAATCTGACCAGGGCGCGCAGCATTGTTTCGTTCAACCCACTCGCGCAGACTGTCGAGCACGCGCGGCACGAGGACGATCACAGAGATGCGGCTTTCGCGCGTCTGGCGAACGATCTCGGCAGGGTTGAGCGTGTCATGAAAGTGAACTTCACCGCCCAGGAGCTGCGGGACAAAGACGCCCATAAACTGTCCGAAGACGTGGCTCAAAGGCACGAGATTCAAGAAGCGAAGTGGATGAAAGAATCGCTCCCATTTAAGGTATTTTTTTATCTCAGCTTCGAGCGGCAGAAGGTTGGCGAGCAGATTACCGTGAGTTAGCAGCACGCCCTTCGGCGTTGAGGTGGTACCGGATGTGAAAATGATTTCGACGAGTGTGCTTTCATCAACATCTTCGAGCGGGCATGGTGGGCTGGTATGGGGAGCGATCCTTTCGCTCAGTTCATCGAGCGTGAGCAGCGGAACGTTTAATAATTCGACGCCAGCCGCCAAGCGTTCGATGACGGCCACGCCGCTGCTCGCCATGATCAGCTTCGCATCAGTCTGTTGTCGCACTGAGCAGACAAACTGCTCGGTGCTGTCTTTATCGAGTGGGACGACAACCGCGCCACGTAAGAGGCAGCCCCAGAAGGCCGCCACCCATTCGGGACTGTTCTCGCCGCATAAGAGTACACGTTCGCCCTTTGCAATACCGCGCGACTCCAATTCATGAGCTACCCTGCGCGCCGTCAGAACAAGCTGCTCGTATGACCAGCGAACGTGCCGCAACCCCCGCCGCTGCGCGAACATGATCGCGTCTCCCCGCTGAAGGTAATCATCGAGGTAGCTTAAGAGTGAGCGACGAGTTATCGAATGATTTCGCATTTGCTCGCGGTGTCGAAAGCCTCCAGAACATTCCACAATTATTGTGCCAGTCAGTTTCGAAAATTCTGCGTCACCATCACGCCTCGCATGCCTCCGTCCATGATGCCGATGCCAACGCGCCCGAATTCGGGTCGCAAGATGTTGGCGCGATGTCCCGGCGAGTTCATAAGACCGGTGTGTGCTATCTGCACCGTGCGGGCAAGGGCCAGATTTTCTCCGGCGGTGAGAAAACGAACGTCCGCTACGCGGATGCGGTCGAACGGGTCGCGACCTTCCGGTGTGTCGTGTGCGAAATAGCCGCGGGCAAACATATCCGCCGAGTGACTTCGCGCAACTTCAGTGAGTTCCGGGTCGGCCGCCAGGGCCCCAAGTCCGGCGGCGATTCGTTCCGTGTTTACCAGTCGCAACATCTCCGCTTCCAAATCAGGTCTGGGACGCGAAACCGGGACTGTAAAAGGCAGGTTGACGCGCTCGTCCGAGTCCGGTTGAACCGTCAGCAGATTGAGGGTTCGGGCGATCGCGTCGCCGAAAACGGGATGGAGTGCGTTCTCGAGGCGTTCGGTGTAGACGGCAAGACGATTTACCAACGCGCTACTGCGCGCGCGTTCACTCAAGCCTTCATGAAGAGGTACCGAGAGCAGCAGCGCCGCGACGATGGCCGCCGTAATCAAACCGTTTGCCAGACCTGGTATCAGACCGAACAGTCGGTTTAGGGATCGCTCGTGAACATCTTCCGACAGCCGCCGCAGAAACGCGTAACTGAGGAGATGAACTGCCCCAGCCACGGAGGCCGCGATCAAAATAAAGGCCAGCGGCTGATCCCAAACTTCTGACCACAAGTCAACGCGCGCTCCGAGCCAGCGCGCCACCGGCTGATAGAAGCGCAGACCGGCAACGAGACTCAGGATCCATCCGAGCAGATCGAGTAAACCCATGATGAAGCCGCGCCGCCAGCCGTTAAGTGCGCTCAGCAGCACCAGCACCACGAGTACGATGTCAATCGCATTGAAAGTCATCCGCTAAAATGATTGTAAGGGAGTAGCGCCCAGCCCGGCGCGAACAACTCGAATCTCGTTTAAAGGCCGTTTGATAGTCCAGGAAACTCACTGTGACCACGGCGTGGGCTTGCGTACCCAACGGTGCTTCTTAAGCTCCGCGTACAACTCCGCAGGCAGCGGTCCGGCATCACTCGCGGCGATGTTTGATTCAACGTGAGACAGCTTGCGCATCCCCGGGATGATTGTGCTGACGGTGGGAATAGTAAGAATGAAACGCAGCGCCATTTCCGGCATGGTCAACTCCTCTGAATGTTCCCTATTCCAATCGCGCAGAAGTTTTTTCAACGCGTCGGCCCGTTCCACACTGGGTATGAGGTTCTCGGGAACGAAGTAGGTGGTGCGCCAATCCCCTTCGGGCCATTTGCTATCTTTCGTAAGCGTGCCTGTCAGCGTGCCCTCATCAAACGGCACCCGCGCAATCACAGCCACATTCATCTCCTCGCACGCAGGAAACAAATCATCTTCCGGATTCTGATCGAAGATGTTGTAGATGACCTGTACCGAATCAATCTGTCCGGTTCTGACCGCGCGCACGCCGTTCCAGGGCTCCCACCGGTTAAGGCTGAGACCAATCGCACTGATGAGCCGCTGGCTGCGCAGATCGTCCAGCTTGTAGAGCCAACGATCATCTCGTAGCCACTCATCGTCCCAGGTGTGAAATTGCATCAGGTCAAAATTCTCGAGACGAGCACTCTCCAGGCTCCGGTGCACAAACTCTTCAACGTGATCAGGCGGATAAGATTCCTGAAGGGCATACTCCGGACGAGCAGGCCACTGTTTGTTTCTGGGCGGGACCTTCGTCGCGGTGTAAAGGCGTTTGTCACGATTGGCGCACACCGTTTGGCCCAGCAGGTTCTCGCTGCGGCCGTCGCCGTAGACGTACGCAGTGTCGAAAAAGTTACAGCCACGGTTAACGGCGGTCTGCAGCGACTGGAGCGACTGCTGGTCGTCTGAGTTTGACCAGCCGCCCATCCCCCACATCCCGTAACCGATCTCGCTTACTTCCCAGCCCGTGCGGCCGAATTGTCTGTAGCGCATGTTGTCTCACGGAGCGAGCAAATGAAACTGAATCTTCCCCGCCGGGCAGTTGCAGAACTTAAAGTCTGTTCGGAGTCTCCGGGTGGCGGATTCGGTAGTGACCAGTGACTATTTTCGATGGTTTCGCAGGGGATGGAGTTTGCGAGGTCAGAGATTGTGCACAAAGGAGAATGGTTAGGAGAAGGCCAATAATGGATTTCAGTCTCAGCTGCATTTGTGGTTTCTCTCTTAGTAGCGGCGGTCGCTGCCTCGCGATCGCCCTAGCTGCGAACTAGCGGTGCGCAAAGCTCCAGCGCATGACCATCGGGATCGTCAAAGTAAATCGATTTCGCCGGCATCCAATCGTGAGTGACAGGGCCCTCAACCTCGATCCCCTTCTCTCTCAGCATACTCGCAGCACGATCCATGTCTGCCTCGTCAGCGGTGAAGGCAAAGTGCTGCGGGGGCCACTCGCCCTTGTCTTCCTGCAAGACAACCATTCCGGCATCGCCACCGGCGCGGAGGAAGAGCCAGTTTCGCCTCTCGTCGCGAATTCCCTCCTCCAGCCCCAGGACGCCTTTGTAAAAAGCTTCGGCACGCGGCAAATCTTTCACGCGAATGGCGACCTCGTAAAGTCCGCGAATGGGTAGCATGCGCACCTCCCGGATTACCTGACTGCTTTGCTCTTAAACGCCTCTACAATGCTCAAAGGCGATTTGGTGGGAATAATCGCCCTCAACTCAAAACCCGCTTGGGCCAACAGATCGCGGTACTCGTCCGGCGTGCGCTCCGCTCCACCGGGTGATATAAGCATTTCGAGATCCTGAATCTTGCTGAAGTGCGGCTCGTTACCTGCAGGGACCACCATTTCAATGAGCAGTAGCCGGCCGCCAGAGGGTAAAACCTGATGAATGTTCTTCAAGATCTTGAGCGCCCGTTCGTCATCCCAATCATGGATGATAAACTTCATCATGTAAGCGTCGGCGCCGCTGGGAACCGATTGAAAAAAGTCACCCGTTGTCAGTTCAACGCGACCAGCCACACCTTCCTTCTCAAGCAACGCCGGAGCACCTTCGATCACCTGTGGTAAGTCAAACAATAGACCTTCGAGCTGAGGGTTTGCTTTCAAAAATCCGCTGAGCAACATACCGTGCCCGCCCGCGATGTCAGCCAGCTTCTTCACACCGGTAAACTCATAGGCCTCAACAATCGCCGGGAGCGTATTTGTGGAAAAACTTGTCATCGCCCGGTTGAAGATTTCGTACTCCGCGGGATGCTCCTGAAAATAAGGAAAGACCTCTTTCCCATGCACCCGCTCCCAGGCCACTTTGCCCGTCGTAACGCTGTATAGCATTTCGCTATAGACCGACCAGTGCCAAGGTTCGCACAGGAAAATGGCGGCGTCACGCATCGAGCCCGGGTAGTCGGAAACCAGCAGCTCTGCCGCGGGGGTCAATTCAAACACTTTCGTATCCGTTTCCCTGAAAATACCCAGGCTAGCCAAACAGCGCAGCGCGCGATAGAGCGCCCGCTCGTGCGTACCAGTTTTTCGGGCTAACTCCACCACTGGTAACGGCTGGTCTTTCAATAAATCCGCGATGCCAAGTTTGGCCGCCACGTAAACGGCTTGCGACTGAAAGCAGCCTCCCAAAATCTGCATCAATTGGGCTTCGGGCGGCACGGGCATAGTAGCTTCCGCTACCGCATTGCTCAGGGTCGTCATTATTACTTCTCCTGCTTTAATGAATTGATTGAACTGGTTGCGGATATTACCATTCCGGAGACGGGAGATGTTAACTGGCGGCTTAGTAACCCGACTGTTAAGGAGGGCTAGACGTTTCGGAGCAAAGTCCTTCGTAACAGTCGGGCTGTTGTCCCTGAACCCGAGTTCCCGAAGGCCACACAGCGATTTCGCGAGACGTCAACCAACGCTTCAGGGAACCTTTTATCCAACTGGCGCATCGCATGAGCCGACACCAAGCCAAGCCTCTCCCGCTTGCAAAAGCATTCGAGTCTTGCTAAACCTCCTGATTGAAATGCTCGCTGGGAGAAGAACGATGAAGAAGATTTCCTACGCGTCGTGCGCAGTTGTCCTTGTCCTGTCCCTGGTTGTTCCCATAGTTGCCGATACCATCCGCTTGAAAGATGGAAGCGTCATCCGCGGTCAGGTGATTGACTTCAAAGATCAGCAGTTTACTATTCTGATTGGGGCCGGAGCCAAGGGCCGGCGCAGCCGGACATCAATTTTTGTTGAGGACATCGAGTCAATTGAGTTTGACTCGGCGACCACAGCCGCGGCTGCCTCTTTGGCGAATGAAGATATGAGCTCCAGCAGTCCGGAGCCGGTCTCCCAACCTCCGAGATCCAGCCCGGAGCCTGATACAACTACGACCGGGCCTAGGACAACTGGTTCGCAGCCGTCCTCGGGAAGTTCGCCGACGTTTTTCACGATCAAGGTTTCGGTTTATGCAAAACAATGCGCAGTGCCATTCAAGTCTGCTGAAACATGTGCCATGAATGGTTGGACAAATAGTGGTCTCGTGGTTCGCAAAGGCCAACGTCTGAGAATCACTTCCTCGGGTCGCGTATCACTGGGTGGTGGCCGCTTTGCAACGCCCGCAGGCGTCACAACGGCTCCTGACAATGAGAAGCTTTTACGCACCGAGGCAACAGGAGGATTAATCGCGGTGGTTGGCGACGATAACGACGATTTTATCTTTATCGGCACCCGGCGTGATTTTGTCGCTCAGCGAGATGGCGTGCTGTTCTTCGGCATTAACGAAGGGAATCTGAACGACAATACCGGAACGTATGATGTCGTTATCGAGGCCGAGGCAGGCGGCTCCCCGCGTTGAAGCGACAACCCACGGTTTATTGCTGGGCATCAGAGCTTTCAGGTGATTTTCTTTAGATGGTGTGCTGTAAATCATCTTTTTAGTTTTTGCTAATTGCATACTGTTTGGACCGACATCGGCGATCCACAAAACTACACGAAGTAACACCAAATCTTGTTAGTGTCGGTTGGTGTTGATTCGTGGATCGGTTTTTTACGTTTGTTTGATCTTCGTCAGGATCACGGTTATGAAGTACTTTAAATCTTCCCGTCAGCTCTTCGCTGTCACGCTAGTCGCCGCTTTGCTCTTGGGAACATTTGCTGAGCTCGCGTTTACGCAGTCGCGCCGCCAGCCGCCTGCCGCCAATCAAAAGAAGAACAAGCGACCTGGTGAAACCGCCAAACCTGGTGAAAAGCAGGAAGAGCCGTTGCCGCCGGACTTAATCGGCAAACCGCAGGACGCCGACAAGGTGACGATCAGCACCCAAATCGTCAATGTCGATACGGTAGTCTACCACAAGAAAAGCGGACAGATTGTCACCGGGTTGAAGAAAGAGAACTTTGCGCTCTTCTCTGACGGGAACCCGCAAGTCATTACTAACTTCTCTACTCCCGAAGCCCCCATTACGGTGGTGATGGTTCTTGAGTACAGCAAGTGGTCGGAGTTGTTCGGCTACTACGGCAGCGGCGGCTTCGATCCTGGAACTTACGAGGTGCTGCGTCCTACCGCAATGTTCCTTTCGCAGTTTATTAAGCCCCCAAATGACTACGTTTCAGTGGTTGCCTACGACATGCGTCCCACTCCTTTAACGGATTTCACCAATGACCCCAGACGAATCAATGAGGTCATCAACCTACTCCTGCGCAATTCGCCGGCGTTCCGAGAGAGCAATCTTTTCGATGCGTTGAAGTTCGTACTAATCGGCGGACGCGGTGACTCAGTTGTGTTGGAAGATTCCAAGACTGAAAAGTCAGACTATGCCGGGCTGGTCACGGTTCAGGGACGAAGGCGGGCGTTGATTCTGGTAGCCTCGGGAATCGACACGTTTAGCAAGATTAATTACGGCGACGCCCGCAAGATAACGCAGAACGCCGGCATCCCAATCTACATCATTGGTACCGGCAACCTCTTCAACAAGAGGTACGGTGATTCGTTGCCGGCAACCGATAGCCTTACAGGGATGCCCGGAAGGCTGACTCTGCTTCAGGCCGACAACACCCTCAAGACTTTCGCGAAAGAAACGGGTGGGGCTTATTTTCCGTACACCTTTGAAGGCGAGATTCCCGGAATCCTGAATTCGATTAACGGCCTGCTGCGCAGTCAGTATAGTTTGGCATTTAACCCGGGTGATGTTCGCGACGGCAAACAACACAAGATCAAAGTAAGTGTGGACGTGAACGGCGACGGCGTTTATGACGACAAGGAGTATGTTATTCAGGCCCGCTCGGTTTACAACGCACCCAAGGGATGAAGGGCTGAAAAGGGAGATGGGGAACGCAGGGACGGGGAGAATGGGAGACGTGGTGACGCGAGGACCTGGAGAAGGGGAGAAAGAGCAGACCTAAATCGTGCACGAAACCATTTGCCCATCCCAGGTTCGCCCCGCCGTTTCGTCGCCCCGTCCCACGTTCGTTCACTAGAGCTTCAATACTCCTTTCTCGACAATCGTTTTGCCGTCCAGATTGACGGTGCTGCCAGGCAGATAGTTAGTCATGCCGTAAGATATCTTATTGTCTCCGCCGGCCCAGGTATTGTTTCCAGTTCCCACAGTCACCATTCCCGCCTGAATCCAATTGCCAAGTTTGCCGGCGGAGGGAACGCTGAAGCTTGGGTTGATTCCGAGGTCGACGAAGGCAAAAAGTTCTTTCCCGTCTCCCGTTGCGTCATATTGCGCCTTGAATCCGGCAAATCCGGGTCCTGAGCCGGTCATCGACGTTAGTTTTCCCGCCACGAAGGTGAGCGTGAGATCGGTGATCTCCTTGCCCTGGTAAAAGTCTCGGCTGACGACAACCTTGCCCTCCGCGGTTCCCGGTATCGGGGCGCAATAGACCTCACCAGCGGGCAGATAGACAGAGACGGCTGGGCCACCTTTCTGCACATCTTCGGCCGAGATGATCCCATCACTAACAAAGAATGGCCGGCCTTCGATTCTTACCTTCAAATCCGTGCCGTTGGGGTTCGTAATGTGCACTTCCTTTCCTGCGGCCAGCGCTGATTTAACTCTCTCGCCGCTCGCCTGCAAGGCTGAATAGTCTGTGTTTACAGCGGACCAGAAGGCTTTGGCTAGTTCATCCTGCGACATCGCGTATCGCTTCGCCCGCCATTCCGTTGGGTATAGTCCATTACCTACCGAAACCTGACGCACGCTGCGCTTCAGATACAAATCGCCCACTGGCTCATTCGCTTTACCCAACGCGGCCAATCGCGCCGGTGAGACTCCCGAAAGGAAGTCTTCAGTTTCGTTGGCATCCACGCTGATTGCCACAGTAGCCATTGTGGCCAGTTTAAGATCGAGTTCCGGAGATTGAGAGTCGTATTTCTCCGGCACTGTCTCGTAGTACTTCTTGGCCATTCGGTCGCTACTGACCGTCAAGAGCGGATGCGCTCCCACTCGTCTTGCATCGGTGGTGAGGTTTTCGAGAAGTTCGAAGTCGCGCACGCCACCACTAATAAACACAATGTCGCCTTCTTTTATGCCAGCTACCTGCGTGACTTGCCGGTTTGAGAGGGCTTCCAGATCAGTGGCAGGCGCCTTCTTTGTCTCTTCCGGAGTTGGGGAGGTCCTTTTCTCAGCAACATTCGAAGGCGGCTCGGCCGGCTGACATGAAAGCAGCATCAAAGTGGCAATCAGACAGACAACTTTAAGCAAGATTCGACTCATGAACGGCTCCTTGGGCAGGCGTGTGAATTGAAAAGTTAGCAGGCCGCTTCTATCCCATTTGTTGGGACAAAGTCAACTGTTTGACCGCGCGACCTGCCTGCTGCCTTCTGCAGTCTGCCTACTGCTCTTTAACTTCCATGAAGCCGCAGACGAAACTCATCATTGAAAGCGTAGGTCTCGGTGCGCTTTCCGGAGAACACGCGCGATTCACGCAATAGCATTGGTAATCCACCAGTGGGTAGACACAAAGCATAGGCAGGACTGGAGAAAATTGCAGAGATTTGAGGATTAAGTCTCTCCGGCAATCCATAGCGGATTGCTTTCTGCGCCACGGGAGAGAACCCCAGGGTTCGACGGGGATTGATCAATTCAATTGTCCGTTCGAAAATGTTGAGACGCGTCAGCTGATCCCTGAGAGCGATGTCCCGATGCACCAGCATGTTGGCGACAGCTTCCTTTAAAGCGCCCCGATGATAATTTGCCCGGGCCGGAATAGGACTCTCCTCAACCTCTACCGGCCGGAAAACTCGCGGACGCGCATCCCACAAATCAGAATAGCGACTAATAAAACGGAGAACCGATTCGTAAAGCGTGAACAGATTGCCACTGAGTTTAACGCGTTCGACAACCGCAGCTTGTACCGAATCACCTGCGAATCGTGTCGCCGTGATCGCCGAGCGCGGCAGCAGTTCGCTAACCCTCTCGTCATGCCCGAACAGAAGCAGGCCGGCTGTGGTAGGCACAACCTCGATTCCGTTATTCGTCGCCAGCAGTAAATCGCGCTGAAGAACTTCCGCGGTGGGATAGCCCGAAGCGGTTTCTTCGTCAAAGGCGTCTCCGGTGAACTCCCGCAGGAAACTCCAGAGATGTGCCTCGTCAATGTCTTTGATCGCGGCGCCAATTACAGAAACGTTCTCATACCCCAACGGTCGCGCTTCGTCCAAAAGCGTCGAAAGCTCCTCGCGCGTAGCCTCGCGTTTCTCAGCACCGATGCGCAGGTAGAAACGCCCATCACGAGTGCGATAGGGGCGCCGCTTTCCCTCCACGTCGAGGGCGACAATGCGCCGGCCATTGTCAAAAGCAATGCGGTCGATAAGGGGGATGATTGGCGGGTGGATTTCTTCGCGGCAGATGCGCACCAGTTCTTGTTGAACGTCTTCGGCATCTTCGACGCCTTCCACGCGCATCTGATCGTTGACGCCAAAGACTATGACGCCGCCGCCCGTGTTTGCCAGTGCAACTATCCCCTGGGCAATCTTTTCCGGATTCGAAAGTTTTACTTTGAGTTCGAGGAAGGAATCTTCGCCGCCGCGCACCAGCCGGAGCAGTTCGACTCTCGAGGTCTGGGGCGCAGTTGTGGAGAGGATGTACTCCTGGAAGGAGCGTTCGGTAGCGGGTTCGTGCCGCTGGTTGCTGCGAAATCTTCTGCGAGCCATTTGTGTATTGACGGGGCCGCTAACCTCTGCCCGCCCGGATGCCGCGTGCGACATCGCTGGAATAAGTTTAATAAGAGCCGGAACCCATGGACTAAAGGAACCTCTGATCAATTCGATCAGAGGTTCTTAAAGTCTGTGCCGCAAGGAATTCCGTAGCCTCCGCTTCTAAGCTACTGCTGTCATTCGTCTGTCGGTTCGCGGACGGCTTCGAGTATTTCCAGTTCGCGCCGCTGTAACGCTCGTCCTTGGAGATCGATTAAGAGCATGTAAGAGCAAAGCGCCAGTGTGGCGAACAAGGCCAGTGTAACATATTCGATCACGAGGCTCTGGGGGAAGTAACCAGCCGCGGTGGCCGCAAGCGGCGGTACCGCCAACAGAATAAGAAGAGGAATTATTAGCAGTCCGACCACGCCTGACACGTTCAGGCGTTTGCCAAACTTCATCCGTTTTGGAAAACGTATTGAGAGCCAGTTGCCGATAAGGGACATTGTCGCGGCAAACGTAATGAAGCAAAGGGCCACAAACACAAGGGCGCGAGGCGTGAGGTCGCGGAACACCAAATGATTGATAACCAGGAGCGCGGCTGAGAAGAGCAACGCAACGATGGTCAAGGCGATGTTCTTACCAACTAATATGGTACGGCGATCTACTGGGGACAGAATCAGCGACCGCATACCCCCCTCTTCGAAAGCAAACTGGTTGCATGAGAGCCCGGTGAGTATTAGAAACACATACAACACGCCGCCGCTAGCCATCAATCCTTCGCCATAGGCCAGGAAGTCGGCCGCGAATGATCTCGTACCCTGTGTGACCTCAGCGCTCAGACGGTTTGTATTCACAAGTCTGACCACAATCAGTATTAAGGGCATTAACACCATCATACGGAGCTGCGCGTTACGCATTACATAACGCAACTCCTTTTCGACCACCGCTGAGAGCTGCGGCGATACTAAAGGAAGTTTCCACCCTGTGTAGAGCTCCGTTTTTGCTAGTCTTGCTGCGGAAGCAGTTCGACGCTTCCCTCCTCCCCCGAGAACTGCGCGTTTGGCGATCCAATAGGTAGCCGCAATGAGAAGTAGGGTGTAGCCCGTGAGCGTAGCTAGTGCCAGCAGGTAGTCTCCCGTAGCGCCTTCGCGTAAACCGCTAGTTAGAGCCACTGCGGCAGCGCCTGGGGGTGTCCAACGTAGACCCTTGAATGATTCGGCGTGCCTGAGCAACGCGGGCGCAAGCTGTCCAACCAACGCGCCGCCAAGTCCGGCCACGACCCCAATCAACGCCAAGAGAGTTTCGCCGCGCGTGCGCCTTCGGCGAATGAGTGAGCCAAGCGAGATAGACAGCCACTTCGAGAGCGCCATTCCGAAGACTGCCGCGGGTATTGTCGCCATCAACGCGAGGCCAAGCATTCCGCTTCCCAGACCTGCGCCTAGGCCCATTGCAGTGATCGCTGGAATGGCAAAGATGGACTGAAGGTTTGTCACCTCACTGACGAAGTCGATGGCAAAAAGTTTGCGCAGGCTAATTGGGTACATCAGCAGACGTCCCGGCTCAAACTGTCTGTTGCTGCCGATGCTGAGCGGCAAGGTCGCCCACATCAGGTAGCAGAGCGCGAAGATGGAGAAGAAAACGAACTCAGCCGACGGAAGTCCGCCAGCCCTTGTCCTATTTGGAGTGGCGTGAACCATTATCGCGGGCGACGTCAGAGCGAAAGCTGTTAAACCCAACCCCAACGCCACGACTACCGCAAAAGCCAGCGCGGCCAACATTCCTAGAATTGACGCTACGCGGTTGGCGACAGCCTTGGACGACCTCAGTGAATTCCGAAACAACTTCCACTTCAGCCAGAATAATGTGGTTAGTTGAGACAAAGCGTTAGTAGTCAGGAGTCGGGAGTCAGGAGTCGAGAGTCAGAAGTCAGAGTCAGCAAACTATTGGACCTCAGTATAGAATGGAAGCCGCAAAATCCCCCATAGACTTGGAGCCGGAATACGAACAACGGACAATGGACTGCGTCCACCGACCACGGACCACTGAGTTCTGTTTCTTGACTTCTGACTTCTGACTCCTGCCTTCCGACTCCTGACCTCGAGCGCCGCCCTTTAAATGCTTCACACCGCCCCAATCGCAAACGCTTACGTCAGTCTGGGTTCCAACCTGGGCGACCGGGCCGGTAATCTGCTGCTGGGAATTCGCGGAATGTTCGATGCGGGC
>Ga0136617_10000641_pt1 | contig 29885 bp, 26 predicted proteins | sample AntDrymUQ3222106_2_FD_129672 | JGI IMG/M metagenome (GOLD analysis project Ga0136617, IMG submission 129672) | Polar desert sand microbial communities from Dry Valleys, Antarctica - metaG UQ322 (21.06) | ecosystem: Environmental > Terrestrial > Soil > Desert | place: Antarctica: Dry Valley... | reverse complement strand
GTAGACCTCACCCTTGTCGTACAGGGCCTGCCAGAAGGTCTGGACCGGGCGCTCGTGACGCTCCTCGGTGGTCCTGATGAAGTCGTCGTTGGAGATGTCGAGCAGCTCCCACAGCTCGATCCACCGGGGCACTATCTGATCGGCCCAGGCCTTGGGCTCGAGCCCTTTTGCCGCTGCGGTGCGAGCCATCTTCAGGCCGTGCTCGTCGGTGCCGGTGAGAAAGCAGACTTCGCGTCCCGCCAGGCGCTGCCAGCGGGCGATGAAGTCGGCGGCCACAGTCGTGTAAGCGTTCCCCAGATGAGGCACGTCGTTCACGTAATAGATGGGGGTCGTCAGGTAGAAAACTTCGTCGCTCAAAAGGGTCCTTCTCGGGTAGAGAACCTTCATCTTATGCGGGCCTCAATGACTGAACCCCGCCCATCCGGGTACCCTCATTACCGAGCATAGGGCCATTTCCACCACTCTGAGTGGTTGACTGATACCCTAGCGACAGCTAGATTTGTTCTACGGCAGAATCTTGCCAAATACTGGGCCAAACTTTGGGGAGCTGGAAATGAAGTCAACGGGGGTCGTGCGCAAAATCGACGAGTTGGGTCGGATCGTCCTCCCATCCGAGTTGCGCCGGGTCTTTGGTATCAGAGAAGGCGACGAGCTCGCCATCAGCGTCGACGGGGAGCGGGTCATCCTCGAGAAGCGGCAAGATGTGTGCGTATTCGACTCCACCGAGAATCCCGAGATCGAGTACAAGGGCAGGCGCGTGTGCGCAGCCTGCGCTTCCGACCTCGCCCGGCTGGCCCCCGCCGAAGTGACATTGGCGGACGAGGCCGCCGTAATCCAGCGTTAGCTCCGCGCCCCATCCTCAACCAGGGCGTCGAAGACCTCCCTGCGTGAGACTCGGGCCTCCGAGGCCACCTTTCTCATCGCCTCTCCTCTGTCGACCCCGTCGTCCATGAGCGCCCTGGCACGCGCCGCAAGCTCCCCGGGGGCCGCAGCTTCTCTCACCGACTCTCCGTGGCCCTCCACCACAACGACGAGGGCGCCGCGCGGCGGCGTGGAGCGCACGCCCTCGAGCAAGTGGGACAGAGTTCCCCGGCGGGTTTCCTCGAACATCTTGGTGAGCTCGCGGGCGAGGGTCGCCCGCCTATCTCCGAGCCCGGCGAGCAGGTCGGCCATGGATGACTCGATCCTCCTCGCCGACTCATAAAAGACGAGGGTGCGGGGCTCGGCGGCGAGGTCCGCGATCCTGCGCCTGCGCTCGGCGGGCTTCCTCGGCAGGAATCCCTCGAAACAGAACCGCCCGGGCGGAAGGCCGGAGACGGTGAGGGCTGCCATCGCGGCCGTCGGCCCCGGCACAACCTCGACGTCGAGCCCGGCGTCGAGGCACGCCGCGACGACCCTGTAGCCGGGGTCGGAGACGGCCGGCATCCCGGAGCTCGAGACCACAACGACCGTCTCCCCTCCGACGACGCGAGCCACAAGCTCGCCTGCCCGCCCCGCCTCATTGCCCTCGTTGTAGACGAGCATCTCGGGGGCGCGTACGCCGAGATGGGTGAGCAGTTTGCGGGTGCGACCCGGGTCCTCGCAGGCAAGGAGGTCCGCCTCCCCGAGAGTGCGAATCGCCCGGAGCGAGATGTCTTCGAGGTTGCCTATCGGCGTGCCGCACAGGACCAGCCTTCCTCCGCTCCGGCCCGAGTCCCGGCGAGCTTTCTCCACAACCGGGCAGACTAACTATGCTCCGGTTGCGTGGCAGGACGCCGGCCGGCCCCCGACGACAATGGCCCTGAACGCATGCGTTGGAGCAGAACGGACACCCTCGCGCTGCTTGCGGTGACCCTCCTCGCCGGCGCAATACGCCTGGCGCGCGTCGCCGATCCCGGAGAGGTCATCTTTGATGAGACCTACTACGCGAAAGACGCTTGCTTCTACACGGGCGCCCCTGCGGCTGTGTGCGGCACAGCGGCCGAGCAGACGGCCGTGCATCCTCCCCTCGGCAAGTGGTTGATAGCGGCGGGCGTGCGGTGGCTCGGCTACAACTCGCTCGGATGGCGCATCGCCTCTGTGATAGCGGGCACGCTGACGGTGGCCCTCCTCTATGCCCTCGCTCGAAGGGTGCTGCGGTCGACTGCGGGCGCATCGGTGGCGGCCGGCCTTCTCGCTTTCGACCTGCTGCACTTCGTCCAGTCGCGCACTGCAATGCTCGATGTCTTCGTGCCGTTGTTCGGCGTCGCCGCCTTCTTGTTCGTGGTGCTCGACCACGACCGGCAGCAGGCTCGCCAGACGGCCGAGCCGGGAGGGCCGAGCTTCCGGGGCGCAGTGGCGAGGCCGTGGCTCCTCGCAGCGGGGCTCGCCTCAGGCGCGGCGGTGGCGTCCAAGTGGTCGGGCGTCCTGTTCGGCGCGGCCGTGATCCTCCTGAGCGTCGCCGGGGAGCTCGCAGCCGGTCGCGAAGAGGACGCCCGCTCGGCGCGCCCGATCCTTGAACGACGGGCCGGGGCGAGCCTGAAAAGACGCCTGGGCACGCTGCGCTCGGAGGGACCTTCAGTTGTCGTCTACCTCGTCATCGTGCCGCTCGTGACCTACGCGGCCTCCTACATCGGGCGTCTCGACGGTGCGATGCTTGCCCTTCCGTGGAGCCGAGGCTCGTGGCTCAGGGCGCTGTTCGAGCGCCAGCTCTACATGGCCGACTTCCACCTCGGGCTCGAGGCCACCCATTCGTATCAGTCGCCGGCGTGGTCGTGGATGCTTCTCAAGCGCCCGGTGTCCTATTACTTCGACACGGCGCCCAACGGCGATTACAAGGAGGTCCTCGCAGCGGGCAGCCCGCTTGTGTGGTGGGCGTCGCTTGCCGCCCTCCTGTTCGTGGCCGTCCGCTGGATCGTAAAGAGGGGCGCCTTCGGGGCCGAGGGAGTGATCCTCACAGGCTTCCTCGTCACCTACGGCCCGTGGCTCATCCCGTTCTCGGACAGGTCTGCCGTGTTTCTGTTCTACCTGCTTCCTTGTGTGCCGTTCATGTGCCTGGCCCTCGGCTACGTTGCCTGCACGCTCGGGCGTTCGCTCCCGGCAAAGGGCGTCGTCACGCTTTTCCTCAGCGGCGCCATCGGGTTGTTTGCGTGGTACTACCCGCTAACGGCGAACGTCGCTATCCCTTACGAGGACTGGGATGCACGCCTGTGGATCTTCGATCACTGTGACAAGCCTCCGGGGGCCCCCGTGACCGAGACGGTGACGACGACGGTAGACGGGACCCAGACCACGAAGGAAGAGACCGGCAACTCGTCCGACGATCTCCCCCCGCCAGGTTGGTGCTGGCGGTGAAAAGGGCGTCCGGCACCTAGAGCTCGCGCACCTCAACGAGCTCGACTTCATATTCGAGCGTGGCGTTGGGAGGGATGTCTGCGGTCGGAGCCCCGTCGGCTCCGTAGCCGAGCTCGGGGGGGATCACAAGTCGTCTGATTCCGTTCTCCCTCATGCCCTCAAGACCCTCATCCCAGCCCTGAATCACCTGCCCGGCGCCGAGCGCGAAGGGGAAGGGCTCCCCTTCTCGGTACGCCGAGTCGAAGACCTCGCCGTTCGCCAAGCGGCCGACGTAGTTGACGGACAGCGATGTCCCAGACTCCGCCACCCGGCCCGTTCCGCACTCGAGGTCTTGGACTCTCACGCCGGACTCCGTCGTGAGGGGGTCCCCGACGCACGAGGGGAGTTCGGGCGCGCCCCCCGAGCAAGCACCCGCCACCACCACAAAGCAGGCGGCGAGGGCCATGCCGCCGACAGAGCGAGCCACTGTGAAAAGCGAACATCGATCGCTCATTCGGCACGCCGGTAGACCCGCCGGGGGGCGTTCAGTGGCCCCGATCTATCCACTCCTGCAGATGTGGTGACTCGGTGCCGATCGTGGTGTCGTCGCCGTGGCCCGGATGCACGATCGTGTCTTCCGGCAACTCGAGGAGCTTGGAGCGAATCGATTCGATGATCGTGGGAAAGTCCGAGTACTTACGTCCGGTCGCTCCCGGGCCCCCCTTGAACAAGGTGTCGCCCCCGAAAAGGTGCCCTGCGCAGTCGTGGAGGCAGACACCTCCCGGCGTGTGCCCGGGTGTGTGGATGACCTCGAGCGCGACGCCGCCTGCCCTTAGCATGTCCCCCTCGGCCAGCGCCGAATCGGGGGGGCGCCCGGGATGGACCTCGTCCCACAGCATCCTGTCATCGGGATGCAGAGCGATCGGCGCGGCGACCGCCTCGGCGAGATCGACCGCAGCATTGATGTGGTCGTTGTGACCATGGGTGCAGATGATTGCGACCACGCGCCTGCCGTCAATCGCCTCGACGATCGGACCGGCTTGGTGGGCCGCATCGATCACGAAGACCTCTTCGTCGTTGCCAACCACCCAGATGTTGTCTTCGACCTCGAAGTCCTGACCATCGAGCGAAAAGATCCCCGACGTCGTGACCTTGTCTATGCGTTTGCCCTCTGGGGCCCCGCCGGGCCCGTCACCGGCCATCATATGACCACAACCGATCTCAGCACCTCACCGCGCTCCATCTTGTGAAACGCCTCCTCGACCTCATCGATGGTGATGGTCTCGGTGACGAACCGATCGAGGTCGAGCCGTCCGGCAAGGTGCATGTCGATGAGCATGGGGAAGTCCCGTGACGGCAAGCAGTCCCCATACCACGAGGGCTTCAACGCGCCGCCCCGCCCGAAGAACTCGATCATCGGCAACTCGACGGTCATGGTCGGGTCGGGCACTCCAACCTGCACCATGGTCCCGGCGAGATCGCGCGCGTAAAACGCCTGTTTCATGACCTCGGGATGACCAACCGCCTCGATGACAACATCGGCACCGAAACCATCGGTGAGCTCCTTGATCGCCTCGACGGGATCGGCTTCCTTGGCGTTGACGACGTGAGTCGCGCCGAAGTCCTTCGCCCACTCGAGCTTGCGGGAATCCACGTCGACCGCGACGACGGTACGGGCTCCGGCCAACCGCGCGCCCTGAATTGCAGCGTCGCCGACACCTCCGCAACCAAAGACTGCGACCGTGTCGCCCCGGCCGACCTCGCCTGTGTAAAGCGCAGCGCCGAGCCCCGCCATGACGCCGCAACCGATCAGACCTGCGGGCTCGGGCTTTGCCGCCGGGTTGACCTTCACGGCCTGCCCGGCTGCGACGACGGTCAGCTCCGAGAAGGCACCGATGCCGAGTGCGGGGGTGAGCTCGGTCCCGTCGGAACGCGCCATCGCCTGCTCCGCGTTGCGGCTGTTGAAGCAGTACCACGGCCGCCCCCGCCTGCAGGACCTGCACGTACCGCATGGCGCGCGCCACGCCAACACGACGAAGTCGCCGGGAGCAACCTCGTCGACGCCGTCGCCGACCTCTTCGACGATTCCGGCGGCCTCGTGACCGAGCAGGAACGGGAAATCATCGTTGATCGCCCCCTCCCGATAGTGGAGATCGGTGTGGCAGACGCCGCACGCCTGGACCCTGACAAGGGCCTCGCCGGGGCCGGGATCGGGAACCCTGATGTTTTCGACCTCGACCGGCGCGCCCTTTGATGAAGCGATGACGGCCCGTGCTTCATGTGGCATTAGACGTCTCCCTCATCGATCGAAGGTCCCTGCGTTTCCCGGCGCTGCGTCGGCAAGAAATGGCGGCCGACAAACATCAACCACTCACCGCCGGCAAGGCCGGCCTCAGCTCGCGCTTGGGGTGGCCCCGATCTGGTTCATGATGCCAAGCTCATCCGTGCCGCCCCAGCGTTCGACGATTTGGCCTTTCTCGAAGCGGCCGATCTGCACGCCCCTGACCTCGATGCGCTTGTGCGTCGGCGCAACGCCGTGGAAGTCGCCCTCGTGTGTCCCCGACAGCGTGTACGCGAGTGAGACATGCTCGTCGTCGGCAACCACATGGGCGGGCTCGAGGTGGGCGTCGGGGAACGCAGCGACAAGCGCCTCCCAAAACGCCTTTAAGCCGCCACGGCCTGGGCCCTGGTCGGGGGCCGGGTCGTGATCGACGCAATCCTCGGCGAACGATTCGACCGCAGCATCGATGTTTCCCGCATTGACGTTCTCGGCGAGATGCTCCTGGGCAGCAATGTTGTCTTCTCGAGACATTTCTCTCTCCTTCACCTTGATGGTTGGTGTCGCCGGCCCGACGACCCCACAAGCTGGGGGCAAACGATACCTGGTCGCGCGGCCGGCAGTTGATTCACGGAGGTGGCGCGCCGGTTCGCTCGAGAGCTCGGCTTCTTCTTCGGCGCCGGAGTCGTGGCGTCGGTTCGGGGCTTTTCGCCCCGATAGGGTCGGATGATGAGCGATGTGATCCCCCCTCCCACGACCTCGCCGTCTCCGGCTCCCGATGCGGGTGCAGGGGACGGGGCGCGCCGGCTTGGACGGCTCACTGCGAAGGTGAAGGACCCCCTCGGTCCGAACTACCGAAAGCTGTGGATCGCGGCCACGATCTCCAACCTCGGAGATGGGGTTCGCTTGACCGCCTTGCCGTTGATGGCCGCGACCTTGACCCGCGATCCCGCCCGCATCGCCGGTATCGAGTTCGCCTCGACCCTGCCGTGGTTTTTGTTCGCGTTGCTCTCCGGCGCACTTGTGGATCGCGTGGATCGACGGGTTGCAATGGGCGCCTCCAACATCCTGCGGGCCGCGCTCGTGGGGGCCCTTGCAGTGGCGGTCGTTGCGGGCGGCGAGACGCTCGTGCTGCTCTATGTGATCGCATTCCTGCTCGGCAGCGCGGAGACGATCTTCGATAATGCATCCCAGGCAATCCTGCCGGCCCTTGTGCGCAAGGATCAGCTCGAACGCGCCAACGGCCGGATGTACGCAGCGGAGTTCATCACCAACCAGTTTGCGGGCCCACCGCTCGGCGCGCTTTTGTTCGTCACGGCTGCCGCCACTCCGTTCTTCCTCGACTCGGCATCGTTTCTGATCGCGGCCCTGCTGATCCTCTCTTTCAGTGGGAGCTTCCGCACCCCGAGAGACGAGGACTCGCCGCGACCGACACTGCGCGCCGACATCGCGGAGGGATTGCGCTGGCTGTGGAACCATAGGCTTCTGCGCGCGCTTGCGATCATGCTCGGCATCTGGAACGGATTGTCGATGGCCACCGCTGCGATCTTCGTCTTGTTCGCGCTGGAGCTTCTAGGGGTTAGCGAGATCGGCTTCGGGATTCTCGCGTCCAGCTTCGTTGTGGGGAGCGTGCTCGGAAGCATGGTGGCATCAAGACTGAGCAAGCGTCTCGGACCCGGGACCACCCTGTTCTTGCAGGTTCTCCTTGGTGCCGGAGCCTCGCTCGTGATCGGTCTGACGTCGAATCCAATCCTCGTCGGGGCGATGTTCGCGATTGAGGGTTTCACGGCGGTGACCTGGAACGTGATCACGGTGTCGTTGCGCCAGTCGATCATCCCCGATCGCCTCCTGGGGCGGGTCAACAGCGTCTACCGCCTCCTCGGATGGGGGATAATGCCGATTGGCGCCGCACTTGGAGGTTTCCTCGGCGCCGTATTCGGGCTGAGATCGCCTTTCTTCGTCCAAGCCGCCGCGCTCGCCGTCATGGCCGGTTTCGCGCTGCGACTGCTCAGCAACCGCGCCATTGCCGACGCACGAGCGGTGGCCGAGGCCTAAGGCGCGTCAGCGTAAACGGAAGAGTCGAAGACGGTTATCGAGAAACAAACGCTCAGCGAGAGTCGCGATCGGCGCGCACATAGGCCGCCGAGCCGACCGAGGAAAACCCCTCGGACCCCTCCGCCCCCATGCGATCCTCCACCTCTGTGACAACCTCGGCGGGTGTGCGCATACGAGCCCCTCGGGTCAGCTCGCCGAGCAGGTACTCCTGGAGGCTCATCCCCGCCGCTGCGGCCCACTGGCGATAGATCCGATGAACATGGTCGGGCACGCTTCGAATCTGAATCGTGGCCATGAGCGCTAATCTAGCGCATTAAAGCGCCCCACTACATGAGTCCGTTTACTTGCTCGAGTACCACGGCTCGGTGATGTCGAGGAATTTGGGCTCGCCGTCCGAGATGGCTTCCCACTCCTTCATGAACTCCTCGAACTCAGGAGCCGACATCATCTCTTTCTCCTTGGATCGCGCCTCGGCTTCGGAGGTGAAGTACATGGCGCTCGTGTAGCGACCGTTCTCCGGGTGCCACGCCGTGATCCCACCGATCACGTCGGGCCGCGCCTCACTCATCTGGCCTTGGCTGGCCTTGTCGAGCTCCCTGGACTTGTCGACATCCGTCGTCTTGCCCTGGATCACCTGCACGAACTCGGCGGCGTCGGAACCTCCGTCGTTCATTAGATCGACCAATTCGCAATCGTGAAACATGATGTTTTCCAAGTAAGGGGCCGTCGCCTCCCACCACGCGGCCTGCTCGGCGCGGTCACTGTTCACCCGAGCCGCGTCTACGTTCTCGAAACGGGCGAGAGAGATGAACTCGCCGTCTGCCGTAACCCCAGCCGTGCTGCCGAGGTAGCCCTCTGCGGCCGGCTTGAGCTCTTGGTCCCACTTGTCCAACTGCTTGCGAAGGCCGGCTGCGTCCTTGGCCTTGCCCTGGATGATTTGCACAAACATGGTTTCTCCCTTTCCTTTCCTTGGCTTTTCTTGCTAAGGCGCTACAACGGATGCGGGCTTCTTCGTGACGCGCACACCGCGCCGACCGCGTACTAGGGCGGCTCCACCGCCATTCATCAGGAGAAGCGCAACCCCCGTCAGGAACAAGGCACTGAACCCCGTGAACGCCAAGGCCGACAGCCAGCCCCGCCTCCACCCTGCACCCTCGCGACCTTCCACCTGCGTTGAAGTATCGGAGACGGCAGCAATCGCGTTTCCACCTCGAACTAGCTTGGCCGCCAGAGAAACGGCCGAGGGCTCGTTCCGCTCCGAGGCCCCGACCAACCCCAGACCCCTAGACAACGGATCGGTGTCGCGCTTCTTGCGAGCTCCCCCCTCCCGCACGTCTTTGCTCTTTGCGGAGGAACTTACCCTCTCATAGCTGTTTCCGTTCTTTCCGCGCTGGTCCCTCAAACCGGCGGGTTGAGTGCTCCTGCCCACGGTCCCAGAGGTGGCCTTGTCGGTGGTCCGGCTGACCGTGGAGCCGGCCTTGTCGGTCGTGTTGTTGATGGAAGAGGCAGCCTTGTCGGTGGTCCTGTTGACGGTGTTCGTCGCCTTGTCGGTGGTCCGGCTGACCGTGGAGCCGGCCTTGTCGGCAGTCTTCTTGACGGTGTTCGTCGCCTTGTCGGCAGTCTTGGTCACCGTGGAGCCGGCCTTATCGGTCGTGTTATTGACGGTGCTCGTCGCCTTGTCGGCAGCATTGTTGACGGTGTTGGCAGCCTTGTCGGTGGTGTTGTTGACCGTCCCGGTCGTAGAGTTTGCCGTGTTGTCTGTGTTGTTGGCGCTTTGCGTGTTGCTCACGTTGTCCGTGGCCTGCTCAACTGCGGCACCGACCTTTTCACCGCGCGTGTCAGCCCATGCGCGAATCGGTATCAGAACCCCCAGAAGCATCAATAAACTCACTAGCACAACAACACTCCGTCGACGCAACACAACCATCGCCTCCAGGCACTCGTTCGATTTTCCCTTCGGAAGCTTGCACGCTCTACATCTTCCCCACGAGCTTGCAGCTGTACTCCCCTTCACTGAAGGATAGCCCATATGACGCCGCGTTGCCACTCGCCCCACTCAGGCCCCTCCTGCCAACCGAAACCAGCAAGAGGCAAGAACACATCGCTTAGCGATTAAACACTCGACAGGGCACATGCCAACCACAACCCAAACAACAGCGAGCACGAAACATTCGCCGAGCTTGGTTCAGGCTTGCAGAAATACGTAGCTGCTTGCGCAAGACTCCTCACGGCGACGAAAGTGTTCACCTTGAGGATGTTTCCTCTGCGGGTGTGCTATCCGGCAAGATGAGACTCATAGTGCAACGACTAGCAAGGGTTAAGACAAGGGAGAAGCTTTGGCTGGGGTTTCGGTCGCCGTGTCCTTGAAACATGTCCTCTGGATCGGCGGGCCGCCGGGTGGCGGAAAGACAATGCTCGCAACACGGCTTGCGCGGCGCCACGGTCTGCGCTTGTACAGCGCCGACACGCGTACCTGGGCACACCGTGACCGGGCCCTTGCGGCCGGAAACGCGGCAGCGCACCGCTGGGAGTCGTTGACACCCGTCGAGCGTTGGGAGCAGTCGACGCCGGCCGAAATGCTCGAGATGTCGCTCTACCGCGAGCGGGGTCCGATGGTTGTCGATGACCTCCGAGCACTGCCGGCATCGCCGTTAGTCGTCGCCGAAGGCTCGACCATCCCTCTGGACGCGGTCGCCTCTGGTATCGCGGGGCCCTCACGCATCGTCTGGTTGATCCCGACCCCCGCGTTCCAGCGTGCTCAGCTTGCCGCCGGCGGGACGACGGGAGGACGGGCGCAGCTCTATATGCTGCTCGCCGAGATCATCGAGCGCGAGGTGCGAGGGCAGGACATGCCGATGATCCGGGTAGACGGGTCCCGCGGGATCGTAGAGACAAGCGACCTAGTCGAGCGACTCTTCGCCGATGCCCTCGCCGCCGGCCCTCGGGCGCGGACGACCGTCGAGCGTCAAGCGCTGCTCCGCGAGGCCAACGAGGCGATCGTCGCCCAGGTTCGCGGTTACCACGCGCGGCTGTGGGCGGAAGGCGATCCCGAAGTCGTTGAGCGCGAGTTCGTGTGCGAGTGCGGCAATCCCGTTGCGACCTCTACGTGCACCTCACAATAGGCGAGCTCACCGCCGGACCGGCCCTCGCACCAAGCCACGGCCCCGCAGCGAAATGAGGCTCGGTTCTCTATACCGACCCGGAACTCTCTCTGCTCATTCCGGTGCGACGGCGTTGCTCCCGTGCGCTGCGAGATCATGGGCTAGCGCGTTGAATCGGACCAAATCGTTCCGACCAGGGATCGTCAACGGGTGCCCGGGTTGGTGGTAATAGCGCAGTTGAAGCCTCTTGCCCGCGGCCAACTCCCGAGAAGCGGAGATGACCGCCTTCACGATGGTGTCCTTTGCCTTCCATTGGTCCCGCATGAAGGCGCCGACGCCTGCATAGTCGTAGACGATCGTCATCTCCGCTCCCTCCGGTGCTTCGCGCAGGGCCACATACAGCCCCGCCAGCTCCTCCAACGTGGGATGGAGCCGTCCAAGCGCCTCGGCGATTCCCCGGACCGCCTCCATGCCGGAGATCGCGGCACCTTGGAACGTCTCAGCGACCGTCGTGGCGATCCTCTGCACTACTTGGGGCTCGATGTCCTCGTTGTCCACGCGCACGACCGCCACTCCGACTCCGCCGGCACGATTGCCGTCGGTGAATGAGTACAGGCCGGGGGCGAGGACCACGCCAGTGCTGGCCAATATGGCCTTGGCTTCCTCGGCGTTCTCGATCTTCTGGCACCGGACACCGGACAGCCAGGCCCGGACTGGCGGTAGATCGGCCCAACTCTCGTAAACGCCCCGTAGGGACTCGGGTTCCGTGACGACGTACGGCATCTTCAACTCTCCCTTGAACGTGACGTAACGTATTCGGTTTCAGCAGAATTGACGATAGCTGCTACCCACAATTTGGTCAGTTGAAATGAGCCGCGACCTGATGCTCGGTGTCTGGGTTTATTCCTTAGTCCTGTCGCTGCCGGCGGCGCCGAGGACGAGCGCCGGCCGCCCGCAGTGACGTTTCCGCCGCCTCAGGCGGCATACTTTTTTGATCTTTGTATGGATAGCTATCACGCGCAATGACCCATCGGATGTGCGATTCCGCTTGTTGCTTCACACACTGGCTTCACTTGATGCTCGCACATTGCTGTGAAAGCCGGGCGAATTGTCCGTTCTGTCAACGCCTTGTGTGACGCTCGCGTTCCCGGGATCGGATGAGTGACGGGCTCCCCCCGCCGGGGAGCGGGTAATCCGGTGCCTGGGGCCTTCCAGGCTAAGCGGCTAGACTTGCCTGGTGAGCATCGTCGACTTTGCTGACTGCGCTGACGGGCACCTCGCTCACTACGTCGACCCCGCCAACGGGCGTGCCTTCTTCGCCTACGATCGTGTTGGAAACCCAACCATCCTCGAGCCTGTGGACTTGCTTGCTCCGGGTTGCTGGATGCCTCCGTCCGGGGCAGTCTTGTGATCGACATGTATCGGGCCGACGGCCCGTACCGCCACCTGCGGGAAACAATGGAGGCGCTGCTCGACGACCCAGCAGCGGCCGAGGCCCGGTTCGAGGACCAGAATCTCGATTCCTCGGGTCCCTGGGCGCTGGTGCTTGCGGTGCTTAAAGCCAGCGACCACACATCGGGTTTGAAAGCGTCAATGGTGACGAAAATCCTGCATCGCAAACGGCCCCGGCTCGTGCCCATCTTCGACAGTAAGGTCGCCGGCTTCTACGGGGTCACGCCTCACACGCCGTGGCGGCTCTGGCCAATCATGCAGGAAGAGCTTCGGGGACACGGCGACTGGATCCGGGAGTTGGCTGCTGCTTACCGAACCCCGGATGACCGGGAGCTATCTGCGCTGCGGGCGCTGGACATCGTGGTTTGGGAACACACCCAGGGCTGCTCGGCCTAATCCCTGAGCGCAAGCTGATCCCTGAGCGCAAGCCCCTTTGGGTGAATCGAGGCTAGTGACGATAACTCCCGAGGACGCTTCTGGACACCGGCGACCATCGCCTAGGGGACCGGATCGGAGCAGCACCCCTTACCTTCCACGAGTGCGCCATTCGGCGGCCGCCTTCATGCCCGACGAGGGCGCCGATCCCCTCCACATCCATGCGCCGTATGGGTCACTCGGACATCCGGACCACCTACAACATATATACGGCCACCTCTTCCCCGACCGGAAGGACGAACTGGTGGCCAAACTGAACAGCCGGTACGGACGAGCTTTGGAGTTCTCCGACAGGGCCGAACCGGAAATCGAGAATGGCGGCTTTGGGTCGGCTTTACGACGGGAGCCTTCCGAAGCGATCAAGGGCCGACCCTTCCCTGAGGAGATGCCGCCTGACCGGAGAAACGTCCGGTGGACCAGAGGGGATTCGAACTGACCTCACCCGTGCGAGAGGAGGACAAGGGAGATTCCGACGATGGCGACTAGCAGGAATTCCGCGCGTCTTCCCAGCTCAGTTGCCGCTTTGGCCTGCCACTCATTTACATCGTCATATACGCGAGTACGCGCCGCAGGCTCACTCCTTCCTGCCTCCAAGAAGGACTCGGCCATCCCTTTGGAACGGGTGTCGACCTCTGCGGAGGGCGTCGACCACCAGAAGCTCAAACGGACGCTGGCGGACGGGACAACGCGCGGCTTCATCGGTCATACAGAAGGGAGCGGCGGCGAACTGCTCGACGACCTCATCGATCTCGGGTCCTCTTGAGCTTCCGCGTGGCCCGATCGACGTCAGAGCGATTGCTCGAGTCCACTAGGGCAGCTGGATACGCTGTCGCGAAGCGTCGAACCGTCTGCAGTCTGAACAGGGCGGTCCTCAGTGCTTGGCGCTTCGCGTACCTGTAGAGCGGGCCGTCTCCGAGTTTCCAGCGAAGCCTTAGAAACATCATCTCGTAAGTGAAGAATAGCGCCACTACATAGATGAACGGGAGCATGCCGACGGTGAGGAGCAGTGGCACCATGAACTCACGAACTGTCCCGACCGTGGCGAACTCGCGAGGATCCTCGCCAATCCGATACAGCGCGTAGCCCACGAAGAAGGCGCCGATGGCGCCCAGGATAAAGTTCAGAGCGCCTCTGACCTGCTTGTACTCGTCCCGAGCGCCAGCCACTGCCACCATGCCACCGAGCAGAACGAACACAGGCACCAAGATCAGCTCGGCCACGAGGTCCAGGGGGTACACGTTGATCACGAACTCGATGACGACAGTGAGGCTGAAGACGGACATGAACGCCCGCCGAAAGAAGTGCGGATGCTCACTCGCCTCGTTGAGCTGGAAGAACATCACGAGCACTGGCCCAAGGAACCAGAAGGTCGTTTCTCCCGCCAGATCTTCGGTCCAGATTCTCGCCGTGGACAGCACGTAGACAAGTAGGCCCGTGTAGGCTGCAGTGAGGCCCAAGATCGCGATGAGCTTCGGCGCGAAAAGCGCTCTGAACGTTCCCACGAAGGAGGGGCGCAGGCTCTTGCTGACAAGTCCGACCGTGACGAGGACCATCAGCCAGATGAGGAGCGCCACCTCCCGATTGCCGAAAATCGTTGTGAACACCGCCAAGGCAAGTGGTCCCGATGGCCGTTGCGGCTCACCAAAGAAGGGCGCCTTCGACCAACCACCGCGGCCCCAAGAGCCACGCCCAGTGAATCACATGGGCCGTGGCTCCATGACCATGAAGATGGAGCTAGATACATCCAGCCCCGGGTGGGCGTTCCCTTAGAAGAACAGCCTTCCCTGGCGCCACTGAACAAGCCAGCGTCCGAACTCGGCTTCCGGGCCCTGGTTTTGGAAGTCAGACCAGAGGAGCGCATCCAGAATGCGGACGAGTGTCCGATCGATGCCGATGCTCGCAAGCCGTTTCGAAACCTCCACCAGTGAATCAAGGTTCTCGCGACCAATCACACGGACCGCCACGATGAGTTTCGTCGTCTCCCCGGCGTCGCCGGCGCGCTTTTGAATCATCGCTGTAACGTAGCTGTCGCAGATCGGGATCAGCTTGGGGCGCTTTAGGTGGAGCAGCTTGGTGGTGATCGAGGTCGTCCGGTACGGTGCCATAAGACCGGTCAAGGCGGCAAGGATCCGCCGTTCGCATTGAGCTGCCACCCAAGCCTCGTCGTCCATCGTGAAGAGGTCCCAGGAGGCGCCCAATGCTCGGAGCCAGGCGAGCGGCTCGTCCGACTCCGTGAACTGCGCCCAATGTACGTATTGGGTGCGTGCCATCATCGTGGTGTTGATGGTACGCACGTCCGCCACCTCGAACTGGTCGGGCGGGTTCAGCGGACTGGCGACACGGCGATCGTACGCGGATGCGCCCACCGAGCTGATGTTGGAGACAAAGAAGAACGCCGCCCGCTCGTCGGCATGATCGATCACTCGGTTCGGGAGTCGAATCTCGATCGAGTCATAGGTTGGCATCACGGAATCCTATTCTCGGACGAGATCGGGACACACAGGCAAGCGACTTTGAAGCCTCGGCTCATAAGATCTCGGGCCGTACGGCGCAAGTTGATCTTGCTGAAGAAGGGCATCGCTTGAGCCAGATCTCGACCTCTCCAGTCAGCGATGATCGCGCGTACACGATCTCGAAATCGGAGGTTGAGATTCCGGCCGGATCGAAGAGCGCCGACCTGTTCTTCTTTCGTTCCTGCAACCTCGGCAATCACTCGACGGACCGCTGACCTGAAGTTGGGCTTCATCTGGAGCAATTCTGCCGACAAGACGCCCTGTGAGAACAGGTGGCTCAGATCGCGCGACCCTAGATGGCGCTTCACGTGAACCAGCTGACGATCCCAGTGAGAATGTCGCAGATCTCGACCGGAGTTGTACTTGTAGAGACAGAAACTGGCCTCCCGTCCAGGAGCGGCCTCGGGCTGAAATATCCACGGCGAACTCGTTATACTCGCGTTCGCGCATGCCCATCCGAGCGGGCGGCAAACTCGTGGAAGCCCCAGGCCGCATGCTGACTCTATGCCTACTCTGAGTTCCGCCTTCCGCCTTCATCCGAAGCCGGCTGCAACCTCTCCAGGAGGTCATCCACCACCAGAACCTCGAACGGGGCCCAGTAATCGGCGCCTAGGAAACTTCGGTGGTCGGGGAGCTTGACACCGAGCGCCTGAAGATCGATCTCATGATCGGCGACGAACCGGCGCGCCTCGCTTGCTTGCATGTAGTCGGATGACTCCTTCGTCTCCAGAGACTCCATCCAAACCAACAGCTTCCACAGAACCTCCAGCAGTCGTGGCCACTCCACGAAGTAAGGGAGCTTGCGGTCCTCGATCCCCAGCAAGGCAGCCCACCGATCTTGATCCAGCGCATAAGAGCGATCTCGCGGGCCCGTCTGCCTCATGAAGACAACACCGGCGGACACGAGCGCGTTCAGTGCTTCGTACACGTTCTGACGGCTGTAGCCGGCGGCGTGCACGATGTCACGGATGCGAGGTTTCGCTCCATGAAGGAGCAGAAGCACACGCACGACCTCAGCTCTCGCGCTGACGCCAAATAGGTCCCGCAGCCTGAAAGAGAAGTTGATGGACGCGCTCCGCACAGGAGGTCTTGACTTGTTGCTCGGCTCGAGTGAGGGACGAACGAATCCGTAGCGGATGAAGATGGGATCCGGCTCTCGCACCGACATTGCCCCCGTTGAGCGAATGAACAAGAGTTCGGGCTCTTCAACCTCCCGACCTGATGGCGGTTTCTGTCGGGTGACCTTGGTTGAGTAGGTGGAAGCCCACGCTAGAGCCGCAGATGCCAACTCTTCGGTCTCCTCCTCCAGCGCGAGGTTCCTTAGACGTTGCGCGCTTATGAGATCGAGATTCAGACGCATCCAATCGAGCACCTCATCGAAAAGGCGCGGCTCGCGTCTTGCTACTCGCAACGTAAACGCGAGCAATGCCTCGGGATCTATTGACCACCCATCTCGCCTCCCTGCGTGTCCGGACACTCCCATCTGGCTCCACTGGTCCCAGGCGAAGCTCACGAGCTGGTGACGGAAACTAGCTGTCAAGCCCGAAGGCATCTTAGATATCTGCATCAGTCGCCCCCAGATAAGCGAGGACTCGCAACAGCTCTGCCCGAAAAGCTTCTGAAGGGTCGTGCGTTCGGGCCGTGAAGTCGGGAATGGAACCCCTCGGGTAGTCCAAACTCAAGCAGACCCCGAGAGGGCTCGGCATTGAGCCACTTCCCCTCGAGATGATCAGTCCCGGAACCGCCGATCACGACGAGTTCGCGGCGTTTCCCTTTGGCCTCCAGCTGAGCCGCCAAGGCTTCTAACGCCTGATTCAGTTGATCGTACGCCACCATATGTCAGTTATAACATAACTAACCATCATGTTCATCATTTGCTGAAGACGTGTCTAACACTACAGTCCCTGGATCATCGAAGGGGTGCAGTCGGGTACTGCTGAGCGATGAGGAGCTGGTTGTTTTTGGCTTTAGTTGTGGAAGGAACTGCGCATCTGACCGGGGAAACGCCCTTAGTGGAGCTGATTGATCGGTGCGCGAACCGCGCCGATTGTTTTTGGGCGGAGGCGATCGAAATCTAGCAGGCGGTGGCGATCCGGACGGCTTTGCGGACCTCTTCCATCCATTTCCCCCATCACCCCCTTGTTCTTCATGAAGATTTCATGCACAGTGAGGCCGAGAAAGGTGGTTGTGAGCATGAGGCTTCCAGAAGACCTCGAAGGGGCTTTGCTCTTGGATCCGCAACACCAAAGCGCTCTTGAGGCGCTGTCCCCCCACCTGACAGAGGACTTTGTCAGGTGGATCCGCAGCGCGAGCGATAGCCGCCACCGGGCGCAGCGGATGGCCGCACGGTCGCAGCGCTGCGGCACCAACGCCGGGCCCTGAGAGTGGGCAACAAAGAAGCGAACCAGGCTGAGAGGCATCGGGCGCGGAGAAGATCAGGGTGAGCATCTTCGTGCGCCCATACCGTGACCGCGATCTGGCCGCGATGCTCCAACTCTGGGAACGTATCGGACCGCCGCGGAGCCCTACGGACCTAATCACAGTAGACGACGGGGTCGATCTCCTTCATGAGAACGGCACCGTATGTGTGGTCGCTGATGACGATGGCGCGATCGTCGGTTTGGCGCTCGGGATCGTCGCTGGTGCGATCGCTTGGATCCTGCGAGTAGGTGTCGCTCCCGAGATCTCGGCAAACGATCTCACTCGTCGTCTGCTCGATGATCTCGAGGCACGACTGGCCGAGATTGGGGCGCGCAAGCTCATCGCCCTCGTCGTGCACGAGGAAAGCATCCATGCGCGGCTGAATGACCGGGGTTACGCAGAAGCCCGTCACGCGCTGTGCATGCAGCGGCCCGTCCCGACGAGCTTGGCCACGCCTTCGGCCCTTAGCGAACTTGGTGGACGGATGGTCGAACACGGTTTGTGGGAATCGCTGAAAGGACTGAAGGACGCCAAGGAGATCATCGAGCGGCGCGTGATCCTGCCGCTTGCCGAACCACAGCTCGCAGCCCGCCACGCGGTGTCCCCTCCGAGCGCGATCGTGCTTTTTGGTCCCCCAGGGACGGGTAAGACCACATTTGCCAAAGGGATCGCATCGCGTGTGGCGTGGCCATTCATCGAGATCCAGCCGAGTCAGCTCGCAGCCGAAGGGCCCGAGCGCCAGGCCGAGTTACTGTCCCTGACGTTCGACCGCATCTTCGATCTTCCTTCCGCTGTCGTATTCGTAGACGAAGTTGAAGACCTCGCGTCGAAACGCGATGAGGATCGGCGTGTGAACGTAAGTGTGACCAATGAGTTCCTCAAACAGATCCCGCGGTTCCACGACGTCCCTCATCACCTACTCGCCTGTGCCACTAACTGGATCAGCCGCCTCGACTCGGCCTTCCTTCGTCCCGGACGTTTCGACTATGTACTGCCCGTGGGACCGCCGGACCCTGAAGCGCGCGCCTCCATCTGGCATCGTTACGTCGAGGAGATCACAGAAGAGGAGGTCGACATCGATGCCCTTGTAAGCGCGACCGAGTTTTTCACCCCTGCCGATATCGAGTTCGCAGCACGCAAGGCCGCCCAGCATGCCTTCGAGCGCGAGCATTTCCAGGGCCCCGGCAAACGAGCGGTGACGGAAGACTTCCTCGGAGCCACAAGACAAACGCGACCGACGCTGACGGCGGAACTCGTGGAGGAGTTCGACGCCGATACCGAAAGTTTCGCGCGCTACTGAGGATCCGCATCCTGCCCAGGCCCGCCGCTCAGACGGTGGAACTCGACCGTGATCTCAAGGCCACCTTCAAGCCGGTTTCGAGCTTGGACGTTCCCGTCGTGGGATGCCGCCACTGCGGCAACGATGGACAGGCCTAAACCCGCGGCTCCTCGGCGGGGGCCTGCACGCGTATAGCGGTCGAACATCGTGCCCAGCGCCGCGGCAGGCACGCCTGGGCCAGTGTCTCGCACTATCAGCACAGCTTCCTTGTCCCGCTGCTCGACCTCGATCTCAACCGCCCCCGCCGTCGGTGTGTGCCTCACTGCGTTGTCGACGAGGTTGGTGATCGCCCGCTCGATGACTCGGGGATCGCCTTCGACCCGACCCTCGCCTGAAGCTCCCAGGGTTACCCCCCGCCCTGCGGCTACGGTCGAAAACCTCCCGGCAACGGTTCGAGCGAGCTCGCCCAGATCTACGAGCTCGGGGCGATCGAGCCCAGCTTTGGCATCAGAGCGCGCAAGCAAGAGCATGTCGTCGACGACACCGGTGATCCTATCGACCTCCTCCAGTACGCTCTCTAGGCTCGCTTTTAGCCCCTCGTCTGGGAATCGATCATGCAACAACTCCACCTCGGCACGGATGATCGCCAAAGGTGTTCGCAGCTCGTGACCGACCTCGGCGGTTAGCTCTCGCTCGCGACCTAACGCGGTATCGAGCCGCTCCAACATCCGATTGAGGATCGCTGCTAGCCGACCGATCTCATCGGCCGCCGGGGGCGTCGGAAGCCGCTGGGAAAGATCGAGGGTTCCGATCGCGTCCGCTCCCGACGCAAATTCTCGCAGCGGAGCAAGAGATCGCCTAGCAATCACCCCTCCGGCGAGCACAGCAACCACCCCAGCAACGACGGTTGGTGGGACATAGACCTCGAGCAACGCCCTTCCCACGTCGCTCACACCTTGGATCGGCGCAGCGGCCACGACGATATGACCGCCCTCGTCGCCGACAGGCACCGCTGCGAACCGGTACACCAGTCCGTATATCGTCGCGTCCCCATAGACGGGCACGCCCGAGGCGACACGCACCAGGGCCCCTCCGGTCACGAGGCCTTCGAGGCCCGCGAGCCCTGGGCTCGCCGCAACTACCGAGCCATCCGCGGACATCAGTTGCACCTCGACCTCGGACCGCTCCGGCGCGTAAAGTTCGTCGAAACTGTTTAAAAGATGGCTCGTAAGCTCTGCTCCCCGCACCCCCTGTGAGGCGCTGACTGCCATGCGCGCCCGATCGACTAGCTCGCTGTCGATTTCGTCGCGCAACACGGCCTGGAACTGGCGATGGACGAACATCCCTACGAGGACCAAGAGCGCCAACAATGTTCCTGAAGTCAAGGCCGCGATACGCACTCCAAGTGGCAGCCTCCGCAGCCAGCGGGTCATTCCTCTTCGGAGCACCGCAGACGGAATCCGACTCCGCGCACGGTTTCGATAAGGGGATAGTCGAAGCGCCGGTCAAGCTTGTGGCGCAGATTCCTTACGAACGCATCGATGATGTTGGATTGTTCGTCCGACCGAGCGCCCCAGACGTGGCGCAGGATCGTGGCGCGCTGAACGACCTCGTTCCGGTGATGGAGGAGGAACTCGAGCAAGGCGAACTCACGCCGGGATAGGTCGATGAGCTCGCCGTCCCACGACACGACCCGAGTCGCGGGGTCGAGCCGGAGCGGTCCGCAGGTCAGGGCCAACGGCCGCGGGGGGCGTCCCCGGCGGATGAGAGCCCGCAGACGGGACAGCAGCTCGCCAAGGGCGAAGGGCTTGACGAGGTAATCGTCGGCACCGGCATCCAGACCTGTGATCCTGTCGTCGACGGCGTCGAGTGCGGTGAGCATGAGGACCGGCGCCCACATCTCGGTTCGCCGCAGCCGCCTGCAGACCTCAAATCCGTCGATATCTGGAAGAAGCACATCGAGCACGATGGCGTCGTAGCTGCCCTCGAGCCCCCGAGAGAGACCCGCCTGGCCGTCCTCGGCTTCGTCCACCGCGTAGCCCGCCGCCTCCAGACCCCGTCGCAGGACGCTGCGCATCTTGGCCTCATCCTCGATGACCAGCAGCCTCATCCGCTCTCCTCTTCTGGCAAACGTCTCGCCCGGTGGCGCCGCCCACCCATGTTATGAGAACTCGAAGTCGAGCTAATCTGGACTTGTTCTTCATGAAGATTTCATAGAGTCTTTATCTTGTTGCAGAACGTTTCCCGGGCGACCAGGAGGGAGAACGACCATGACGAGGGAGCCGATGGCGGACGTGCAAGGGGGCGGCAGACCGACACCGCCGAAGGACTGGCTCGCGGGATTGAAGGAGAACGCCCAGACGGATGTGGTGTCGGGGCTCATCATCTTCTTGATCGCCCTCCCCCTCTGCCTCGGCATCGCGCTGGCCTCGGGGGCTCCTCCTATCGCCGGAGTGATCTCCGGCATCATCGCCGGGACGCTCGCCAATCTGTTCTCGGGCTCCTATGTCACCATCAACGGTCCCGCTGCGGGCATGATCGTGATCGTCGCGGGCGCCGTCGCCGAGCTGGGCTTCCGTGAAGCCTTGGCGATCGGCGTCGCCGCCGGAGTGATTCAGATAGCCCTGGGGCTCGCGAAGACCGGAAAGCTCACCGGCTTCTTCCCCCTTTCCGTGGTGCACGGGATGCTGGCAGGGATCGGACTCATCATCATGGCCGGACAGATCCACATCGCGGTCGGCCATGAGAACCCCCGCGCGCACGGGTTCCACATCCTCACCGAGATCCCGCCGAGCCTCACTGACCCCGTTGTCGAGACGGCTCTCGTCGGCCTCGCGGCGGTGCTGGTCATGGTGCTCTGGACGCGACTGGGCAAGGTAGCAACGGTGATCCCGGCCCCCTTGGCGGCGGTCATAGTGGGCACCGCCATCGCCGTTGTCAACGGCGCCGAGCCACGTCTCGACCTCGGAGGCGGCCTTATCGATGGCTTCCAGACTCCCGATTTCTCCGGATTGGTGTCCGCGCCGGCGGTGAAATGGATCGTCCTCTACGTTTTCGTCGCCAGCCTTGAATCGTTGCTCACGGCCGAGGCCGTCGACAAGCTAGACCCATGGAAACGGCGTTCGAACATGAACAGGGAGCTGATCGGAAAGGGCATCGGCAACCTGGCCTCAAGCGCAGTGGGTGGCCTGCCGATGATCGCCGAGGTCGTTCGCTCCAAAGCCAACATCATGGCCGGAGCGCGTACTCGGTGGTCGAACTTCTTCCACGGCCTATTCCTGTTCCTATTCGTGCTCGCGCTTCCCGGCGTCCTCGAGCTGATCCCGCTCGCGGCGCTGGCCGGCATCCTGCTGGTGGTCGGCTTCAAGCTTGCTCATCCCGCCGACTTCAAGCACACGTGGAACATCGGCAGGGTGGACTTCCTGCTCATGATCGTGACCGCGTTCACCGTCCTGCTCACCGATCTGCTGATCGGCGTGGCCACCGGGATCGTGCTTGGTCTCCTGCACGCCTTGTTCAGGGGCGCTTCGCTCGGCAACCTCTTCAGGCCCGCTATGGAAGTAACCGATGACGGCGATCGGGTCATCGTGAGGTTCAGGAAAGCACTCGGGTTCCACAACTTCATCCCAGTGCGAAGCGTCCTGGACAACATGCCCCGCGGCCGGACCGTGACCCTCGATTTCAACGGTGTCCACTACATCGACCCAACGGTGCTCGAGCGCCTGCACGACTTCGAGATCGATTACGCCTACGACGGCGGTTCCGTGTTGCACGTTGGCGAGGAGTCGCTGCGACCGGGCCCCCACCAGTTCTCCACGCGTACAGCTCCGAAAGTCACCGGTCTAGACGAGACCGTCGGATAGCAGCATGGTTTTCGGGTCTACGACACGACGGGGGAGGTTGTCATCGGGATCCTAAGCGCCATCATTTGGACACCGCTGATCGGACTTGCGGTGGTACTGATGCTTCCCCAGGACAACCCGGCACGCGTGCGCGCTGTAGCGCTTGTGGCGGCCGCAGTACCCCTGGCGCTGTCGTTGAGCCTGCTCGCGCGTTTCGATCCTGCCGCCGCTGGTCCCCAGTTCGGCGAGTCTCAAACCTGGATCCCCGAGCTCGGGATGACCTACACGCTCGCAGTGGACGGATTGTCATTGCCCCTGATCCTGCTGACCACGTTGCTCGTGTTCGTCGCGTTGATGTCGTCTCTGCACATCGCTCGCAGTCCTAAGGCCTTCTACATGTGGGTGCTACTTCTGGAGTTCTCATGCCTTGGCGTCTTCGTGGCACGCGACTGGTTCCTTCTGTACGTGTTCTGGGAGATCGCCCTCGTCCCGATGTTCTTCCTCATCGGATTGTGGGGGGGGCCGCAGAAAGAACGAGCCACGATGACCTACTTCTTGTACACGCTCGGAGGCTCGATCTTCATGCTGATCGGCATCTTCGCGGTATACCTCGCGGCCGACCCACACACGTTCGACATGGATGCACTTCAGACCGCGAGTCGCGGCTGGACCGCGGGGTTCCAGGTCGCCCCCTTCCTGGCATTGCTGGCCGGCTTCGCGGTGAAGATCCCGATATTTCCCTTACACGGCTGGCTGCCGTTGGTGCATGTCCAGGCGCCGGCGCCGGTTAGCGTCATCTTGTCCGGAGTAATGCTCAAGCTCGGCGCCTACGGACTGCTCCGCTCGACGGAGATTCTGCCCGAGGGGATCCGAAGGCTCGCACCGCTTTTGTTCGTGCTCGCGCTGGTCAACATCCTCTACGGTGCATTCCTGGCGTTCAGACAGAGTGATCTGAAGGCGATTGTGGCCTTTAGCTCTATCAGTCATATGGGATTCGTCCTTCTTGGTGTCGCCGCGCTGGACCAGACGGGTTTCTCGGGAGCCGTCTTCATGATGGTTGCTCATGGCATCGTCACAGGAGGCCTCTTCTTGCTGAGCGGTGTGCTCTACGAGCGCACCGCAACACTTGCTCTCGATGAGATCGCCGGCGTGGGTTCTCGCATGCCTGTGTTCAAGGCCCTGCTCACCCTGACGCTTCTTGCCTCGATGGGACTTCCGGGCCTGATCCAGTTCCCCGGTGAGGTGCAGGTCCTGCTCGGAGCGTTCGAAGGTTTCGGCCTTCCTGTTCTGTTCGCGGCTGCCGGGATCCTGATCACCGCAACCTTTACGCTGCGCGTCGTCGGCGGTGTCCTTTCCGACGATACCCAGAGCCGGTGGGCGGGCTTGTCAGATGTGCGCGGCGCGGAGTTGGTCGCGACTGCCCCGCTCGCCGTCCTCACCGTCATCCTGGGTGTGGCCCCCGGCATCGCGCTCAGGCTCTCCAACAGCACCATCGAGACACTGATTGCCCGGTTCGGGTGAACGAGATGGCTCATCCCAACTCACCCTCGCGCGACGGCCTGTCGAACCGTGACCAACTCATCGGAGTCGTAGAACACCCCGGCCATCTGCTGCCCAGCCAGGGTCCGATCACGACCTTCGTCCACCACAACACCTTGCACGGACTGCAGCACCTTCCCTTCGACGACGCGTTGGTGACGGCTGAGGATCTCTTCGGCGCTGCGGCGTACCTGCCCGTTGAGGTGAGCCGAGCCCACTATCGTGCAGGACGTATCACCGATGCCGACATCCAGGCTGTGATGGCTGATCCTCCGGAGCCCGACCAGGAAAAAGTCATCGGGACGGTCGGGGGCGCCACGGTCACCGACACAGATATACGCCGGCTACACCTCCTTTACGGTGCAAACCCGATCGATCCTTCCATGCTGCGTTTCCTCATCTCCGAACGCGACGCGACCCGGCGCTTGATCGACGATGTGCCGCCCAAAGCTAGATCACAAGCTCTGGGAAAGGCCTCAAGCGAGCTGAGCGACAGCATCGACCGAATGGGACGGGATCTCACGTTGGGTGACTGGCTGGGGCGGCTACTTAGTCTAGACATCGCGTCGGCCGTAAACGCCACTGCCGCACAAGATGTCTCCGCCGGGGGCACTCCACGGAAGAGTGTTAATGCGCTTCTCGAGGCGCTCGGCGTGCCGGCGGCGCGGAGAAACGGCTACCTGAACCTCGTCGACCTGGCGCTGACGAAGGTGCCGGACGCAGATCGAGACCGCGTCCGGCGAGTATGGCTCGCTGCTGAAGCCCGCTTCGTCGACCGCGTGGCCCGGCGTCATCTCAATGTGCCCGGCCACCTGGAGGCCATCGAGCGAAGCATGTTGGTCGATTCCGAAGCTTACGCGGTCACCTCGTTGTGGGCCGCGTGTTTGGCCGGCTTCGACGTCTTCGACCCACTCTCGCCGACCGATCCTCGTAGCCTCGACTCCCGCGACCCGGACGTCTCCATTGATCGCCTCGGAGAACTCTTCGCCACGATCCAGAGTGGTGGTGGGCCCGAGGTCCGGCTCGACGCCGAAGAGCGGGCCGACATTGAGAGCGCCGTGCAGGGCGTACTCGAAGAGCTTCGGAAGCGCGTTGCCGCCGACCCAGCCCAAGCCCAAGACGTCGCCTTGCGGGAAGCTGCAAGCGCTGCATGGTTCGCGCTCCGCGGTCTCGACGGCGGAACTTACAGCCGTACGGGGCTCGATGCACTCTTAGCTCTGGCGTCGCTGGTGCCCGACAGTGAGGTCCCAGGTGTGTCGCGCCGGATCATGATGAAAGATCCCCTACGGGCTCTGCACGCCCAGGCCAACGCAGCCGTGGAGGCGGACCTCTCCCGGCTCGGACACGACCTCACTCATGCGGAGTTGCTGTCCCGGTTGACCGGCATCGATGCAACCGCGTCGGTGAACCGCTACATGATCAGGGTTTGCGCAGCCTTTCTCGACCTCGGGCAAGCTGCATGGAGGATGCCGGATCGGACGCTCGGTTTTTACGGCGCGTGGCGCGCCTCAGTCGAACACGACGCGACCCTCGCCATCTCCGGGCTGCGCGGGTGGCCCCCCAGCATCGGGGACCTCCCAGAAGACCCCGCGGAGGCACTCATGCTTCAGCTCGACCGTCTCGGGGTCGCGTCGGACGACTGGAACGCGTACCTCGGACGGATAATGGCTACGCTGCCGGGCTGGGCAGGGATGATGAACTGGCAGGGAAACAATCCCAGTTTCCCGCCACAGAAGGCGCGGCCCACCAACCTCGTCCAGTACCTGGCCGTGAGGCTCACCATCGAGGCGGAAGTGGTGAGCCAGAGCTACAGACAAGCGCTCGGGGCCGAGAGTGCTCACGTCGACGTTTTATCGGAGCGGCTTCGCGCCACGCCTATCGAGTTCTACGTGCGCAGGGAGCTGCACCGCGGCCTGCTGCCGAGCATCGTGTCCCAAGCGGCGCGCGATCTCGAGCGCAGGGGCGGTCACAACGACGAGTGGTCGAACGTGGCCGTCAACGCGTGGACCTGGAGCAGTCAACCCGACGCGCGCGCGCGCCTCACGGTAGCTGACCAGGTATGGCGGCTCTTCCGGTTGGCACAACTCGCGGGCTGGTCGGCGGAGGAGGTCCGGATGCTGTCAGCATCCACCAGAGATCGCATCCTTGCCACTCTCGATAGCTATCCCGAGAAAGAGCACCGGAGGGTCTGGTTGGCAGCCTTCGAACGGCACTATCGAGAAGAGATCCTCGGAGCGCTCGCGACCAACCGCGCCAAAGGCCGGTGGCAGGTTCGAGACCGAAGACCGAAGGCTCAGGTGGTTTTCTGCATCGACGAGCGCGAGGAGTCAATGCACAGGGCGGTCGATGAGCTCGATGCCGATTACGAGACATTCGGTGCGGGTGGATTCTTCAACATGGCCATGGACTTCAGCGGTCTCGACGATCACGATGTCACCCCGCTTTGTCCTGCCGGCGTCGTCCCAACGAATCGCGTTGAAGAGGTGCCTCGCGACGACCAGGCGTCCATCGCCATAGCAGAGGAGCGACGCAACCGACTCTTGTGGCGTGAGACGGCTGAGAACACTTACTGGGAGCTCAAGCGCAATGCCGTATCCGGGTTGTTCCTTACCCAGCTCGTCGGACTATTCCAGTCTGTTCCGCTGAGCGGTCGCGTGCTCGCGCCCTGGAACTGGGGCGACCTCAAGGAACGTTTCGAAAGCCGCTTGATCCCATCGCCGGAGACGCAACTAACGGTGGATGCAGAGCGATTCGCCGGGCTCGGGTTCACCTTGACCGAACAGGCCGACCGGATCGAAACTCAACTGCGCAACATCGGGCTTACGCATCACTTCGCTCGGCTTGTCGTCTTCGTCGGTCATGGCTCGTCCTCGTTGAACAACCCCCACGAATCTGCACACGACTGCGGAGCCTGCGGCGGCAAGCACGGTGCACCCAATGCGCGCGCATTTGCTGCCGTGGTCAACCGGCCTGCGGTGCGTGACGAGCTCGCACGCCGCGGCATCGACATCCCAGACGACACTTATTTCGTGGGAGGGGTACACAACACAGCCAGCGACCGAACCACCTTCTTCGATAATCAGGACATCCCTGAGACACACCGACGTGAGTGGGAGGCGCTGCACCGCGATCTCGACGAAGCCCGCGCCCTCTCCGCTCGGGAGCGATGCACGCGCTTCTACTCCGCCCCGAAGACATCTTCGCTAAAGCGCTCCGTCAGGCACGTCGAGCAGCGGTCTCGCGATCTCTCGCAGGTACGTCCCGAGTGGGGACATTGCACGAACGCGGTCGCGGTCGTAGGTCGACGCGCTCTAACTCAGGGGCTCTTCCTGGATCGGCGTACGTTCGTCATCTCTTACGACCCCAACGGCGACCCCGATGGGTCGATCGTTCAGCGCATCCTTCTCGCCATGGGGCCCGTGGGGGCCGGCATCAACCTGGAGTATTACTTCTCGACGGTCGACAACCGCGTGTTCGGCTGCGACACGAAGGTTCCTCACAATGTCACGGGCCTGCTCGGGGTCATGGAGGGAGCGGCGAGTGATCTACGCACGGGGCTGCCGAAGCAGATGGTCGAGCTCCACGAGCCCATGCGTCTCTTGTTGATCGTCGAGGCCCCCGTGGAGGTCCTGGGGCAAATCTACGGTAGCCAGCCGGCCATCGCCGAACTGCTCGACAACGAATGGGTCCACCTGGTGGCGGTCAATCCGACCGACGGGCACTTCGATCTATTCGTGCCGGGGCAAGGCTTCGTCACCTGGGAGGGGAAGCCATCTAAGCTTCCCGTCGTGGCGAGCTCCTTCGACTATTACCAGGGTCGGAGCGGGTTCCTGCCTCCCGCTCGCATCGAGTCGAAGGCGGTGCGGTGACGACGGAAGGATTTTTCGTCACGGCGATCCCCGGGTTTCCCCTCGTGGCGGCTGTGCTCGCGATCGCAGATCGAGTCTCCGGGGGGCGCTTGCTAGGCACGCGGCTTCTCGGTCGGATTGCAGTTTGGGGAGTGGGTCTCTCGGCCGCATCGGCGGCTGCCGCGGCTGCAATCACGTTCGCGGACCCGGCCCCCCGGTTCGTCATCCTCGGTACGTGGGTGCACACCGCTTCGTTAACGATCGATATCGGATTCCAGTTGGACCCACTGTCGGCCACGATGGCGGTAACCATCGCGGGGCTGAGCTGGCTCGTCGCGCGATTCTCGGTCAACTATCTTCACAACGAGGCCGGTTTCGGCCGTTACTTCACCGTCCTGCCGCTGTTCGTCGGGGCCATGCTGTTACTCGTTCTCGCCGAGAACTACCTGATGCTCTTCGTGGCATGGGAGGTCGTGGGCGCGTGCTCGTACCTGTTGATCGCCTTTTACCGTGATCGCACCTCCGCGGGTGAAGCCGGCACCCGAGCCTTCGTCCTCAACCGTGTGGGCGACGCCGGCTTGCTCGCTGGGATCTTCGTTCTCGCGGCTCAGAACAACGGGCTGAGCTACTCCGAGGTGCTGGCCTCGCCGCTGCCCGCGGCCACTGGAACCGCGGTGGGGCTCTGCTTGCTGATGGGCGCGGCCGGGAAATCGGCGCAGATGCCGCTCGGGGGATGGCTTGCTCGCGCTATGGAAGGCCCGACGCCCTCCAGCGCCTTGATCCACGGCGCAACCATGGTCACAGCCGGTGTCTATCTCGTGGTGCGAAGTGCTCCTCTCTATGAGCGAGCTCCCATCGCTCTCGTGGCGGTCGGGGTGGTCGGAGCCATGACCGTGCTGTATGGCCAGCTGGCTGGCCTTACCCAAACCGACATCAAGGGCATGCTCGCCGCCTCCACGAACGCTCACCTCGGTTTCATGTTGCTTCTCTGCGGCCTCGGGCTGTACCCGATCGCGATCTTCCATCTCGTGGCACACGCGTTCTACAAGACGAACCTGTTCCTTACGGCCCCGTCGATCCTTCACCACCTCCACGGAGGACCGGACCCCGCTGCGATCGCCCGACCTACCGATACCGCTCGCGCAATATCCACCTTGGTAGGCGCGGCCGCGCTTCTGCTCCTCACGGCTCCCTTCGCAACGGGATTGCTGTCGTTACCGGATGAGTGGGCCCGAGGGACAGTCGCCCTCGCCGGTCTCGGAGTGGTGGCTGCGTTCGGGCTGTGGTTCTCGGCCGGCCGGATGGTACGCGCTACTTTCCACGACGACGCTGGAAGGGCGCGGCGGACGGGCATCGCCTCTGCGGTGGGGTTCGGATTGGTCGCGGCGGCGATCGCCGTTCGGTTAGTGCCGGGAGGCATCGATGGTTCCTGGTTCGCCCAACTGCTCGCTCCCACCGTCTCCGAGAGCGGAGTCGCCGTCGCAGCCCCACGGGGCGCGACGATCGTGCTGGTTGCGGCACTGATCTGCCTGGTGCTTTCCGGGATCGCGGTGCCGCGGTTCTTCGACCGTTTCCGCGCAGAACAACCCGCGGGGACGGGCGGTCCGTTCGCGCGCCGGCTCTACTTCGCGGCTTCCAACCGAGTGTGGCTGGACGAGGCGGCGGATCGCGCGACGGCCGCCGTGACACGCGCAGGGACCGCGGTCGACCGATTCGACCGCACCGTCCTGGATCCCATGACGGGGGCGCTGCTGCCCTCCTTCACCCCCCGCCCCGATGTGACGTGGGAAGCCCGACTCGACGCCGCAGTAGAGGCCCACGACGCTGGGGC
>Ga0136617_10000640_pt1 | contig 29893 bp, 24 predicted proteins | sample AntDrymUQ3222106_2_FD_129672 | JGI IMG/M metagenome (GOLD analysis project Ga0136617, IMG submission 129672) | Polar desert sand microbial communities from Dry Valleys, Antarctica - metaG UQ322 (21.06) | ecosystem: Environmental > Terrestrial > Soil > Desert | place: Antarctica: Dry Valley... | reverse complement strand
TAACACGGGGGAGGTTAACCGCGGTCGCGTGACTGCTCTACTGCTGGTGCGTATTATGGGGTTGACCTTACAACGCATGCGGCGAACGACTTAGTCCCGGATTGTTAGACTGAAGGAAATGCACATAACGCAAGCGGAAGAGATCGCTCGTCCTGAGGCCGGGGGTGCACGACTCTCAGGCGGGAAGTTGAAGGTTGCTTTGCTGGGTGCAACCGGGATGGTGGGTCAGCAGCTAACCAGGCTCCTTACAGATCACCCGTGGTTTGAAGTCGTTGTAGTTGCTGCCTCTGCGAATTCTGCCCGAAAGTCTTACGGGGAAGCTGTCCGCGGTCGGTGGGCAATGGAAACTCGCATCCCGGATGAAATTGCCGCAATGAACGTTTGGGATGTTCAGGCGGTGGACGAAATAGCTTCGCTGGTCGACATCGCGTTTTGCGCCATCAACCTTGATAAAGAAGGCGTGTTGAGGTTGGAAAACGCATACGCAGCCGAGGGAGCGTGGGTTACTTCCAACAATTCGGCGTACCGGCCCGACCCATTCGTGCCTATGGTGATCCCGGCCGTCAATCCGCATCACCTGGACCAGGCTGATTCACTATCGGCCAGAACGCGACCGACCCCAGCCACGTTTGGATGTGATGACTGAGAACGGCATGGCAGTCAGTGTTGGACAGTTAAAGGTTGATAACGACCAGTTGGTTTCTTTTACCGGCCTTTCTCACAACCTGATTCTGGGAGCTGCCGGTGGCGCTGTGCTGGCCACAGAAGCAGCGGTAGCCAGACAACTCGTCTATCGCAGAATTTCGACTCGGCAGGAAGCACCGCTGCCGGCGTAACAGTGAACATACGGAAGGCAACATGGGCCGCGGATTTGCGCGGATGAAGGCGGATTAGACGATTACCAAATAGATTAAATGAATTCCAGCTTTGGCTCTTGAGATTGTCAAAAAACTCCATGGACCAAATTCAAGATGATTTGAAAGGCAAGACTGACGCCCTGCAAGGGACAAGACTATCGTTTATCGGTTGCGGCGCGATGGCTGAAGCGATCATCGCAGGCCTGCTCAAGAAGAATCTGGTGAAGACTGAGCGGGTGGTGGGCAGTCATCCGCGCAAAGATCGTCGAGAAGAACTCCAGAAGAAATATTGGATTCGGATTTTTGAGAGCAACAAGGATGCCCTCGCCTTCGGACACAAGCAGGCAGGCGTTAACGAAGGTGATAAGTCTTCCTCGATCGTAATTTTGACGGTCAAGCCCCAAAGGCTGGGGACGATCCTCCGCGAGCTGAAGGAGGCGGTTCAGCCGGACCAGTTGGTGATTTCCATTGTCGCCGGAGCACGAATCGAGACGATCGCGAACGATCTGCAACACAGATCAATAGTTCGCGCGATGCCAAACACACCCGCTCAAATCGGACAGGGAATGACGGTTTGGACGGCAACGTCTGAAGTCACTGAAGCCCAGCAGCGTCAGATTCAGATGATCTTCGGGGCGCTCGGGCGCGAGCTGCAGGTCGAAGAAGAGAAAATGATTGATATGGCGACGGCACTTTCGGCCACCGGGCCCACCTACACTTTCCTGGTGATGGAAGCTCTGATTGATGCGGGTGTCCATATGGGATTCTCTCGGCACGTGGCGGAAGAGCTGGTTTTGCAGACGATGCTCGGCAGCGTACTCTTCGCACGTGAATCACAAAAGCACCCAGCCGAACTGCGTAACATGGTCACTTCACCCGGCGGCACATCGGCTGAAGCGATTTATCAAATGGAGAAAGGGACCCTGCGTACTGTGCTCTCGAAGGCGGTTTGGGCGGCCTATCAGCGAGCTGAGTCGCTGGGTCGCAAGGCTAAACACGACAGTTAAAAGTCGACACTTGCGGCGGGCGCTCGCCGTTGAAAGCCGGCTAGTGGACCGTATCGTTGAAAATTACTAGCGTCAGTTCCGTTGCCGCGCGCGCTTCTTATTCACACCTATCTTCAGATAGGTGACGACGTTGGAACCAAAATCCCGGAACCGTTTCAACGGTTTGCGGAGCGCCGGAGAAACCGTTCAAACGGTTTCGGAAGCTTACCGAACGTTCCCGACACCCAGCCAAAGCAGGGTGTGAATGAGAAGTCGCTAGCGAAGCCTTGGTTACAGGCCACCAGTTCATGAAAGAAAAACTTCAGGTGATGAAATTCGGCGGCACCTCGGTTGGTAACGCCGCCTGTATCCAGCGCGCGGCGGAGATTATCGCCGCGTCCGCGAGTGATAGCGAGGTGGTAGCCGTAGTCTCGGCGATGAGCGGAGTAACCAACCGTCTCATTAAGGCGGCCCACCAGTCGGAGACGGGCGACCTTAGCGCTGGTGATGAACTGGCAACCTTACTCCGCAAACAGCATGCGGAGGCGGTCGAAACCATCGTCCGCGACCACAATAAACGCGCCGAGCTTGCTTCCGAAACTGAGCGCATCATTGAAGAGATGGCGAGCTTGTGCCGGGGGACGGCGCTATTGCATGAACTGACGCCCCGCGCGCTCGATTCCATTGCCAGTACAGGTGAACGATTATCGGCCAGGTTGCTGGCCACCGCCCTAGTTGAGTTAGGAGTGCCGGGCGTAGCCGTCGAAGCGACGGAAGTAATCGTCACGGACGGCTCGTATGGCCAGGCCGAGCCGTTAATGGATGAGACGCGCGAGCGCGTGAGCCAACGACTAGTACCGCTGCTTGGCGAGGGTGCAGTCCCGGTTGTGACCGGCTTCACCGGCGCTTCGTCGGCAGGCAAACTAACCACCCTTGGACGCGGGGGCTCAGATTATTCCGCGACAATTCTCGGTGCCGCGCTGAGTGCAAGTGAGGTCATCATTTGGACAGACGTTGACGGAGTGCTATCCGCCGATCCTCGTCTCGTTCCTGAGGCGCGGACCCTCAGCGAAATCTCTTATAACGAGGCCGCCGAGCTGGCCTACTTCGGCGCGAAAGTTCTGCATCCGAAAACTCTCCGGCCCGTTGCCGAAGCCGGCATCCCGGTCTGGATTCGCAATAGCTTTGCGCCGCAGCAACATGGGACAAAAATCACCGCGACCGGACATCCGACCGCGCGCGGTGTGAAAGCGATTACCGCGATTGGTGATGTCAGTCTCATTACGGTGGGAGGGCGCGGCATTGTCGGTTTGCCAGGGGTCGCGGCCAAAACCTTCACCGCCGCTGCCAATGCTCAAGCCAACGTCCTGCTCATCTCGCAATCGTCATCAGGAAACGACATCTGCTTCATCATCAATTCAACTGACGCCGCCCGAACAATCGAGAAGCTTCGCCAGGCATTCGCTTTCGACCTGGCCCACCAAAAGCTGGAACACATCACCGTGAACCCGGACATTGCCATCGTCGCCGTGGTGGGAGACAGAATGCGCGGTCTGCCCGGGATTGCCGGGCGCACCTTCAGCGCTCTTGGCCGGCGCGGGATCAACATCATTGCCATCGCACAGGGTTCTTCAGAATACAATGTTTCTTTTGTTGTGGAAGCCGGCCTGATGGGCGAGACGGTACAATCGCTGCACAGCGAGTTTGGCCTTGAGCTGGCGGCTTCTCGCTTCGAGTCAGTCGAAACCGACACCACGCTGACCAGTGTATGATGACCACGAACCTTCAGACAGCGGGAAGGGCCACGGCCATGCAGCGCTGCATTGATCCCTCTTGCGGCGCGCGCTTCGAGCTCAATCAGCGGATCTATGTTTGCTCCCGTTGCGGCGGACTGCTGGATGTCGTGCAAGAGTCAGCGACGGATCCGGAACAGCTGCCAGCTTTATGGACCAGACGCCTGGCGTCATTTGAGACACGTAACCAAAGTGGTGTGTGGCGCTACCGCGAGCTGTTGCCGTTCGCGGACGATGCGCCGATCGTCTCCCTCGCTGAAGGCAACACGCCGATTTACGATGCTCCAGTCTCCGCGGCCTACTGCGGACTGCACGCACTTACTTTAAAACACCAGGGCTGTAATCCGACCGGATCATTCAAAGACACGGGCATGACCGCCGCGATCACGCAGGCTCTCATCCTGGGCGTGCAAACGGTGGTCTGCGCCAGCACGGGCAATACCGCGGCCAGCCTCGCTGCCTACGCAGCACGCGCAAAACTGCAATGCGCGATCCTGGTGCCGCGAGGCCAGATTAGTCACGCCAAACTGGCACAGAGTTTGGACTGCGGTGCGGCGGTGTTGGAGTTGGACGGTAACTTTGATGACGCGATGCGGGTGATCCGCGAGTTGGCTGAGGAAGAATCAATCTATCTGGTCAATTCCATCAATCCGTTTCGCATTGAAGGACAGAAAACGGTGGCAGCGGAATTGTTGCACCAGCGTGGATGGCGCGTTCCGGATCATGTGGTGGTCCCGGGCGGCAATCTCGGCAATAGTACCGCCTTTGGCAAAGGCTTTGCAGAATTGAAGAACCTGGGCTTGATTGACCACTTGCCGCGCCTGAGTGTGGTGCAGGCCGAAGGCGCCGCGCCTTTCGCAAACCTATACAAGTCTTTTGCCGGGAGCTTAGGCGTCTCGCCTGCAGAGCGCCCACACTCAGCGTCTAACTGGAACACCTGGCCCGCCCTAACGCCAATCGTGCACCCCCACACGCTGGCAACCGCGATCAAGATCGGCGCGCCGGTTTCGTGGCAGAAGGCGCTGCGTGGGGTCCTCGAGAGCGGGGGAACGGTGCTGAGCGTGCGTGAGCAGGAGATGGCCGACGCGAAAGCAATAATCGGACGAGAGGGAGTGGGGTGCGAGCCGGCTTCGGCGTCAACCGTGGCCGGCATTAAGCGATTGGTTGCTGATGGAGTGATCGCCCCAAATGAGGATGTGGTCGCGGTGTTGACGGGGCATGTTTTGAAGGATACGGACTACGCCATCAAATACCACCAGGAAAACCTACTCAGTGATGGCGACGCGACGGAGATGACCGAGGGGCACAAGCTCGCGGGAACCTACCGCAACCCGCCTACTCTTGTGCAGGCGACGAAGGCAGCGATCCTTGAAGGACTGAGGCGACACCCGAGAGTCAACGATACATTGTGAGCGAGGCCGAGTCTCATAGCGAACGCGGTCTCTATTGATCCGAGGCGGGGGTGAACCGCCCTTCCCGACCGCGAGACTGCACTGTTGATGTTGTTTCTCTGATTGAAAGGCTTTCACTCTAGGACACCGAGCAACTGCAATCAGCTCGAGGTTGGGAAGGGCGGCTTACCCCGCTGGTTCCTTGGATTAACTCGAGGGTTACAGCCGCCCCTCGGATCGTTATAGAGAATGAGATGAATCTTGGCAACAACAGCAGCTAATAGCACTAAAGACAGCAGCAACGATGAGCCACGTGGCGACCGCTCGTTTTCGGTGCGAGTGCCAGCGTCGACCGCGAACCTGGGGGCGGGCTTTGATTGCATCGGTCTCGCATTGAAACTCTATCTGACGGTCAGGGCAAGGGTCGTGCCTGGAGCGAGCGACGCGTGCCGTCTGCGCATAAGCGGAGAAGGCGCGGAAGAACTTCCCAGCAATGAAGAGAACCTCATCTACCGCTCCATGCGCTTTACCGCCGAGCGTGAGGGCTTGAGCCTGCCCCCGATGGAGCTCGACGTACATAACGAGTTGCCGCTCGCACGCGGGCTGGGCAGCAGCGCGGCCGCTATCATCGCCGGTATCACTCTCGCTTCTTTGGTTTGTGAGCGCGAGTTGTCCAACGAGACAGTTCTGCGCTACGCCGTGGAGATGGAAGGTCACCCAGACAATGTGGCAGCTGCCTACGTCGGAGGCCTGGTCGTCACTTGCCTAAGACTGGACGGAAATGTGCTGGCCGTGAAGAGGTCCTGGCCATCCGAATTGAAGGTGGTCGTGGTCTCGCCGGAAGCGTTCCTGAAGACCGCGGAAACGCGGAGTGTTCTCCCCCTCAATGTGCAGCGGGAGGACGCCGTTTTCAATCTACAGCGGGTAGCCTTGTTCGGGGCGGCGCTGGAAGCAGGGGCTTACGATCTCTTGTGGGATGCCATGCAGGACCGCCTGCATCAAGCACATCGTCAGTCCTTAGTACCGGGTCTTGCAGAAGCCCTGGCCACTCCGCCCCAACCTGGCCTCCTTGGGATAGCCTTGAGTGGGTCAGGGCCAAGCGTAGTAGCGTTGGCGTGTGATCGCTGAGGCGACATAGGCGAGGCGGTCGCTGAGAACTTTCGCCGACGCAACGTTCCGGCCAAGGTGCGCGTGTTGGAGGTGGACCTCGAAGGATGTGCAGTGACGCGTTGGCTTGAATGTCCGCTCTGAGATCTGAGATTTAGATTTTTGATTTGATTTTTGATTTCACGAGCAGTCGTCCTCGGCCGGTGTCTGCCGTCACCCAAGGAATCAGATCGGCAATCAAAAATCACAAATCAAAAATATCTCAGATTACAAATGCAATCGGATTATTTCAACACGGCGGCTTGAGGGCTTAACCAGAGACGGTGCCAGCGTCGAAAAGTATTGATTGTTTCGTTCGTGTAGACCCTCACGTAAGCGGTTTGAAAGTAGAGCGTTTCCGGGCTGGGCCACTCCACCCGCACAATGGGGTTGAATGATGGAGGCGGGCCTTGCGAGGTCCGGGCAGGCTCAGCTTCGTCTTTATTGTCGTCGCTCTTCTTCTTGCCAATCGCATTCTTTTCCTCATAAGTAATCGAAGCAGCAATTAAGGTGTCGCGTAATGGAATGCGGGCCTGCGTAGGTTTGTTGTAGGCCGCATCATATATCGCTACGTCAGTCTCAAACGCTGTTGCCACTTTTGACGAGTCGGGGGACCACACCGGCAAGGTTTCGGATAGCTGATCGTCGAGCAATCGCTCGTTGCCATCGATTGCGATGAGACGTGGTCTGCCGGCCGGAAGCCTGAACGATTTCTCGCGCGCTTCCCATTCGTTTTCCTTGCAGGCCAATGCGACGAGCGCATGATTGTCAGGAGCCCACGAATAATAGAAGTAGATCAGACCCTCGCGCGCCGTCAGGGGTCGTAGATCGTAGCCATCACGGTTGCAGACATAAATTTGTTCGGTGTTGAAAGCGGCCACCGGGGCAAATGCCGGCGCCACGGATGGCGATGGCAGTGGAGATGAATCCGGCTCCGCCAGGTCGATGGGCGAAGTTGGAGTGGGCGCCGGCTTTACCCTCTTGTAAGCAATAAAAGTTATGAAGTTGCCATCCGAGGTCCAAGCCACGGTCTCCGGGAAGACGCATGAAAGGGTTGGCGGTATCAAGTTACGAAGAAACCGGCCGTCGGTGGCGTAAAGGTCGATGCGAAAGGCCGGGCTTGGTTCATCTTCCGTGCCGTAAAGGGCAAGTGCTCGCTGTCCATCAGGAGAAGCAACTGTCCGCAGCAGCGCGTCATCCGGCCGCCGAGCGGTGAAGTCCGCTTGAATCGAAGCCGGTTTTTCGTTCGGTTCCAGAGTTTGCAGCTCTGCAGGAATTCCAATGTCGGCTTCAAAGCGGTAGGCAAGACGTTGAGCGGGAACATCGCGCAAAACGAGAGGACGCACATCCGGTCTGTCGGTGATTGCCTTGCATCCCGCCACGGCGGCAATCAGACTCATTAAGATTGAGACTGTGAGAGATGACGTGGTGTTATTTCTGGGGCTTCTGGGGATTCTTGAGCCTCCCGGCAATAAGAGCATCCCGCTGAAAGGATGAACCTCTTTCTCGCGGCGCTTCATGGTTCGGTCACTAGAGCTTCAGGAAACTGCTTCAAATCAGCCGAGATGATATTGAGGCATGGAGACGATTGTCAACGAACTATCTTCCGCGCTAGTTGCTGCGTAGTGACCGTGAGGGCATCTGGCCGTAGACAAGCTCGTGGGCAAATGAGGGGCTGAGAGCAAGCAATGCGCGTATCGTATTTCGCGGTGATAGATGATCCGCGTCACCCTCATCATCCTCAACACAATTGTGCTGGACGGCGCGGGATATTCGGCTCGGAAGTGAACTGTAATCGGGTGTTTCTGAGACGAATGATCGGGCAGCCATTGCCCCCACCAGATCGCAGGTCAACTCTTCGGCTCTTTGTTCGTAGATTCTCATTCCCGTGAGGCCGGACGCCCGGTTACCGACCGCGCGAAACAACGACGTTAGACTGTCCCCGTCGCCGTCAGCGATGTGCACCAGTTCATGGGCCAGTACGCTGATCATTGCTTCGTCAGACGGCAGACCGGCAAGAAATATTGTGCCGAAAGTGATTGTCTGTGGCCGCCTCAGGAAAACCGATGCATTGTCGCGCGAAGCCATGTCCGGCTTCACCCTTCTCACTATCTGCACTCGGCCAATCGCTCGTTGCATGCTCAGGTTAAAGCTTTTCGTTTGCTGCACCTTGTATTCAGTCGCCAATTTCTCGATCGAGGCAGCAACAAGGTCCCTGGCAACTGGTAACAGGCGTTGCGCCCGCTGGGCTCCGGCCACGGCTTCCGCACTGTTAACCGGTAGAGAAGGACGGGCCTGCATTTCATCGATGGGGTGACTGCCCTTGGGATCCTTCCTTCGTTCCATACAAATGACGTCGATTGCCCTCTCCACCAGCTCGCGCGCCTCCGGAGACATGCTTTTAGGCAACGCTGTTGAATGTGAACCCTTTCTCGACGAACGTCTCCCCTGAGCGAAGCCGCTGCCGCTGAAAGCGAGCAGCGACAAAACGAGGAGCAGCGACACGGAGACACGGAGACGGGGAGACGGGGAGATGCGGAGATGGGGAGAAGGGGAGACGGTGAGACGGGGAGACGGGGAGATGCGGAGACGGGGAGATGGGGCGGAATTCGGCTCTTGCCTTAAAGCTGTGCGTTCAGTTGCTTTGATATTCATCGTGTCCGCATCCCGTCGCCGAGCCTCCCTGTCTCTCCGTCTCCGTCTCCCCTGTCTCCGCGTCCCCCCGTCCCCTCACTGATCGCTCCAGACGGGTTTGCGTTTTTCCACGAATGCGTTGATGCCCTCGTTGGCGTCTTTCGTCTCCATCAACTCATGCAGGTAGACGTTCTCGACTTCCGCCAGCGCCGAATCGATCGAGCGCCCGCGGCCGAGATCGATTGCCTTTCTAGTCAGCTCGAGACTGGTAGCGGAAAGCTCGCGCAACTTTAAGAGCAGCTCGAGAAGTTTGGGCTCAAGCTGATTACCCGTGACCACGTGATTGACGAGTCCGATCCGGGCCGCTTCCTGAGCGTCAATCAGATCTCCCGTCAGTATTAGCTCGCGCGCGCGCTTGTCGCCGACAATGCGCGGCAGCAGCAAGGCCGCAATCGGCGGAAAAACCCCGAGCTTTATTTCCGGCTGGCCGAAGCGCGACCGTTCGCCGGCAATGACGATGTCACAAGCAGCCACTAGCTCGCAGCCGCCTCCCAGCGCCGGATTTTCAACGACGGCAATTGTTGGCCGGGCGATTTGTTCGAGCGTGCGAAAGATCCCGTGAAATGAATCGAGCATCTGATAGATGGTCCCTTCCACATGCTCTTCAACCGCAACTCCCGCACTGAAAGCACGGCAATCCTTGTCCGCATCAAACACGATGGCGACGAGCCTGCGTTCATGACCACACCGGGCAAGAGCGTCACCAATCTCTTGCATCATGGCGATGTTGAGGATATTGAGTGGCGGACGCGCAAACGTGATCCGCCCTACGCGATCGTCGATGTTAAATCTGATGTGTTCGTAGTTGCTCGGCATAGAAAGTTATAGAGCCCAACGGCCGGGCAGACCTCATTGTACGTGGTCACTGGTTAACAATGTAGGTAAAGTTCTCCGTAAGTAGTGGATCAGTTTGATTCCGGAAGTTTAGAGTTCAACCTTTAGGTTGCCGTTTCGGGGCCACAAACTAAAGTTGAACTCTAAACTGACCCTCCTCTCCGTGACTTATTTGGTTAAAGCGACACCTAACCACGATTGATAGGTCTGCCGTTGTTCAGCGGTAGGGTTCTCGACCGCCACAATTCGGTAGGGAGCATCGATCGAGCCGCCGAGTTTCACAGGTAACGACCTGAGGTCGTCAAAGCGAAATATGGTTAGATTCGCCAAGTCGCCCGGCTTCTTTTCCGCCATGCGGGCTTCAAAAAACTCCTTTGTAACACGCCGGTTGTCCAGGGCCGCGATCTGATCACCGGTATTCAATCCTTGCTCGTAGGCAGGGGATCCGGCGTAGACGCGACTAACCACCAGCCGGTCGCCTTCCTGGACCAGATCAGCACCGAGGTATGCTTTTTCAACCGGTTTTTGAGCGGCCGTGGCGCCCGTAGTATCCAGCCGCAAACCCGCGGCGACAAGGGATGCATTGTAGTCAAGCTCTTCTCGCCCTCGGACGTACTTCGCGAACAACTCTTCCAGGCTGGATCCAGCCATCAGCTCACTCACTTTTTGGAAATCCGCCGGCGTGTAGTTGCGATCTTTCTTGTAAAAACTCGGTATAGAGATGACGCATCACGTCGTCCAGCGATTTTGTGCCTTTGCTGAGTCTGCGAATCTCCAGATCGAGTAACAGCCCGATAATGGCGCCCTTGTCGTAATAGTCCAGTTGAGAGTTTACGGAGTTTTCGTCCTGCCGGTAGTACTTGATCCAGGTATCAAAGCTTGCCTCTTCCGCGCTCATCACCTTGCGCCCAGGGATCTTTTGCAGGTCCTGAAATGATTTGGCGGCCCCGGCGAGAAATTCCTTGTCGGTAACGAGACCCGCGCGTCGCAGAATTATGTTCTCGTAGTAACTGGTAATGCCTTCCGCGACCCAAAGGAGTTTCGTGTAGTTCTCTTTTGTATAGTCAAACGGGCCCAGCGCGTCGGGCCTAATACGCTTAACGTTCCATAGGTGATAAAACTCGTGCGCTACCAGCGACAGGAAGCTGCGATAACCCGCCTCCGGTTTGAAATTGAAACGACGAAAGCCAAGCGCGGTTGAGTTGAGGTGCTCGAGCCCGCCGCCAGTATTAGCTCGCAGGTGCAGGATAAAGGTGTAGTCGCGATAAGGAACTTCTCCACCCATTAGCTCAATCGACGCCTCGACGATCTTCTGCACGTCGCGCCGCGTCCTTTCGGGCTGGTAGTTGCCTTCGCCGTCGATCACAATGCGATGGGGAACGCTTTTGACGTCGAATGAAAGCGTTTTGAAACTGCTAACCTCAACGGGCGAGTCGTAAAGAATGTCGAAGTTCTCGGCGCGGAAAGTATTTTTCGGTCCCGGCGCCGCGGGCAGTCCTGTTGCGACCTTCCACGGCTGGGGCGCCAGGATCTGCAAAGTGGCGGGCACATTGAGGAAGCCTTCGAGGTACATCAAAAGCGCCGCATTGTTCCAAAAGGCATGATCGGAATTCAGTTGGTTGGTTCTAACCGTAAGCTCATTTGCATAGACGCGGTACGTCGCGCGCCATTCGCGAGAGCCATTCGTCAAAACACCCCAAGAATTTTTGTTGATCTTTTCCCACTGCAGAGCACCACCCTTGGCATCGACCGCGACAAAACCCTGAACGTGTCGTTCAAACTCGCGAACCAGGTATGAGCCTGGTGTCCATACCGGCATCACCAGCACTTCTGCCGGCGGCGCCTCCACTCCGGCCCCACGTTTTACCCGCACCTCGACCTCCAGCATATGAGTATGTGGTTTCGGCATCGAGACTGTGAAAGCGATGTCAGGTACCGAAGCCTGGGGTTGAGCGGGTTGGGCTGAGGCGGAAATAGCACAAGCGATAATTAGAACTGCCAACCGAAGTTCGTAGTAATGCCTTGTAAGCATCGTATTGAACCCTGTGATCAAATGTATCAGTTTGAAAGGATGTTACTACGAACGACGATGCCAGTCTAAATGGAGGAGGAAGTAACAGGCTACGGTAATTTGCAGGTTGGGAAGGGGCAAAGCCCAGCGCGCCCCCGCTCAAGCTGGAAATTTTCTAAGGCTGAATTGTCAATTCAATGTTGAGTGGCTGCGAATCTAGAGCGGGGGCGCGCTGCGCTTTGCCCCCTTCCCAACCTGCAAATTTGCTGAGCCTCCCGGCTCTGCGGCGGGCGACATTTTGGTCTGGATAATTTAATATCTTGCCTCGCTCTTCGAACAGCTTCTGAAAGGTGACCTGTATGTTCCGCAAATTGATTGCCACATCACCCATCTGGGTAACTGTTCCCATTCGTCTCGCGCTGGCCGCCGTGATGGTCGCCCATGGCGCACAGAAAGTATTAGGCAGCTTCGGTGGACCGGGGCTTGAAAAATTTGCTTCTGGCACTACACCTTTTGGTTTCATGAAACCCGCATGGCTGTGGCTGGGCGCTGCCGCTCTCTCAGAACTAATCGGGGGGATTCTGATCCTCCTGGGATTGCTGACGCGCGTGGGAGCGTTCTTTGTTGGCTGCGTGATGCTGACTGCCATCGTCGGAGTGCACTGGCCCGCCTTTTTTGCTTCCCAGAGCGGCTATGAGTACCCGTTGGCGCTTTTTGCGATGGCGCTGGCGCTCTTGTTTTCGGGTGGCGGTATGGCTTCCGTCGATCTGGCCTTGTCCGGCGGCCGTCGCAGGTAGCAACAGCTAACTCGTGAATCGTCAATCGTGAATCGTAAATTGCTTGCCGATTACGAAAGCACATCAACCTTCATGAGGGAACTACTATTCACGATTTACGATTTACATTTCATTAGGCCATGAAGCGCTCTCCGCTCGTCGTCATCTTCACCACAGTCTTCATCGACCTGCTGGGGTTCGGCATCGTCATCCCGGTGCTCCCCTTCTACGCCGAAGGCACGCAGTTTAATGCCACCCCTCGGACCGTAGGACTACTCTTTGCTTCTTACTCGGTCATGCAATTGCTCTTCTCGCCGGTGCTGGGGCGGCTCTCGGATAAGTATGGCCGGCGTCCGATACTTTTGATCTCGATCATTGGCACCGGCATCGGGTTCTTAATCCTCGGCTTTGCCACTACGCTCTGGATGCTTTTCGTTGGGAGAATTCTCGATGGAATTTCGGGCGGTAACATCTCGACCGCGCAGGCTTACATCGCCGACATTACCACCAAAGAGGATCGCGCGAAAGGCATGGGCCTACTGGGCGCAGCTTTCGGTCTCGGGTTCATCTTTGGGCCGGCAATCGGCGGCATACTGAGTCGCTGGGGTATTCACGTACCGTTTCTTTTCGCGGCCGGTCTCTGCTGCGCCAACGCCATTCTCCTCTATTTCACTTTGCCAGAGACAGTGACGCCCGATCATCCCGCGCGTGTTTCGACGGCGGGCGGGCGGGCGGTATCGCAGCTGATCAATTCACTGAGGCAACCACGCATCGGCTTCATACTCACGATATATTTTTTATTCATTGTCGCCTTCTCGATCATGACAACGGTGTTTTCGCTCTACACGATGTTTCGATTTGGTTATGATGCGCACCACAACGGTTATTTATTCGCTTACGTTGGCCTGATCGCCGTGATCATTCAGGGTGTGCTAATCGGGCGACTCGTGAAACGGTTCGGCGAACTGGCTCTGGTGATTGTCGGCGCGCTCTTTTTTGCAGGCAGCTTGTTTGCAGTGCCGTTTGTGGGACCAAATGCCGGCGGCTTGCTGGCGCTGCTCGTCGGCGGCGGTATCTTTTCACTGGGAAATTCTCTTTCCACGCCGGCTCTGAATAGTCTCGCCTCAAAAAGCGTGGGAGCCGCTGACCAGGGAGGAGTTATGGGTGTGATGCAGTCGGCGGGAAGTCTGGCGCGCGCGGTGGGCCCTTCAATCGCCGCCCTGTTGATTCATAGCACCACCTCGTACGTGGGCGCCGACGGCGCGCCGCATCACATGAGCGATCACTCGCTGTTTGTTACCTTTTGGACCGGCTCCGTGATCATGTTTCTGGCTTTTCTACTGGCAGTCTATTTCGGGCGAGTGCACGCTCCTAAGTATGCAGAGACCGATGCGGTCGCAGCTGCCTAGCGATGCGCCCGGATTCACCAGGATGGCTGTAGCACCAGGCAGTATCCCGACTGTTAAGGCGGGCTCCTCAACGTGCTCAATAGATCGCAACTATGATGCGAATTGGGGAAGACGCTAGAGAACAGAGGTGTGCTGTTGTTTTCGCAAAAGCGTGGCTGTCGGGATTGCGCGTGGAGAGCTTCATCGGGAAAGGTTCATTTTAGCCGATTCAACGTCTGGTTAAATCTGTTGGCTTTCTTGATGGTTTCACCACTTTGTGGTTCGCTGTTGCCGGTTTCGGCAAAATCCCGGAACGCTTCATTCGAAGGAATAGGAACTAGTGTCAACATGATGGTCAGCACTGCCGCGGAGCAAGAAAAAAAGAACCACGCCCCCGCGCCCTTCTACGAAGCGCTACGCAAAGCGTTAAAGAAACGAAAGCTAAAGATTGATAGTATCTGCCCCACTACCGACGTAGTAGCGCGAAGAATTCTCGAAGAATACGGCGCGATGTTTCTGGCAGTCAAGAAAGTGACGCCGCCGCCTGTTTGTGTGTTTACCGCGGAGGAACAGGTGACGCGGTTTCAGGAAGCCGCCGGATTTACGACAGAGACAATTGCCGATGCAGAGATTGAACTCCAGCCGGAGGCGATGAAAGCGCTGCTGAAAGCGCGCGCTGAGGCCCAGGAAGAGAATCTGGAGGTCACGCCGCGAGGCGGTGCGGAAGCAGCCCGCCGCAATTATGAAGATACCTTGCGTCTTTGGGACACACGCTTTCTGCCGGCGCTGGAGTACTGGCTCGGCCAGGGAAGATTAACAGCCGAGCAGGTTTTGCGTTTGCGCAACTTGCCGCTCCACGATCAGATTGCGGAGGTTCTGGAACTGGAAAAGAGCGGCCTCTTCTTCAGCAAAGATCTGTCCAAATCGATTCTGTATTCGATCGCGGCCCCGGGCACTTCGCAACATGTCGCCATGCTCGCGCTGGACGTTACCGAGTTTGATAACCCACGCGTGCGTGAGATTCTGGCAAAGCATGGCTGGTTTCAGACCGTACTAAGCGACCTGCCGCATTTCACTTTCCTTGGTCTTAAACAGAAAGATCTTCCGAAGCACGGATTGAAGAGCGTAGAAGCCGACGGCCAGATCTTCTGGATACCAAACGTCGTGGACCAACCCAGTTAACGCACAAGACTAAGGCTTAGACCATTGAAGCTTTCACCTGCTGTCTTACTGGGGGGTCAGATTTTGTCAAAAGGTGTTCCTATCGACTGGCAAAGGTGTTAGACTACGCAGGCATTAACCGGTGGCAGCCGGTGCTTCTCTCCCCCAGTACAACACAACAATTAATGCCCAATTCAGCGCCGCACGGATGCGCCAATTCTCCTCGCCCAAAAATGGCTCCGAGCGACCTTTATCCCGAAAGAAGGTCAGGTATGGATGTCCCTCAATTCATCGCCGGCAGGTTCCGAATCGAATGTGAGATCGGACGAGGCGGCATGGGCACGGTTTATCGTGCAACACACCTGGGACTGGAACGTCCCGTCGCTGTCAAAATTATCAAACAGGAGTTTGCCTCCGACCGAGACGTGGCCGACCGGTTTCTGCGGGAAGCCCGCACGATGGCCAGGCTGCGCCATCGGCACGCAGCGATGATTTTTGACGCCGGCAATCTGCCGGATGGCCGTCATTTCATCATCATGGAGTTTGTGGAAGGCACCACGCTGTCGGAAGCATTGGTCCGCGATGGTCGTTTCTCCCCGGAACGAGCCGTCAAGATCGCGGTACAGATTTGCGATGTGCTGGAAGAGGCACATCAGCTTGGCATCATCCACCGGGACCTCAAACCTTCGAATATCATGCTCAATGAACGAGGGGTTTGTGTGCTGGACTTCGGAGTAGCAAAGGTTCTCGTGACCTCGGCGGAATCAACTGCAACCCACGCGACGACCGGTTCAGGTCAGTTAGTGGGTACGCCGCGATACATGTCGCCCGAGCAGTGTCTGGGCCAGCGCGTTGGCGCGCGCAGCGATCTCTACAGCCTCGGAGTTGTGCTCTACGAGATGTTGGCAGGCCGTCCGCCGTTTATAGATCCCTTGCCATCGGCGGTGTTAGTGAAACAGGCAACAGCTCCGGCGCCACCTTTGCCGCAGCTGCGTCAGGACATTCCCAAACAACTTGCGCTCGCGGTGCACACTCTGCTTGCTAAACGCCCTGAAGACCGACCTCGGACGGCGGCGGCCGCACGAGCTATTTTGGAGAAGAGTTTGATGCGGCCAGAGCTTAGGCCGGAAGCCGATCCACTCTCCTCCACGATGGCAGTGCTTGCTGAACGGAGCAGCTTAGTATTTCGCCTGGCAGCGCCGCTGGCCACGGTGATCCTCTTTGGTGCACTGCTCTTTGTCTGGGGAGACGGCGAGACCGGCACTAAGTCTGCAGAGGACTCTTCCGCCGCAGCCCAGTTGGCAGCCGGCGCGGTACTTCCGAGCCGTTCTGTTCTTAGTGGAAAAAAGGAACCCTTGAGCGGAGACGCCGCTGCTAACCGTACGGACGCCGTCTTCTCCGACGCGATGTTAGCTCCATCTTTGACACTGGACCGTGCGCGAAAGATCGCCGCCAGTGGATCTCAAGGTTACGTCGGTGACGTGCAGATACTTCAGACCGCATCCGGAGCCTCGGTGGCCGCAATTCAAGATGAACGCATTGTCGGCGCCGCTCGTTTCCTGGTGATGGAGAAACGCGGAAGAGTGTTTCGCGTTTCGGCCCGAGGTCAGCTTGATACCAAGAACTTTCGCAATGGTGATTGGATTGCGGAAACGATTGATGCTGACGCCGACGAGTACGATGAAGTTCTCTTTACCGGGACCGAAACGAAGGGTCGCACTTCCCGCCACCGGCTCGTGCTCTACGTCCCCATGAATCGCGAAATATACGTTTTCCAATTCGAAAACAATAACTTAACGGGTCGGCTGTTAAAAGCGGCCTGGTCGAAGAGTGTCTTTTCAGGGAGTGGCTCGACCTATGGCACGGTACTGAGAGGAAAAGCTAATAGACTGGTTGCCAAAATGAGAATCGTTAGGCTGCAGTCAAAACTGGAGAGATCCTCAAAAGGACAGCTCAAGCCCCGCTAACTTGCAGGTAAGGAGGCGGACCCTGTCCCCGCTCTTAGACGAAAACAAGAATCGGTTTAGACTGACTAACAACCCAATTCATTCTCACCCTCCAAAGGAGTTTTCTCGCATGGCCTGAGAGGCTGTTCGAGTTGAGAGGTTTAGCTTAATGGCGATTGCTACCAAGGTGAGCGGGGACAGGGTCCGCCTTCCTGCAAATTACCATAGGCCCTTTTTGGGTTTCACACAGCCTCTACCGCTCCTCGGCTCTGATGTGGTTGCAGTGGAAATCGAATTCTGCAGGTCTGGTTCACGAAACTGCATCAGAACGCGCACTCTCAATTTCATAGTCACACACCCGTAAATCTAAGCCTTCGGAGACCGGGAAGGTTACGTGTTAAAGTCGCCTTACCGCACCGTCATTTGTGAATTTTGCGCTGGAAAGCTAACCTCGGAAGAGTTTGACTCGGTTTTGTCGCAGATGTACCAAGATGAACGCTATTCGGGGCTGACATCTAAATGTTGCTTTGTCACATCGAACGTGTTTCTGAAAATGGAACAAACTATCAACGGAGTTCTTTTGTGAAACGTAATCTTCTAATCCTTCTCCTAATTAGTTCTTTGCTGGCGCCATCGACGATTTCCGCTAGCCAGCGTCGAACTGCGCCACGAGCTACGGCGCCGCAAACACCGGCCGCGACAGCAACCGCGCGTATGCCGGACACAAAGATACAGAGTCGCGTGCTGGCGAACGGGTTGGAAGTTCTCGTGTTGGAAGATCATTCAGTGCCGCTCGTGAGCGTCGAGCTCGCCGTCAAAAACGGCTCCTACACTGAACCGCCGGAACTGAATGGCCTTTCACATCTTTACGAACACATGTTCTTCAAGGCCAACCGCGCCATCAAAGACCGGGAAGATTATGTGCAGTCGATTGATCAACTCGGCATCGTCTATAACGGGCAGACGCACGAGGAACTAGTCAACTACTACTTCACAACAACCACACCCAACTTTGGAGTGGCGATGCGTTTTATGCGCGACGCAGTGCGCTATCCCCTCTTCGACGAGCGACAGTTCGAACAAGAGCGCGAGGTCGTTATCGGTGAACTCGATCGCCACGAATCAAACCCGTTCGGCTACTTGTCGATCGAGATGAACAACCGCCTCTTCTACAAATACCCGAGCCGCAAGAACCCGGGTGGTAACCGTCAGACCGTGCGCGCGGCGACAACCGAGAGTATGCGGCTCGTTCAGGGTCGATACTACGTTCCAAACAATTCCGCCGTGGTAGTCACGGGCGATGTGAAGTCGGACGAGGTCTTCCGGCTGGTCAGCGATCTATTCGGCGATTGGACGCGTCGCGAGAAGGATCCGTTTGCGGAGTTTCCGCCGGTCGAGCATCCAACACTCGAAAAGAGCGAGGGAATGGTCATTCGCCAGCCCATCCAGAATGTGATCATCATGATCGGTTGGCATGGTCCTTCGATCGGCAACGACAACCCCGGCACCTACGCAGCAGATGTCTTCTCCTTCATTCTGCGCCAGCCCAACTCGCGCTTTCAGCGCGCGCTCGTAGACACAGGCCTCGTCACCGGCATCAACCTCGGCTACTACACCCAGCGCAACGTCGGGCCGATCAATATTATCGCGCAGACTACACCCGACAAGGCTCGCGCTGCGGTGAGGGCTATCTACAACGAAATCGAGCACTTCAACGACCCCGACTATTACACCGATGAGCAGTTGGAAACAGCCAAGGCGCTCCTGGAAGCCGAGGACTTATTCGACCGCGAGAAGGTAAGCGAATACACGCACACCATCAGCTTTTGGTGGGCCTCGACAGGCATCGATTACTTCCGAGGCTACCTGGGGAACCTACGCCGGACCTCGCGAGTCGATATTAGCCGCTACGTTACGACCTACGTTCAGGGCAAGCCGCACGTCGGACTCGCGCTTATGTCTGAAGAATCGCTCAAGCAATCGCAGCTTACCCAGGAAGATTTGATCGGCGATAGGAAACAGAATGCAACTCCGGCAAATAGATAAAACATTGATCCCTACTTGCACGGCGGGAGACGAAGTGGGAATAGGAAAACTTTTGAGCACCATCATGCGGATTTGGGCGCTTGGCCTCGCCTTGCTGGTCTCAGTAACTCCGACGGTGGCCCAAGGGCAGACGCTGCCGACGGCCCAGGAGGCGGCAAAGGCCGCCGTCGCGGAGCGAGCGGTCAGGCCTGTAGATCCGGTCTCGCTCGTCACCGAATTCGACGTGAACGGGCTGAAGGTCCTGATCAAGCGCCGCGCCGGAACGCAGACGGCCGTCGCGGGTCTTTTCATCAAGGGCGGCGTGCGCAACATCACTCCAGAAAAGGGCGGCGTTGAGAATCTGATGATCGACGCCGCGTCGGAGGCGACTGTGAGCTTCCCGCGCCAGCGTATGCGCATGGAGCTTTCTCGCATGGGTACGACGATCGGATCCGTAGTTAACTACGACTATTCCGGTCTGACCATGGCTTCGACGCGCGCGAATTTCGACCGCTCGTGGGAGATCTTTACCGACGTGGCTCTCAGGCCCGCTTTCACTACCGACGACGTCGCACGTGTGCGCAATCGAATCGTCGCTTCCTTGCGTGACGACACCGACACGCCTGACTCTTACCTGCAACTTTTACAGGCGCGCGTGGCGTACGCCGGTCATCCCTATCTCAACGACCCACGCGGAACCGTTGACTCCGTGTCCCGCCTGACCTCCGCAGACCTTCGGGGATATCATAAGCAGGTGATGGAGACGTCGCGGCTGTTGCTCGTCGTTGTTGGCGACCTCGATCCGCAGATGCTACGGAGCCGCATTGCCGCCAGCTTCGGTAAACTTCCGCGCGGCGACTATCATCCGGGTCCGCTGCCGGAACTGTCATTCGCCGCGCCTTCGGTTCAAGTGACCGAACGCGCGCTCCCGACCAATTACGTGCAGGGCGTGTTCACCGCACCCAACTTAGCGGCGCCGGACATCTACGCAATGCGTGTCGCTTCGACCATCTTGCAGAACCGCGTCTTTATCGAAGTCCGGCACAAACGGAATCTCTCCTACGCACCCGATGCCTTCCTTTGGAGTCAGGGCGCCAATGTAGGCGGGATCTATGTGACGTCCGTCGATGCTAACCAGTCCGTCCGCGTGATGCTGGACGAGATCATGCGACTTCAGCGCGAGCCTCTCCAGCGGGAGGAACTTGAGTCGACGGTGCAGCATTTCCTAACGCGTCATTACCTGGGCCAGGAGACCAACGCCGCTCAGGCTGGCGAGCTAGCGCAGTATGAGATCATCGGTGGCGGCTGGCGCAACGCTTTCGTCTTCTTGCCACGCTTACGCGCCGTCACGGCCGAAGATGTGCAGCGGGTGGCGCAGAAGTACATGCGCAACATCCGCTTCGTCGTGCTCGGAGATCCCAAGAGCATCGACACCAAATTGTTTACCGGCCAAGCCGGGGGTTGATGGGACGCGGAGACAGGGACGCGGTGGATTGGCTACGAACCAACTCCCCGCGTTTTTCTAGGTCTCAAAGATGTCTCACAAAAAAGAGAAGCGCCAGAGTTTGTTCTCTACCCCAAAATGGAACAAGGCCGCCTTAGCGGCGGCCTTGGCCAGAACAGCCATTCCTGGCCGTTTTTAGGTCGTTAATGAAGCGCTATTTTACGATTTCAACTACCCCGATGGCCGGCCCCAGCGGATCTGCTGAAGTTCCAGACGCTTCCTCCGTCGTCACGAGCAGACCGAAATCCGCCAGCGCCGTCTCGGATCGGATTTCTGCCTCGTTACGTCCGGGCGCGTTAACTATCTGTCCGAGTTTGACGAATTTATTGTCAGGCGAAACCGCCCATACCACGTAGATTTGGCCGGCTGGCGCCTCCGTCAGCTCATGAAACCGCATCTTGACCTCAGCCGGGCCATCCTTTCGTGGGGTGATGATGACGTTGGCGCGTGCGCCGGTCATCGCACCTGAGAATTTTATCTTCATCTCTGTGTCAGTTCCTCTGCGGAATCCGGGAATGTTCAGCATCGGAACCTTGTAAGATGTCGCCGGAGTGGCTCCCGCAGTGGTCGTCGCCGACACACGCTCGCCTACAGGCGCACCATCGCGCTTGCCATGGCTCCCAAGTGGAACTACTGCAAAGCCCTCGGGCACCGCGCTGCGGAAAAAGACTTTCGTATTCGGATCGTAGGCCGTCAGCGATGCTTCCGGCGAGGCGATCAACATGAATTTGCTTAGCGGAGTTGTGGTCGTAAGCGTTCCCGCTCCGTTAGCCACCTCGATGGGTCCCAATAGGGTAACGGCGCCGGTATCGTCAACTGCGTAGAGATTGATCGCAGTCACGTCCGCAGGTACATCTGACACGTTTAGAATTACTTTCGTGCCCTCATCGTCCCGCAGAATCGTCGCAACTCCCTTCGACTGTTTGAGCGTTACGGGATTCAATGAAATCTTTACTTCTTTGCCCACAGGATACTCGATTACAGTATAGCTCCCGTCGGGATGCTGAACTGTTTTGGTAACTGTAGTTGGTGTTTGTGTGACTGTGGTGGTTGTAGGTTGTGTGGTGGTCGTAGGTTGTTGGCCCAGCGCGAGAGGTCCCGCTGAAAGCATCAGAATAGCTCCCGCCACAATTGTTGCTGCTTTAGTACTCATGCAAATTGCTCCTTTTCTTAACTAACTAAACTAATCGCGATTAGTTTGACCTAGATACAGCTCTTAAGTGTCTGCAGGGGTGAACGGGCAGATTCTACGGGGTAAATGACACGAGAGGTTGCCGATATCAATACCAATTCCTATCCAAATGATTACATTCGTCTAATGTTGCGGAAAGGTTACTAAAACGACACCAAATAGTGGCGAACGGGAGAAATTCAATAGGTATGGAGTTCTTGAATTGCCTTCGCCACGTCAGTCGCTTGCGGGAGGATTACATCTTCAAGCTGAGGTGCATAAGCGACGAAGGTATCGAGTGCGGCGACGCGCTGTACGGGAGCATCGAGATATTCGAAGAGCTCGCCGGCAATCCGCGCGGCGATCTCCGCGCCGTAGCCGAACGATAGCGAGTCTTCGTGAGCGACCAATACCTTGTTGGTCTTCTTCACGGAGGCCACGATCGCATGCCAGTCGTAGGGAGAGAGTGAACGGAGATCAATGATTTCCACACTGATTCCCTGCTGCTCGGCCTGTTTGGCCGCCACCACCGAGCGTTGTACGAGCGCGCCATAGGTGATGATCGACATATGTGTTCCCTCACGCACTATCTTCGCTTTCCCGAAAGGGATCATGAAATCGTCGGGTGGGTACTGCGATTTGTTGTATGCCTGCCGGTAAAGATGCTTGTGCTCAAGAAACAGGACAGGATCGTCGCAACGAATCGCGGTGCGCAACAGACCATTGGCGTCCAGCGCATTTGACGGATAGACCACGCGCAAGCCTGGAATCTGCGTAAAAGTAGAGACCCCGGACTGCGAGTGATAAACGGCCCCGCCTTTCAGATACCCACCGATAGGAACACGAATTACCACGGGCGCTTTCCATTCGTTGCCCGAACGCCAACGCATCAGCGCCAGCTCATTGCGAATCTGATGCATGGCCGGCCAGATGTAATCAAAGAACTGGATCTCCACGACCGGTTTCAGACCGCGCGTGGCCATACCAATTGCACGTCCGACGATGTTGGCCTCAGCGAGAGGAGAATTGAACACTCGCGCCCCGCCAAACTTTCTCTGCAGGTTAGCCGTTACCTTGAAGACCCCGCCTTTGCCTTTGACCTTTTCGAGATGCGTATCACGCGAACAGTCGGCAACGTCTTCGCCGAAGACGACGATCCGCGGATCTCGGGCCATCTCGGTATGCAGGCAGCGGTTAATAAGATCAACCATTGTCCCGGCGTTTCCGGAAAGCTCGGCGCCTTTTTCTGTATCAAACTCCTTTGCGCAGGGATCGACATCGGGTGAATAAACGTAGAGTTTCACCGTCGCGGGAGTGGGTTGCGGACTCGCCAACGCCTGGTCCGCGGCTTCATTCACTTCCCGGTCTACCCCGTCTTTGATCCGCTGCAAATTATCCTGGCTGGTAACGCCTTCTTCTATCAGGAACGCGCCAAAACGTTTGACCGGATCGCGCTCGGAATCGGACGCGCGCTCTTCGTCGGGGCGATACAACCGTTCGTCGTCTGAAAGTGAGTGAGAATAGGGACGGATTACCTTTGCATGGACCAGCGACGGTCCCTTGCCTTCGCGGCAATGCTGCACCGCACGTTGCATTGCCGCATACGACTCAAGCAAGTCAGTCCCGTCGCATCTCTCAATATGGAGATTGGGAAAGTTTTCCAGGAGCCTGGAAACGTCACCACCCGGCGTTTGCACTTCAACCGGGACACTGATTGCGTAACCGTTGTCTTCCAGCAAAAACAGCACCGGCACTTTCAGATTACACGCGCTGTTCAATGCTTCCCAGCACTCGCCTTCGCTGCTCGTGCCGTCGCCGAGTGACACATACGCCACTTCATCCGCATGAAAGTCTTGGACTCGGTTCTTCAGTTCGCTGATCAGCTTGACGCGGTAGCCGGCTTCCGCGCAGCCGACCGCTTGCAGCAGTTGTGTGCCCGTGGGTGATGACTGCGAAACGATGTTGAGCTTTTTGTGGCCCCAGTGTGATGGCATCTGGCGGCCGTGTGAGTTTGGATCTTCCTCGGCGCCGACAGCTGAAAGCAGTTGTTCCAGTGGAGTCATGCCGAGCTGCAAACAAAGCGCGCGATCACGGTAATAGGGATAGAACCAGTCGTAGCCGGGTTTAAGGACCATTCCCGCGGCGACCAGGACGGCTTCGTGTCCCGCACCGCTGATCTGGAAAAAGATCTTGTTCTGACCCTTGAGCTGAATCTCTTTGTCGTCAATTTTGCGTGACAGATACATCGTGCGATAGATCGAAAGCATCTGCTCACGGCTGAGCCCGTGGTACTCGCTTTGATCTCTTGCTGCCGGAGCTAAACGTCCAGGCTGAGTGGCGGCTTTAGCCTGCGGGGTTTTGGATTGGGAGACGATCTTCGTCACTACTGGGGATTTCGTTTCTTCGTGCGGTACGGCTTTCGGCGAGAGCGCCGGCTGTGTGGCGGGCGCCGCCCCCTTAAAATCGGCGCTCGCAGCCTTAGCCTCAGCCGAGGCGGCTTCAGTCTCGGATGCTGATTCCGTTTTTCTCACTAGCTTCAAAACTTTTGTATCGGTTTTCATTCTTCAGTTCGTGTGGTTATCTATTCATTTCGCCTCATACTCACTCGCTAATGTTTGTCGATACTCCTCGGCCATCGAAGGATGCCCGTGGGCGAGAGCTGCCTCGATGCCTCGTTGGTAAACTTCCCGTGCTTTTATTCGATCTCCCGATTTTTCGTATGCGGACGCCAGCATTCCGTAGGCGTTGCCTTCATCATCGGAGCTAGCAAGATAGCGGGTCAGCGCCTCGATCAAGTCCTCATTGAGACCGACCTTCTCGTATTCTTTCGCCAACCCAAAAAGCACATTGCCATTGCCGGGATCAGTTTCCAGGATCTGTTTGAAGATTTCGATTCTCGATGACAACATTTTAGAAGATAAACCTCTTTACTTGCTTCCTATAATCAGCTTGGCGATCGTCTGCAACTGCATGTTGGAAGTGCCTTCGTAAATCGCGCCAATCTTGGAATCCCGCCAGAACTTCTCCACCGGATAATCCTTCACAAAGCCATATCCCCCATAGAGCTCGATGGCGAGTGAACTAATTTTCTCCGCCGCGCGCGAGGAATAGAGCTTGGCCATCGCCGCTTCCTTCACGAAGTTCATTCCCGCATCCTTCATCCGCGCCGCGTTATAGACCATCAAACGCGCGGCCTCCAGTTGGGTGGCCATTTCGGCCAGTTGAAACTGAACGCCTTGAAACTGATTAATCGGCTTTCCGAATTGCTGCCTCTCCCCCGTGTAAGCGAGGGCGGCCTCCAGTGCGCCACGCGCAATACCTATCATTTGGGCGCCGATTCCTATGCGCCCCTCGTTCAACGTTTCAATGGAAACTTTGTAGCCCTGGCCCACTTCACCAAGCACGTTCTCTTTGGGCACGCGGCAATCTTCCAGAATCAGTTCGGTAGTTGAAGAGGCGCGAATCCCCAACTTGTTTTCTTTCTTGCCCACTGAAAAACCATCGAAGCTTCGCTCGACGATGAATGCCGCGATCCCTCGATAACCAGCTTCCGGATTGGCGTTGGCGAACAGAACAAAGATCTCGGCCTCGTTCCCGTTTGTGATCCAGAGCTTCTGTCCACTGATCTGGTAGTGGTCTCCTTTGTCCACGGCGCGCGTTTGCATGGCAAAAGCATCTGAGCCTGAGCCGGCCTCGCTCAGCGCATAGGCTCCCACCCGTTCACTTGCAAGCTGCGGTAGATACGTCTTCTTTTGCTCTGCATTGCCCCAGCGAATTACGGCGTTATTGACCAGGGTGTTCTGGACATCAACAAAAACTCCCACTGAGGCATCAACTCTCGAAAGCTCTTCGACAGCCAGGATAGCAGTGAAGAAGGAAGCTCCCGCACCACCAAACTCTTCCGGCGTTTCTATGCCCATCAACCCCAGGTCGAAACATTGTTGGCTCAGGTTGGGGTCGAATTTCGCGTGCTCGTCCATCTCTTCGACGCGCGGACGCAGTTCACCTTCGGCAAACTCGCGCACACTGGCGCGAAACATCTGTTCGTCTTCCGAGAGCGTTGTCAGAGGAAACCCAGACTTCTGCTCAACTGCTGGTTGGCTTTGACTCATATTCACCTCTGGCCCCCGAGCCCGATGGTTGGCCCGCACCTCACGTGGAATCGTTCCGGGATGATTATTTTGTACTCGGACGTCTAGCATCATAGTCAACGGAAAAGTTAAAGGCAAAAGGCGGGAAGCCTAATGAGCAGAATCCGCAGTCCTCTCCGCAGATGACTCAGGATGAGATCGACAATGGCGTCTGCATTTGTTAATTGGTCTTGCGCCGCTGCTGCCGGGGAGTTTTGTGCTGGCGAGAATGATGGTAAAGGCGCACGTCAACTAATCGGATTTATCGCGAGGTGGGTCTTTAATCTTCGCTCAGCTGCTTCATTACCTCGGCAAATTTTTCAACGCCAGCGCGCGTGTGATCCAGGTCGCGACGGCTGTCGAGGTAAGCAGTCCAGACTGGCGTCTGGGTCAATGCTCGTTGCGTGTCTTCGTCCAATGCCTGCGCCATCACCGCAATTAGATCGCTGACCACGCGGGTGTGCTCGAGCAGTGACTGGATGATCGAATACGCCAGACGCGCCTGTTCGTAATCAAGGTCGGACTCCTTCGCGTCATGCGGCGTCAACTGATTTGTTTCACCGGCCATTCAATCAACTCCACGAGATGGGTGTATCGCGGCTTGCTGCTCCCTGTGCGGTCGTGGCTACGCCCGACTTTCAGCGCACGCAACGCGTCGCTCACTACGGAACCGCGAGCGGTAGCGACCGGATCATAAAACTATCCTCATTGAAGGGCGCTTCGCCGCACGAATGGGAGTTCGGCAACTCTTGCATGGAGATCCCCATGCGATGAAGTAACCATCACCTCCGTGTCGGGCGCCAGGTAGTCATACTTAATGTAACCCAATGCAATAGGGCAGCCGAGATGCGGCGACAAGGTGTTGGAGGTTATTCGTCCGATTTCCTTGTCGTCAGCCGATTTGATTTTTGCATCCTTGTCGATCTTCATCGCCCGCTCGAAAAATACACCAACGAGTTTCTTGGCGACGTGACCACGATACTTGATGCGCGCGATGATCTCCTGACCGATGTAGCACCCCTTTGTATAACTCACAGCTTCGTCCAGTCCAGTTTCTGTCACGACGTTTGTTTCGTCCATGTCGATCGCATAGCGTGGCACGCCCGCTTCGATCCTAAGCCTGTTCAATGCCTCGTAGCCAACCGGCCGTGCGCCCGCGTGCACGAAAGTGTCCAACAAGGGAGTTGCCTTTTCTGCGCTGACGACAATGTCAAAGCCGTCTTCGGCGGTGTGAGTGGCGCGCAACACTGTCAGGCTTTTTTGCTGCCATTCAATCTCCACGACTCCGTTCCTGGATAGTCCCAATGGAGTCTCACCGAGAACGGATCCCACGATTTCGCTGGCTTGCTTCCCCTGCACAGATAGTAGCGCTGTCCGTTTGGTAAGGTCGGTCACGTGAAAGTCGCCAGCCAACGTGAAACGTTGAATGGTTTTCAGAACGGTTTCTTGCGACGCGCCTTCCGTATCAATCAGGAATCCGTCCCTGATCCGAACGACGCGCACGTATGCAAGCAAGCGGCCCTGCACGTTTGGGAAGACGGCCGGCATCCACTGGTTCTCCGCCAGCGTTTTCATGTCGTTTGTGATCAGGCCATTGAGAAACTGCACCGCCTCCGCACCGCGCACCTGGAAGCGACCGCGTGGCGAGAGATCGATAACACCGGCGCCTCTTTCACGAACAGCCGCATACTCAAATAATTCGTCACCGTAAGAAGCCGGCACCTGCCATCCATCGCATTCTTTCATCTCAGCACCAAGACGTAAATGAGTCTCGTGGAGCGGCGACCGGTGAATTGCGATTTGTTCTACATCTTCGCTCATTGCGTTTTTTGTAGTCGTGAAGACGAAGAGATGACAGTTTCGGAAACGCGAAGCCCTTGCGCGCGGAAAGCGGCAGAGGCACGAAGGTTCACTCCCAACCCAGCCTGCTCGATAGCTTGAGCCACAACTTTGTAGTCCTGCAACTGCGCCGCTTCGCGCCGATCGGAGGCCAGAACCTGGGGACTTGGATGATAGATCGGCACCAGCAGCCTGCTGTCCCAATCATGGATCTTCCCGGATGATTCTTTAAGATTGAACTCATGCCATTTAATCTTTTTTAGCGCCTCGAGTGCAACTGAACCGAGCGTTATCACTATTTCAGGATCAATAATCTCAATGGCTCGGCGCAAAAACTGAGAACAGTTTGCCACCTCGCTTTTCGTCGGTTTGCGATTTGCGCCCGAGTCGGTACGAGGATTACAGAGAGCAGCACTGGTGATGAATATGTTTCTGCGTGCTAAGCCGATCGAGGCTATGAACCGATCAAAGTTCTTTCCTGACTGATCGCCTGAAAAAGGCACATGAGTGCGATCCGCGCCTTTGCGCCCCGGCGCTTCACCGATAAACATTACCCGGGCTGCCAGGGAGCCATTGAGTGCGCTAAACACTGCGGTTCGATCGCTCATTGCCAGGCAGCGGGTGCAGGTCGCCGCTTCAGAGACTAATTGAGAAAATAGTTCAGTTTCGGATCTGGTAACTTTCATGCAACAACTGAATTTCAACACAAAGAGACGAAGACATAAAGGGAGGAAGAAAAGAAAAAGCTCGGAAGAACAATCCTGGTAGTGGCCTGATTCGAGCAGCGCGGCTCTCAATCAGCCAAACGTAGCGTCAATCGCGATCCACGAAAACGCACGAAATGACACTAACAAGTTTTAGTGTTGGTTCGTGTAGCTTCGTGGATCGTTGATTTTTACAGCACACGAAGCACAAGAGAAAACTGGAAGTAGGCCGCTACCCATTCCTTCTTATTTCCCTTACCTCTGTGCATTGGCTTCACTTCATGATGTTGATTTCACGAGTGGTAATGTTGAAATCGCCGTTCTTTACCGGGAACTCGTCTGGACCCAGCAGCTCGAGTCTGACTGTGTGCTTACCTGCAAGCCAACCTGACAACCAGACAGGTTCCCACTTATCAATGTAACGCGGCTCGTTATCGTCGATGATGTAGCGCACTCGGTATTCACCGCCAGCGCCTTTGATTCTAACATTTGAAAGCCAGAAGTCGATCATGATCGGATCGGCCTCCGCCCCCTTGTACTCTCCTTTGGGGCGGCTATAGGTAAGTAGAGGTTTGGTGGGATCGACGTCACCTGCCGTGCTTGCCGGCATGTCCTTGCCTTCGCCGGTCGCTTGAGCACTCCCTGCCGAATTGTTGTTCGCCATCGTTTGGCCGGTGTTGGTAGTGGTTGGTTTAGAGGCGTCTCCGCCGCCCTTGACCGTGAACGTCACCATCCGAAACGCGCCATCGTTCTTATAGCTCTCATGCCAGGGACGGGAGGGAAAGACGCGCAGCGTGTGTTTACCGGCGACGACATTGCGCAGCTCGAATGGCTGGTCCAATTCGTAATAGGCTTCGTAAGGCTCGTTGTCCAGAATCACATGAATGTGGTTGCCTTTTTGGGTGGTGGGATCTTTGTGTGGCTTGTAGCCTTTGAGGTCTCCCGCTAAATGAAGTTTGACCGCTACCACCGGGCCGTTTATTACCGCGCCCTCGGCTGGTGAAATTACATGCAGCTCCGGCTTGGCTTCCTCTTGCTCGCCGCGCGCTTTCTTGTAATCGAGGACGGTCTGGGGAGTCGATACGACTCTTAAGAGCTGAGTTGGCGGTGGCGTGACCGTGGATGTCGCAGTCGTGTGTGCGTTGTCTTGATTACCAGAGCATCCCGCAAGCGAGAGCGCAGCAACCGTAGTGATGATCGAGAGCAGAGATCGGTTTGAAAGCTTTTCCATAGTCCCTCACGTCTAAGTCCTTCATTGCTTACTTGACGAGTATAGCGAATGTTGACCGAGAGTGCTGCGAAATGGTGGAGAATGTGTCAGTTGGCTCCGCCGCTCACTACAGAACCTCGAGCGGTAGCGCCCGGATCCTAAACTCAATTGGTTTTGATTACGGTTTTACTGGGCGTTGAGTGCTTGGATCCGGTCGCTACCGCTCTTCTTAGAAACATGTCCAAAAAGTCCTTATTTTTCGCCATTGGCAAGTTTCATCTCGTTATCTGCTTGTCGCAGACGAGCAAAGCTACTCGGTTCTGTTTG
>Ga0136617_10000639_pt1 | contig 29919 bp, 25 predicted proteins | sample AntDrymUQ3222106_2_FD_129672 | JGI IMG/M metagenome (GOLD analysis project Ga0136617, IMG submission 129672) | Polar desert sand microbial communities from Dry Valleys, Antarctica - metaG UQ322 (21.06) | ecosystem: Environmental > Terrestrial > Soil > Desert | place: Antarctica: Dry Valley... | reverse complement strand
GTCAATTCCGCACGGCACGCCCGTGATGTGGGAACGCGTAAATATCGAGGAGCGCGATCTCTTTTTGGGCCCGGGCGGCGATGCCATGCAGCCTGATGTAAGCCGTGTTACTTTTATTAAAGAGGAAAAAGGCGGCCACAACAAAAAATACCGAATCAAGGACGCACGCGGCCGAACCTGGGTGGCGAAACTTGGTCGGGAGGCCCGGCCGGAAACGGCCGCCGTGCGCTTGATGTGGGGTTTAGGGTATAAAACCGAGATCAATTATCTAGTACCGACAATTACGATTCCGCGAAAGGGCACGTTTAAGAACGTCCGCCTCGAAGCCCGGCCCGACAACATTGAACGGCTGGATGATTGGAAATGGAAGAGAAACCCGTTTATAGGAACCAACGAGCTTCAGGGCTTGAAGATGATGATGGTTTTCCTGAACAATTGGGATGTGCTCGACCTTCAAAATAAAGTTTTGCAGGTAGATAGCCGAAACCGGAAAGAACTTCATTATATCGTGAGCGATCTGGGGTCGACGTTTGGCCGGCTCGGCAACAACAATTTTCCGGTCATTTACCGCCTGGGCCGCAGTACCGGCAACCCCTCTCATTATCTGCGATCGAAATTCATAAGGGAAGTCGATGACGGCGAGGTAAAGCTTGCATATAAAGGCAAGAATCGCGGTTTATTTAAAGGGTATACCGTTCGGCAGGCTCGTTGGCTCGCAGATCTTTTGGGCCGTCTAAGTGACCGCCAGATAAGAGATGCGTTTCGAGCGGCTCGTTATTCCGATCGCGATATCGAAACCTTTACCCGGGCGGTAAAAAACAAGATTGGCGAACTCGATCGTGCGGCCGGCGATGCGGATCTCGCGAAAAACAATTGATGAAACGAGCAAGACTAGCCGTCCTGATTGCGGTACTCTTCGCCGCTGCACTTGCAGCATTGCTGATAACCAGCCGCGCTCTCGACGGCACGGACAGTTCCGATCCGTCCGAGCCGGCTGCAAACTCCCAAGGCGCGGAAAGGGCTTCGGACGAAGGCAATCCTTTTTTATCAATGTTCTCGGATTCGCCCGACCCGGCTTCGACGACGGTAGGGCCGCAGAACTGGGCAGAAAGTTCCGTACGCATAATTTTACGATTACTTCTGGCCGTGATTCTTTCCGGAATTCTCGCGTTTCGTCCGCGAAAGGACGTACATCTTTTCAGGCGCAGCTTATTTGTATCGCAGACGCAGATTCTTCTTGCGGTGGTTGCTGCGGCGCTGATGATGATCGTGGGCGACAATGCTGCCCGCGCATTCGCAATATTCGCAGCCGTCTCGCTTGTTCGGTTTAGAACGAATATCCGTGATCCGAAGGAAGTTACGGTCTTACTGATCAGCCTCGCGCTCGGACTTGCGGCAGGAGTCGGCCGATGGGAACTTGGTATATCGCTTTGTCTTTTCGCGCTGGCGCTTCTGTGGTTATTGGAATTCAACGAGTCCGAGAACGTTTTTCGCTCAATGGAGTTAACGGTCAGAACGAAGAATACTGACAGGGGTCAGCAAGTAGTGACGAAGATTTTCAAAAGGAAACGCCTTGAGGCAGAAATGCGGGAATTAGACCCGGCTGACGACAAAAATCCGATCGGTTGTATAGTCTACTACGTAAATTTACCGTTGAACCTGCGGACCGACGAGATGAGCGATCTTATTCTTGGTTCCGACCCGAAGAATATCGAAAAGATACAATGGGCAAAAACGAAGAGTGCGGCGGATATTTACCAGTAGGCATACAAACCGGTGTGGTGGGGAATTTGCCCCCTCCGATAAGCGAAACCTCTAGTTGGATTCGGCCAGCGCTCCGACAGTCGTCGCCGTCTTCCTGGCTGCTTCAAACTTTTTGGCATAATCCTTCACATAGGCCTTTATATTGAAGTGAACCGGCCACGAAGTGTAGTCGTAATTTTTCATTTCCTTATAGGCCTTGTCGTAATCCCAGCCATATTTATTAAAGCGATAAATCGCCCCCGTAAGTCCCGTTCGATGTTTCCCCGCCTTACAATGGACATACACAATACCGGTGTCAGGATCGCTCATCACTTTCATAAACTGCTCGACGTCTTTATCATCCGAGTATTTCCATCCGCTCATCGGGATATTGATATATTTCATTCCGAGAGCTTCGACGGCCGGTTTTTCATAATCGGTAGGATCATTACGCAGATCGATAACCGTTTTTACACCTAAAGTGGCTAAGGCCGCGTAGTCATCTTTCTCGGGCTGTGCGCCGCGATAATATCGTTCATCCATCTGGCCGAAATTTATGATCTTCACGTTTGCGAATTCTGTAGGGGACGATTGTGCTGAAGCGAAAATAGTTAAACTGAGAATAAAAGCGAAGGCTGCAAAAGGCGTGCGTAGGTTTTCCCTGATCATTTTTCTCCTTGGGGAAGACCGAGTTAAAGAGAAAATTGTAAAACTCAATCTTCGATTAATTAGCGTAGTCGTGGCGTTCCGAACCGAATCAAAAGGCTGGACTACCGGGGATGTTCCGAATGTGACTTTCACTAAGAGGCTAAATATATTTGCCCGGTTGCCAAATTTTTTCACAACCAACACATGGTACAAAATTAAACCTAGAGAGCTCCTCTCTTGAATCCCTACCTTATTCCAGATAAATTTTGGTTCGTGCCGATTGATTATACCCTGTCCGCGACTTACACTTCAAACTTCTATGGCCGAGACCCGAACCGCAAATATATCACCCGTTTATTCCGTCCTGGCCGGAGTTCTTCTTTGGAGTACGGGCGGCCTTTTTATAAAGATAACGAGTCTCGACGCATTCGCCGTCAATCTCGGACGTTCTTTTTTTGCCGCCATTGTTGTGGCGATCTTTACCTACAAAAAAGGCTTGAAACTCGATGCTTTTACTCTTTTTACTTCATTTCTATATGCGGCGACGCTCACAGCTTTCGTATACGCGACCAAGAATACGACGGCGGCTAATGCCATTTTCCTGCAGTACACGGCACCGATCTATATCCTTATACTTTCGCCTTTTATCCTCAAGGATAAGTTTCGTTTCAAAGACCTGATCACGGTCGTGATTTGTCTGGCCGGAATGACGCTGTTCTTTTTAGAAGCTCCGGGACCGGACAATAAACTCGCATTAAATATCTTCGCCGGAAACATAGCCGCTTTAATCTCCGGCGTATTCTTCGGCCTTTACTTCATCTTCCTGCGACATCCGCGTTCCCTGCGAAACAACCCTGCATTGTCGGTCTTTTACGGCAATATCATTGTAGTGCTGTTTATGACTCCTTTTGTCGCGGGTAATCCGCCGGTAATCATCACGCCTGTGGACATAGGGGCGATACTGTTTCTCGGCATTTTTCAGATCGGCGTTGCCTATATTCTCTTCACGAACGGAGTCGTGCACGGCGTCCGTTCCATGGACGCAAGCATCATAGGCTTTATCGAACCCTTATTTAACCCTGTGTGGGTTTTTCTTTTTCTCGGTGAAAAGCCGTCCCGATGGGCGCTGCTCGGCGGAGCGATAATTATTACAGCGGTTGCTGCCCACACCTTCGTACAATATCGATCAAAGCCCGCTGAATTTGCGTGAGCCAATAGGCGGAAACGCGAATGTTAATGAGCGTGTTGTCGGCGCCTGGGAACACGCTCATTAACATTCGCGTTTCCGCCTGCTTGTTCTTTTTACCACGAAGTAAGAACGAATCAAATGAAAAGCCTTACAAATATTGCCTACAATCCTTTGAGACACGGATCTTTAACATTTAACGTTACATTGTGATAAACTATCCTAATTCCTTACAAAAAACGGGTTTAATGCTCGTTTCTTTGAGTTTAAAGACCGCGATTCAAGAATTCACGGGAGATTCCGGAAATGACCAATGTAAATAATCCCTCTAATTTAACGAATGCAGAACTAATCCGTTGGGTCACCGAAATGGCTGAATTGTGTAAACCCGATGATGTTTACTGGTGCGACGGTTCGCAGGAAGAATACGACCGTCTGTGTCAACAGATGGTGGAAAGCGGCACGTTTATCAAATTGGATCCTGAAAAGCGCCCGAACAGCTTCCTTGCCCGCTCGCATCCGTCCGACGTCGCACGTGTCGAAGACCGCACATACATCTGCTCGCGTAGCAAAGGCGACGCTGGGCCGACCAATAATTGGATGGCTCCGGCTGAAATGAAAGAGACGCTGACGCCGAAGTTCGACGGCAGCATGCACGGCCGTACGATGTACGTAGTGCCGTTCTGCATGGGCCCGATCGGCTCTCCGATCTCGCAGTTCGGCGTACAGCTTTCCGATTCGCCGTACGTCGCGGTCAATATGAAAATAATGACGCGAATGGGCACGAAAGCTTTGGATGCCCTGGGCAGGGGCAAATTTACGCAGTGCCTGCATTCTGTCGGAATGCCGCTCGCCGATGGCCAGGCGGATGTTGTATGGCCGTGCTCGCCCGATCCAAAGGATAAATACATAGTCCATTTTCCGGAAGAGAATATGATCTGGAGCTATGGTTCGGGCTATGGAGGCAACGCACTTTTAGGGAAAAAATGCCTTGCCCTGCGCATCGCGTCCACGCTTGGCCGGGACCAAGGATGGCTTGCCGAACATATGCTGATCGTCGGTGTAAAGTCGCCGGACGGCCGCAAGGACTATGTCTGTGCCGCATTCCCGTCCGCCTGTGGAAAAACAAATTTCGCGATGCTTATTCCGCCCAAACCGTTTCAGGAAGAAGGCTGGGAAGTTACTACGGTCGGCGACGACATTGCCTGGATAAAACCCGACGAAAGCGGCAGGCTGCACGCCATCAATCCGGAAGCCGGATTCTTCGGCGTCGCACCCGGAACGAATTACGAAACCAATCCGAATGCGATGGAATCGATCAGGGAAAACACAATCTTTACGAACGTGGCTTTGACGGATGACGGCGACGTTTGGTGGGAAGGAATGGGCGAAGCTCCGTCACACGCTATCGATTGGCAGGGTAATGATTGGAAGCCGGGAACCGAGGCGAAGGCAGCCCATCCGAACTCGCGTTTTACCGCCCCGATCGAGCAATGTCCCGTTGCCGACGAAAATTTCGATAATCCCAAAGGAGTGCCCGTGTCAGCATTCGTCTTCGGCGGCCGACGTAACAGCGTCGTTCCGCTCGTGATGCAATCCTTTAACTGGACGTTCGGTGTATATTCCGCTGCGACGATGGGTTCGGAAATGACAGCCGCCGCATTCGGCAATATCGGCGAGGTTCGCCGCGATCCGTTTGCGATGCTTCCATTCTGCGGTTATCACATGGGCGATTATTTCGGCCACTGGCTCGATTTCGGCCGCAACATTCCGAATCCGCCGCGCATGTTTAACGTCAACTGGTTTCTGAAGGACAAGGACGGCCAATTTGCATGGCCCGGATTCGGTGACAATATGCGTGTGTTGAAATGGATCGTCGAACGTTCTCGCGGTGAAGCCGCTAGCGTCGAAACTCCTTTAGGATGGATGCCCAAATACGAAGACCTCGATTGGCGCGGCCTCGATTTCACCCGCGAACAGTTCGACGCCGTGATGAATATTGATCGAGATTTATGGATCAAGGAAATCTCCATGCATGATGATCTTTTCTTCAAATTGTACGACCGCCTGCCTAAGGAAATGACGTTCGTTCGCGAACTCCTCGTTTCCAGCCTCTGGCGCTCCATCGAAGAAGGCCTGGCGGCACCCCGCGCCGAAGCGGCTGACAAAACATTCCAGGATACGAAAGAAAAAGAAGCCGTGCGTGCTGTGCCGCAATAAGCATGACGAATATGTCGCGATCAACGCCTATTCCATCGCCGAGGCATATTTTCACCCGGAAGCGTGGTTTCGCGGCATTTATGCCGGCGACACGCCCATTGGTTTTGTCATGCTCGAGGATTGGAGCCAGGTGTCCGCGGACAGAGCGGACGACCCGACCGTTCTCTGGCGTTATATGATCGATCATAGATTTCAGGGTTTCGGGCATGGAAAAAGGCACTTCAGTTGGTCGTTGACCGTGCGCGTTCAAAAACGCGGCTCCACTACATGCTGACGTCTTATGTTCCCGGGCCGCATTCGCCGAAGGACTTTTACATCGGATTCGGTTTCAAGCCAACGGGCGAAATGGACGGGATCGAAGTCATTCTAAAACTGCGTTTGACGTAGCCTTTGAATATTTTACTAAACTGAGACATTAAGAATGACCTGATGTCCTTGCCGTCAGGTCCGTAAACGAATAAACTCTATGAATAGCTAAAAGTGAGTTTCAATTCGAAAAATATCCAGTGGAGGCGAGAAATGGTAAAAAAAGGTTTGTTTGTAAAGTTGATGGCGAAACCAGGCAAGGAAGCCGAGGTGGAAGCTTTTTTGAATAGCGGTTTGGATCTTGTCAACGAGGAACCGTTGACCGTGACCTGGTACGCCGTCAAATTCGACGATTCGACGTTTGGCATCTTCGATACGTTCGATAGTGACGAGGGCCGCGACGCCCATCTCAACGGCAAAGTGGCCGCTGCATTGATGGCAAATGCCGCTGACCTTCTGCTTGAAGGGCCGACGATCGAGAAAATCGACGTACTTGCGGCAAAGGCAGCGAGTGCGAGGGCGGGATCTTCGGTAGCTTAGAAAATCACAAAAAAGGTCTAATGAAGGCGATTCTTAAAGAGGGTCGCCTTTTTCGTTTTCGGTTTTTAACCGAATCACGTTAAACTCTGTAAAACACCTCTTCCAAAATCAATTATGAACATTCAAATAAGCACGCAGCTTTTCAAATTCGTATTCTTTGCGTTCGCATTCGCATTGGCCGCGACCGGTCAGACAATGCCGAAAGATGCCGACCCGAGATTGTGGGCACAGGCATTAAAAATACACAAAAAAGCTATCGTTATTGACGGGCACAACGACATCCCGTCGCCTATGGTCGATGAAGATTTTTCGCTGGCGACCAATTCCGTCGGCAAATTTCACGAAGACGGGTCTCCCTACCACACGGATATTGCAAGGTTAAAGGCAAGCGGGATCACGGGTGAATTCTTTGCGATATACGTTTCTGGCAGTACGCTGAAAACAGGCGGCGCTATGCGGCGGGCAATGGATCTGATTGACGCGACCAACCGGGAAGTGGAACGGCACCCGAATGTGTTGGTTTCGTGCACTACCGCGGCAGAGATTCGGCGAGCGAAGAGACAGAATAAAATATGCGCGCTGATGGGCATTGAGGGCGGGTATGTGATCGAGAATTCGTTATACGCGCTGCGCAATTTCTATCGTCTCGGTATTCGTTACATGACCCTGACTCATAATGTATCTCACGATTGGGCGGATGCGCACGGCGACACGCCGAAAAATAACGGGCTGTCCGAATTCGGCAAAGAGGTAGTCCGCGAAATGAACCGGCTCGGAATGCTTGTAGATATCTCCCACGTTTCTGTAAAGGTAATGAACGACGTTCTGGACGTTTCGACAGCGCCCATCATCGCTTCGCATTCATCTGCCCGTGGCTTGTCGAACCACACGCGAAACGTTTCGGACGCCGTGCTGACGCGCGTCGCACAAAACGGAGGAGTGATAATGATAAATTTCTACCCGTCGTTCCTCGACGCACGTACCAACAAAGAAGAAAACGAGCGAGCCGCGAGGTTAAAACCGCGAATCGATGCTCTTCGCGTGCGATATAAGGACGATCCGGTAGGGTACAATGAAGCCGAGCGAAAACTGCTCGCTGAAAACCCGATTTATGTCGCCGATTATAAACGCATCGTCGATCACATCGACTACATGAAAAAGGTAGCCGGTATCGATATTATCGGCCTCGGCTCCGACTACGACGGCGTGCCGTTCCTCCCCGCCGGAATGAACGGCGCCGAAGACCTGCCGCTCGTCACCTATGAAATGCTCCGCCGCGGCTACACAGAGATCGAGATCCGAAAAGTCCTTGGCGAAAATTTTCTCCGCGCCTTCTCAAGAGCGGAACAAGTGGCGAGAATTAATACGAGAAAGATCAGCCGCGACGGGAGTTTGATGAAGCTGAAGTAGGAATGCGAGCGGTGGTAACGGTGGAAAGCGTTTAGTCAGAAATAGTTACTACCTTGAATTCGTTATCGCGCGCACTCCAATAAGCAAGAGTGCTCCAAGCCTCAAATTGTCCGAAGATCACAGCCTCTCTTTTCAGAGTAATAGACGCAGGCTCACCCACTTCGCAGTCCCGTCCACCACGACCACACCAGGTTTCAAGTTTCTCGACTGGCGGCTGGGTTCCGATGAAGTGGTTTTGCGGCGACGGGTTCTGATCAGAAGCCAGACCAATCACGATGACCTTTAACCGGGCCGATCTTAGAATTCAAGAATACAAAGAAGCCCGCCATCCCCGACTTTCTAATAGCGAAGCCTGTTGGCTTCGGGACACCGACGGAGATCAAAATCCGTGCTTCGTCAAGAACACCGTCGCCATTGTAATCGCCTGTTGCCGTGTGAACGGGAAAGGTTTCAGGTTTCCAACATTCGACCTCCTCAGGCTTGGAAGCGTCCTTGGCTTTATCGTTCGCAAGATTGCCCGTATATTCCACAGCATCATTTGCCGACTTCTTGTTCAGGTCTTTCGCTTGTTGACACTCTTTATCCCAATGGTTTTTGCTCCATTGTCCCTTGACGTCCGCCGGCGTAGGAATGCGCCAGCCTTTTGGAACCTGTCCGTATGCGCCACTGGCAAGAGCAAAAAAAAGAATACCGATGCATTTTTTCATGGGTGTCTGGTCTGCGATTGTAGCATACTTTTTTAACCCGTAACAGACTTTGATAGCTGCGAGTTTCGATGTCATAAAACACGCCGGCGGTGACATTAATAAATTTTGGCAAACAATCTATGACGGTTCTAACTGAAAGGCTGACGGAGAGAAGTTTGGAAACATATGCACGCAGGCCGCCGTCTCATCGCGGCGAGTAGGTGATGCGACGCGTTTCCTGAATGCGGTTACCGGAGAATTCGCCTTCCACAATTTCGTAACCTAGAAGTGCGAACACGCGGTTGCGGATGAAAAGCGGGCGCGCGTTGCCGTACCAATCGACGCAAGAGGCTCGGCAGCCATCGTTTGTCGAAGTGCCGCGCGCTTCCAATTCGCCGATCTCATTTAAGTCGAGTGAATCGTTGCGCAGGAACAGAATTGCTGCCGAACCTTCGACAAGATGCTTGTAACCCGCACGGCCTTCGCGGGCGATGGGCAGGCCGAGCAGGCCAGCATCCACACCGTCGCGTTTGTAGAAAAAGCCGTGGCTGCGCAGCTCGCCCTGCGAGGCGTTTTTGCGCTCGTAGCTTTCTCTGACTGTCGGCGCATATCGTAAACTGACGGGTGAAAAATAGAGGTCGCTGCCGTTTGTGCCGACGACGACTGCGTCTCTGCCCATTTGCTCGATCCGGTCAACCCCGTGTTTGAGCCGTAGATTGTTAACTTCGCCGCTTGCCCAGTTCACGGCAAACAGGTTCGCCGAGTTCCTCTGCTCCGGTTGTCCCCAACCGCTACCTGTGCCGTATAAAAGATAATCGCCGACGAAGCGGTTTTGAAAAGTGTAGCCTTCGGGCTTCGGCAATTCGCGGTAACGATAATTAGGAGCCGTTTCGCTGCCGTCTGAAAAGCTGTCAACCGGAGCTCGCAACAGCGCGACATCGCCCGCCCCGAATTCAGATCCCCACATCTGTTCGCCATTTCCATCCGAGCGGACGAGAACGTTCAAATGTTTATCTTCGCTTTGGAGAAACGAAAACTGGTCGACCGGGCTGCCGGTAACTCCGAGAGCGCCCGGTGCGGAGCCGTCGAGCGGCATTCTATAGAGCATTGAACTAGCCTTGGAGCGGCCGTCGCCCCCATAGCCGTAGCTCCAGTCGGTCGTCCAAACATAAACGGAATCAGGTGAAACGTAGAAAACCCGTCCCGGCGCACCCAAAATTCCGGTCCCCTCGCAGGAGAACTCGCGGCTCGCCAGATCGCACACCGTGACAGTATGCAAAGCCACACCGTGGGGCGAGTCAACCGGTTTTTCCGCACGATAAACCCGCGTAGGCTGGACGATCGGTTTAAATTCCTTGTCGGCCGCGCCTTTATGCCATTTGCGTACCGCGGGAAATCTCTCTAAAAATTCGCCGTGATAGCCCAGATACTGCGGAATGTAAAAGATCAGTTTATTGCCGATAAGGCGGCTCGCATAATTGCGGGATGAATAATAATCGTTCGAGCGCAGGTGATAAGTCGAGCGGTAATCGAGATCGCCGGATGCGTCGATGTCGAACAGATTAATCTCTGTGCCGCCTCGTCCATAGCTGTAGCCGATAACAATCACAGTGTCGCCAGCGATGAGCATTTCGTCATACCAGTCGCTGCTCGGATTAACTCCGGGCGCAAACGCATCGATTGCCGTCACGGGTTTTAGAGAGTTATCCCCGACCTGCACCGTAAAAAGACGCCCGCGTCGCATGATAACGAGATGCCGGCCGTGTAATTTAACAATCCCACCCTCGTCGACTCCCGCGTGCTGCGTGTTGGTGATCGAGTCTGCTTCGCTCAAGGACTTTGCGGCGGCGCCGTCAGCCGCGATGGCCGGAGCTCCAGCCATCGACGAGTTTGCAGATGAAAGCGATTTCGAATCTTTGCGGTTCTCGGATTTACGCCGCTGGTTTTCGGACAGTAAGCGGAAATAATCCTTCAAATCTTTCTCCGAGCTAAAGGCCCGCATTTTTTTGCGCGGCTTGGCTTCCGCCACCATTTCGGAAAATGTGTTGGCGGCATTTATTGAAAGGCCGAATTTACTGCTAGAGAAAGCAATGGTAAAAGCAGCGAATAATACTGCAATGGTTATTGAAACCGGTTTTTTCATAATTTTCCTCCGACTGCGACCCGATTGACAAGTTGAGTTAGGTTCGGATTCGCATGTCTAAAACCTTGAACGCTCGAAGAAGAGATATCTTGCAGGCAATTTGCCGGCTGCTTGACTCGCTTACCCAACAGGGGTATAAGTACTCTCGCAATTCACAAAATTTCCCAGGGAACTAAAGCAAATGAGCGAGCGGTTGCTATCGGATGCGGCAGCGGCTCGATTTTACTCACGGCAAGCATCTTTCATTTAAAGAGGAAAAGTTATGCGCAAAATATTTCTGGTTTTGGCGGTGGTGACCGCTGCATCAATTGGATTTACTGCCTGCGATCCCGCAGCGAACACAAATACCGCCTATAGACCGGCGAATGCCGTTAACAATGCTACGGCAAATACCGGCACACCGGCTTCGAGTGCCGCCGTCGAAGCTGATATAAAGAAATTGGTGACTGATGTCGCTGCCGCGTTGGCCAAAAACGATACCGACGCGCTCGATAGGATTTATGCTGATACTTATATGCTGGTTGATATCGACGGCTCAGTCAAAACCAAAGCCGAGCGGCTTGCCGAAATCAGGTCGGGCGACGTGAAATTTGAGTCAATCACGTACGACGAAGTAAATGTGCGGACAAACCCTGAGGGCACTGGTGCCGTTTCCATTGCTCGCGCAACGTCGAAAGTCACGAACAAAGGAGTGGCGGCGGGTGGACAAATTCGCGTAACTACTGTTTGGAGTAAGACTAAAGATGGCTGGAGAGCCGTTAGCGCCCAGGCAACGCGAGTTACCGAGCCATCTACCGGGACTTCCGCGGCGAACACAGCTAACGCTAACAAACCCGCGATGTCGAACATGGCAAACGCGAACAAATAATTTCTTGTTGTGAATGGCGGCGGGAGAAATTCGATTCTTCCGCTTTTTTGCTTCGCGCGAATTAAACTCGCGCGATTCGTTGGAAAAGATCAGGAGGAGTTTGTATGAAAACGTTAATTTTTACATTTCTATTTATCTGCGCAGCTTCTGCCGCGGGTTTGGCACAATGCAGCGAAGCTGACAAAAAGGCGCTAGAAGCTTTTGACCGTGCGTGGGGAACCGCCGGCGAAAAAGGCGACAAAAACGCGCTTATGAATATTTACGCCGATGATTTTGTTGCTTTGCCGGCGATGACCGGAAAGATGACGGCGATCGACGACACGATGAAAACGTATGAGCGGAATAAAGCCAACCGGGCGATGGCGGATAAGGTGACGCATGACCATTATATGATTTCTTGCACTCCGAGTACGGCCACAATAACACATCGAAACACCATCTGGACACCCAACGGCAGTGGCGGTAAACCAGAAACGCTTTATTCGCGCAGCGTCCATGTCCTGGAAAAGCGGAACGGCAAATGGCAGGCTGTTACCAATGCGGGACATGCTCTCGATGAATACATGACGCTTGGTTATCTCGAACTTGATTGGAACAATGCGGTTCTTAAACGCAACAGAGAGTGGTTCGAGAAAAATTTTGCATCGGATTACTCAAGCGTTAGCAGCTCTTCGGCGGATCTGGCGGATAAGGCTGAGGACATCGCGGATACTATGAAAGGCACAAGCGGCGAAACGTGGAACGATCTATCGCAGCTCGACATCCGCATCGACGACGATAAAGCTATCGTTACCGGCGTCAATCACGTAAAGGGTAAGGACGAAAAAGGAGTTGCATATGACCGAAAAGTCCGTTTTACGGATACCTGGATCAAACGCGACGGACGCTGGCAGGTCTGGGCGTCTCAAGGGACGCGTATGCCTGCACAGGTGGAAACAGCGCAAAAGTAAGTACGATAGGCTGGTAGCCTGTCGCTTTTTTTTACGAAACAAAGAAGGTGCAGGCTGACAGCCTGCACTACATCCCCGCCCCGTGGCATTTCTTGAACTTTTTGCCTGAGCCGCAGTAGCATGGTTCGTTCGGCTTGACCTTTGGTTGATCTCTGACGAAAGGAATATGCCTTATCGCATCTTCGCCTGCTACGGACGCGGTTGACATTGCACCGGTGAATGCCATTCCGGCGGCCTGCCTTCTTGCTCGCTGGCGTTCCAGTCGTTCGAGCCGCTCGATCTCTTCCTGCTCGTCTTTTACCACGATCTCGAGGTTGAACAGAGCCTTGGTTGTATTCGTATCGATGCGGTCGAGCATATCCTGAAACATATCGAAGCTCTGCTTTTTGTATTCGACGAGCGGGTCTTTCTGCCCATAGCCGACCAGTCCGATGCCTTGTTTTACGTGGTCGATCGAGAGCAGGTGATCTTTCCATTGCGAATCGATAATGTTGAGCATGATATAACGCTCATACGCCCGCAGTGATTCTTCGCCGGCCAGCTTTTCCTTTTCCGCATAGTTCGCCGAAGCCTTTTTCCAGATCGCTTCTTCGACCTGCGTCGGGTTCATGCGTTTGAAATCGACATCGGCATCTTTCGCCGGATCGACCGAATATATGCTCTCGATCTCGGCAGCATACGTATCGACTTCCCAACTATCCGGTTCAGCCTGCAGATTAAGGAAACTCGCCGTCAAATCCGCAAGCAGATCGTGCGCGACACCCGAATCACCCAAAAGATATTCCCGATGCTCCGGTTCGAACATCAACTGCCGACGCAGGCCGTAAATCGTTTCGCGCTGGCGGTTCATCACGTCGTCGTATTTCAGAACGTGTTTCCGAGTCTCAAAATTACGGGCTTCGACCGCTTTTTGCGCCCGCTCGATTTGCTTCGACACGGTGCGTGATTCGATCGCCACACCTTTTTCCATCCCGAGCCATTCCATCATCGAACGGACCTTGTCGCCCGCGAAGATACGCATCAGATCATCTTCGAGGGACAGAACAAACCGCGACGAACCCGGATCGCCTTGCCGCCCGGCACGACCGCGAAGCTGGTTATCGATTCGGCGCGATTCGTGCCGCTCGGTACCCAAAATATGCAGGCCGCCAACCGCGACGACTTCCTTGTGCTCCTCGGCGACAACCCGTTTTGCCTTTGCAAGCTCTTCTTCAAACTGTTCGGGTGTTGCCTCGTCGGGATTGATTTCCCTGCGTTTCAGATATTCACGAGCCAGCGATTCCGGGTTTCCCCCAAGTAGAATATCGGTTCCGCGTCCGGCCATGTTGGTCGCAATTGTCACGGCGCCTTTGCGTCCGGCCTGGGCGATGATCTCGGCTTCCTGTTCGTGATATTTTGCGTTCAGAACTTTTCGCGGAAGACCCAGTTGTTCAAGTTTAGTCGCGATCAATTCTGAATTCTCCACGGACACGGTACCAACCAGCACGGGCTGCCCGCGTCCGTGAAGCTCCTTAATCTCATCAATTACCGCATCCCATTTTTCTTCGAGCGTGCGGTAGATCATGTCGGAATTATCCTTGCGGATCATCTCCTGATTGGTCGGGATAATCACGACATCGATGTTATAGGTCGTTCCGAATTCCTCGGCTTCCGTTTCGGCAGTTCCGGTCATGCCCGAAAGCTTTTCATACATTCGGAAATAATTTTGCAGCGTAATTGTAGCGAGCGTTTGGTTCTCGCGTTCGATCTTCACGCCTTCTTTTGCCTCGACCGCCTGGTGCAGCCCGTCGGACCAACGCCGTCCCTGCATTAAACGTCCGGTAAAATCATCGACGATGATGACTTCGCCCTCCTGCACGACGTAATGATGGTCATTCTTATAAAGCGTGTGTGCTTTGAGGGCCTGTTCGACACAATGCAGCAAATCCATGTTTGCCGGATCGTACAAATTTGAGACGCCAAGCAGTTTCTCCGATTTTGTCACACCCTGTTCGGTTAAAACGGCCGAATGATTCTTTTCATCGAGTAGATAATCGCCGGTCGTTACCTTTGTTTCTTCGTCTTTGTGGCCGCGTTCGAGCCGCGGGATAATTTCATTCGCTGTGAAATATTTATCGGTCGCATCATCGGTCGCACCGGAAATAATCAGAGGCGTTCTGGCTTCGTCTATCAAAATCGAGTCGACCTCATCGATGATCGCAAAGTAATGATCGCGTTGAACAAGCGACTCTACGTCGAACTTCATGTTATCGCGGAGATAATCGAAGCCGAATTCGTTGTTCGTCCCGTATGTGATATCGCTGGCGTAGGCTTCCTTACGCTCGTAATCGTCCATATCGTTCTGGATACAACCGACTGAAAGGCCAAGAAATTGGTGGATCTTGCCCATCCATTCCGCGTCGCGCGAGGCCAGATAATCATTGACCGTGACCACATTCACGCCGCGTCCCGTCAAACCGTTCAGATAAGAGGGAAGTGTGGCGACGAGCGTTTTACCTTCACCCGTTCTCATTTCGGCGATGCGGCCCTGGTGAAGTCCGATGCCGCCGATCAACTGCACATCGAAATGGCGCATTCCGGTAACGCGCTTCGATGCTTCGCGGACTGTGGCAAAGGCTTCGGGGAGGATTTCGTTCAGTATGTCCTGCTCGGCTTTACGCCGTGGATCTTGAAGAGCCCTGGTTTTTGGTCGCGAGCCGGAATCGGACGGTTCACCGCCGTCGTCAAGATCCTTTTGACCCTCCGCAATTGCTTCGAATTTCGCGAGATGTCCAGTTATCCGAGCTTTGAAATCGTCTGTTTTCGCCTTCAATTCTTCATCCGACAGCTTTTCCAAAGCCGGCTCCCAATCGTTTATTTCCTGAACCTTACCCTTGACACTTTTCAAAAAAATGTCGCTGCTGCTGCCAAATATCTTTTTTACTATTTTATCTGCAAAACTGTTTACGGCCATATTATCCTCTCTTTATTATGAGTAACGCTTCGGTGTGCTGCAATCCAATCGAATAGACTGCCGTTACTGCAAACGCGAGCGCAACCCTGAACGGTAAATATCTTTACTATGGCGATTGAAATTTGGAAAAATTGATGTTTTTCGCTCGCCGCCTATTTAGCGTTTTCGGAGAGCAGCGGAACGAGACCTGCGCGGGGAAGGCGGGTGACTACAAAAACCTGATCGTTTTCCGATTTGAACGAAGTATTTTCAAGTATTTTCGCTCGAACCAATTCCTTTTCCTTTGCATTGTAAGCTTGGAATGCCTGGGTAAGAGGACTTAAGAATTGACTTGCCGTATGCGGAGATCGTTTTTTTACGGCAACCTCAACCGAAAATGCAGATCGGTCCAACTTGAAGTTGAAACGGGTATCGGTAACTTCCTGCCCCGAAAATCTTTCGCTGGGCAGACAATCCGCGAGGGAATAACCGTCCGTCAGGCGTTTGCTAAAACTCTCGAGCGACGGCCTTAATAGCTCGTTGCCAAGCGAAAACTTATCGGCGGTATAACTTCCAACTCTATTTCCCGCAATACATGGAAGTAAAGTGGACTGAGCAACTTCAAAAGTGTCGGCCTCCAGGTCAAACTTTCCGCTTTGACGAAGGTTTTGGAGGCCGGCGAGAAAATATTCGACATCTTGAAAATAAACCTGTATCGAATCCGACAGACTAGATCTCTCGTCATCGGGCTTTTTGTCCAGATCATCCTTAACTTCGATCTCATCAATGATCTCGAAGTTGCGCGTCATCGCAGCATGACCCAGCACGGGAGCGGCGCCGACCAACACCAAACCGAGGTACACTCCTAGCGTTGTGAGAAAGAATATCGAATTGTTGTTTTTGCGGTTATTCACTAACAACTATTTCTTTGCCGTGTTTTCGGTCGGCTTAACCTGAGCATTTCCGTTAGGTTTTTGCGCTTCGGCTGCTTGCTCGGCCAATTTTCGTTGAATCATTGGATGGGCCAACTTTTTTGGCACTCTAAAATGAATGATCACTTTTTTGCCGTCAGTCTCGACTTTTGCATTTTCCAGTAAAAGGAGATCATCCTTGTCGTTTTGATCGGCAGTTTCGGACGTCTTTTGGGTTTTTGCAAGACCGATCAAAACGTCGAGACCACTCTTAATTGATCGAGCTCGCGTTTCCGTCTCCAGCTCGGACTGTACAACGGCCGAAATGTTTTCCGCATCCTGTTGAAGCAAAAGATTAAAATCTTTTCCGCTAAGGTCTTTAAGATATTGAAGATAGCCTGCAACGTTGATAGCCTCGATCGACTGTTTCAGCACTTCCTTCATATTCTCATCGGTGCTGACAATTTTTTCGTATTTAAAGGTCTTGGGATCAAGCCTTCCATCTTTGTCGAGCTTTCCTTTTGCCTGAACCAAAAACTCGGTTTCAAGATTTACCACTTTCTTTTCGAGTAGCCCGTTTACATAATTCCCCAAATCCACCACCGGGCGTTTGTTAATGTCAACCCCGGTAATCGGATCCGTCTTTTTGACCTCGGGAGCAGTTTCAACGGGCTTTACGGTTTCGTCCGCCGGCTTTGTATTAACATCAGCGAATGATTCATCAAAATCAGTTTCTCCGGTGTTTGCATTCGAGCCCTTTTTGATTCGTCCGCCTCTTGGCCGCGTGATGGTCGGATTGCCCTCAATCTTAAACGGTGATTTTAGGTCGCCCTGCAGCGCATCGGGGTTAGGGCTGGGCGTAACCGGCGGGGTATTCATCAAATCGTTGTATGAGCGAGTTGGAGTGAGTCCCGGAAAACCCTCTATATAGTTGTTTCCGGAATTATTCGGATCCGCCGCCTGTTGCTCCTGCATCATCGCGTACTGCACCGGGTTAGCGATTTGAAAATATCCTTCCGGATAACTTAACGGCGGAGTTTCCCCGCTAACGTCGATATAGGTGATCTCGGCATCTCCAAGATCGATTTGGTCATAGGCGGCATCGACGTATTCGCGATCGGTTGTCGCGAGAATTGCCCCTACATAAACCGTATCGACGACCTGGCAAATTGTGCGGGCAAAAGGACTGTCGCAGCCGCGCCTGGTCAATAAATTGCCCTGGGCAAAAACCGTAAGAAAAAGCACATTAAAAATTACGGAGATTCCGAGAATTTTATATAATCTCGGTGAAAAATTCCAATTCTTAACCTCGTAATTACGGAACAGGTCGGCTCCAGGCAATTCATGCCTTACCGACTCCCGATTATATGATTTCTGCTCAAACATAAAGCTTATAAATATGCGTTAAAATATATCCCAGCCAAAACTGCCTGCCGTAGATTTTAGACGCATTGCACCGTTAATTAGTTGCGGTGCAAATTGCGATTTTATCACTTCCTTCCGGGAAATGAAAGAATTAGACTTTAACGTCCCAAACATTTAACATCTGTCCGTATGGCGCGTTCCCGATACGACAACAAACGAAAAGACAAAGGCAGATCGCGTCCAAAATCCCGTCCGCGTAATGAACGAGAATATAAACGCAATTTTGCACACGAAAGTTCCGACGAAGTTCGTAATGCCGTTCAAACGCCGCAGCAAATTCGTTCTGTCGAACAACTGCTTTCGGGAATCGGCGTTCCGGAACAGAAACCGCTAAAGCCCGATGATTTTCAAATCGCCGCTCTTGAAGCGATCGAAATGGAAGACGTTTTGGTAACGGCTCCGACCGGCAGCGGAAAAACCTGGATCGCCCGCGAAGAGATTCGCCGCCTGCTTGAACAAAGAAAACGGGCCTGGTATACGACGCCTTTGAAAGCCCTTACGAATTCGAAATACGTTGAGTTTTCCGCGGAGTTCGGAGCGGAAAGGGTTGGAATTCTAACTGGTGACCGGAAGGAAAATACCGAAGCTCCGCTGATTGTCGGCACGACCGAGATCTACCGCAATCAGTTGTTCGACGCCTTGCGCAGCGGCGAACAGGTGCGGACGGATTTCGTTATTCTTGACGAGGCCCATTATCTGGCCGACGAAGACCGTGGGCATGTGTGGGAAGAGGCGATTATCCTTACACCGCCGCGAATTCGCCTTCTTTTACTTTCAGCAACCGTTGGTCGCGCCGAGCAATTTGCCCGGTGGATTGAAGATGTACGCGGGACCTGTGTGCGAGTTATCAATCGAGCCGGTTCGCGCCCTGTCGAACTTCGTGCCGCCTACCTTTCCAGCAGCCTACAGTTGTTTCCGTTACTTAATGAGAATAATGAGTTGAGTCGCGATCTTGAACAGTTTGCCGGGCAACGCGAAAGAAGTTTTCGGCGGAGGAGATGATTATTTTATTTCACGAAATTATAAGTACGCTTTTATACGTTGCCAACGAATGCCGACACAATCGAACTACTTAAAAAGCCGCTAACGTATCTCGCGGCCTATTTTTGCCGAGATACGATCAGTATTACTTTAGCCCGCCGACCAACACATCTATATCAGCTTGCGGAATCTGTAGGTCTAACATAACCTCATTGCCTTTCGCAGAAAACCTCGCATTTTCGATCAACCTGGCATAAACCTGCCTATCGGCGTTTTTCGAACCGCCTAAAGCAATTTTTCCAATGATTTGAAGTCCTTCAAGCGTCTCAAGCAAACCCTGCGCCTGTGCATTTTGAAGCGTTGTTGCCGTCATGTGAACAGTCGTGTTTTCACCGACGACATCCATATTGCCAAAGACATACTGGATCGAATCGATATTTTTGCCGAGTTCATCAATATCGAGCGGCAGGAAGGCCCTCATGCCGGCGGGAAGCTTTGCCGCGAAATTGACTACTGAACCCTCATTTCTACTTAGCAGGTTTGTGAGATCCGTGCCTACGCGCGTTCGGCCCTCGAGGGTTTGACGGACGAGAGGCAAAGCACCGAACGCAACTGTATTTGCATCCAGGACCGCGACCGCAATCTCCGTGGACAATCTGCCGATCACCTTGTCGATCGTGGCGGATCGCTTTGCTCCCGTATTCTGCGGCTTATTTTGCGCGGCAATCTCTTTTGCCGCGAAAACATAGATCGTTTTGCCGCCCGCTTTTTCCTCGCGATATTTGCCGTTTGAGGCAAGTTTCGCAGCCGCCGTAAGGGCTCCCGCATTTATTTGGCCTCTGGCGATAATTACCGGATCGAGATCATATTTCTTAGTACCGATTTGCTTTACCGTGACGCCGGCAGCGAGATGCTCGAATTGGCGAATATCGATACCTGTTTTCGACCTGACCTCATCTATCTTGCCCAAAATTTTATTGAGCATCGGTTGATTGGCCGAAAGGATTTTTGGCAATGCGACGCCGAAAAATCTTTTGACGTCGAGCGTCATGACACCGTCGGAAGCGGGAAGAAGCGAGACCAGTTGATTGGCCTGAGCCTTCTTTCCCTTTATATCGGCAAGCGAAGAACCGGCTAAATGCAAAACTAAAACACCTAGAGCAACAGCGGCAAAAAATCGATTTCTCATTACAATCCTCGCAAATATCAAGACATTGAAACAGCTAAGTTAACAGATGAGCGTACATTCGGAAATAGTTGGCTGGAGAATGAAAGCGATTAGCTATCAGCAACAGCAATTGGCAATCGCCGTTCGGCAATTCCGCCGCTTTTCACTCCCGATTTGCTGCCAAAGCTGAATGCTGATTGCTGATTCCTTTCACCACTTCGAACTCGAAATGCAGCTCCTTCCCTCGAAAAATATAGCTTAAATAATGCTCCCAGAATTTTCGCAGAAACCTCAACTTCTCACTTTTTCGATCCAGATTGACCAGAAACTCGATTCCCAATACCTTCCACAAATTCAGCAGCGAAACATACGTATCCAAGGGTTTTAGCTGAATTTCTGTGTAGAAATCGAAAACCTGCCGCTCTGGCATAAATGTATTGAAGGAATAGGAGTTGAAATGATTACGGTGTGTCGGGTCGGTTGCCCAATCGGGATTTGTATAATGCGGCGTAACGAGCCTTATCCTGCCTCCGTTTTTCCCGACGCGGTAAAGCTCGCCGATAAATGCCATTACGTCCGGAACATGCTCCGCCACGTGTCGCGACACGATCAGATCGAACTCATCATCAGGAAACGGGTAAGGAACCGTGCCGAGATCATGAATTACATCAGCGGCCGTGCGGGGATTATTGTCGAGGCCGATTGCGCCTTCGTACTTATTCGCACCGCAGCCGACGTCGAGAATCTTCATCGGAATTGAAGTTAGCATAGGTTGATGCAGAACGCGACAGTTATGGAGCGTGTCAATCCGTCAGCAGTAAACACGCTCATTTACAGTCGCGTTTCGGCCCGCTTGCACAAATAGTAATGCCAAAGCAGGCGGGCGGCGACAGAACGGTACGGCATCCATCTCTCCGCCATTTGCACGAATTCCTGGGAAGACGGCCTCGGCTCGCCCGAAAGCTTATGCCAGGCGGTGTGTAAGGCAATATCGCCTTTCGGCATCACGTCGGGCCGCAGCAGTGCCATCAGAAGATAGATGTCCGATGTCCACTCGCCAACGCCTTTAAGCTTTATAAGCTCGGCCTTAACTTCGGCGTCCGGGAGCTTTTTCAGCTTGCCGAAATCGAGCCGATTATCCATAACTGCCTCAGCCAGATGGCGTGCATACGCCGATTTTTGGCGGCTGAAGCCGTCGGCCCTTAACTCGGCATCTGTCGACTTCAACAAACCTTCCGGCGTTAAAGCACCGATCCGTATACACAATTTATCGAAACATGCCCGGGCCGAGGCAAGCGAAACCTGCTGTTCAAGAATAATTCGAAGAAGCGTCTGAAAGCCCTCGGGCCTGGCCCAAACCGGCGGAGTGCCGTATCGCGAATAAACAGTCGCCAACCTGCCGTCCCGTCGTGCGAGCTTTCGGCAGATCACCGGCAGATTGTTTTCGTCGATTATGATCATTGTCGCCCGGCGTGGTGCCGAGGGGTTTATTGTAACACAACGCGTTGCATCTGATAAACATAATTGCATACATGGATTGAAACTAAGGCTTGAATGTTAGTGTTGTTTCCCTGATATGGGCATTTTCAAGAGAGTCAGGCTACCAAATCGACGGCACCGCGCATTCATCGAATTCCATCGAGCGGCCGTCCGGCAAAATGTGCACGATTCCCTCAACCCCTTTTGAGCGCAGCATCGGGGCAAGCATCCCCACCCGATGACAGTTCGCACGCGGAACTTTATGGGTCGAAAGCGGCTGTGATTCCGAACACATTATCACCGTCCGCACATCCGACGCAATCTCGATTATGCGGCCTACGCCCCACCTAAGATCGTCCGGCTCCGGCTTTATCTTGCCGCCGGTCTCGGGCAGATGCTCGTATCCGATGCCGTTCTCCCTCAGCAATTCCGCCAGCACCAACCCATTAAACTGCGGCCACCGCGATCGCGCAACGCTCCGCACATCGCATAGAAATTCGATCTCGTACAGGTTTACCAATTCTAGAAAATAAGCAAATGGATGGCGGCCATGGCCTATGGTGTGGATTGTTACTTTCACAAGCTCGGATTCGAAACAAATTCCTTAATTAAATTCCCGAATAAACCCTTTCGACTTTGTTACTGCCATCAAAAGTGATAACAAGATCGAAGTGCCCTTTCACCGTTAATGGGCATAACTGATTGTGAGTATAGCCTTGATAATTTTGAGTGTTCCAATAAAACGTCGGATGGTCGTTCTGTAAGACGCTCCTTCCGTGAGCGAGCCGCAGCCACCAGGATGTTCGTGTCGAAAACAACTCTCATTACTAGTTGCCGATTCTCTTAACGAAATTAAGTTTCGGTGCGATCTAGTTCCATGTCGTCCCACGAGGCGGGATCGTCGAGCGATTCCAGATGTGTAAAAACGATCGCGCCCGATATTTCGCACCTGATGCCGGCCTCGATTTCCTCGAGCAATTGGTGACCCTGATGAACGGTCCATTCGCCGGGGACGAGGATGTGAACGCTGACAAACGCTCTGGCTGCTGACTGCCTGGTTCGCAGAGCGTGATAGTCAATTCCCCTTTCCTGAACGAAACGGTCAAGCACCGAGCGGACGCTGCCCTGATCCTCCGCCGGAATTGCCGTATCCATCAATCCGAGGGCCGAACGGCGCATCAATCGAATGCCGGTCCAAACGATATTTGCAGCAACGAGCAGAGCGACCATCGGGTCGAGAAAATGCCACCCGGTTAATGTAACCGCCCAAACGCCGATGATAACGCCGATTGTCGTCCAGACGTCGGTCATCAGGTGCCGCCCGTCTGCTTCGAGTGTAATCGAGCGGTGACGGCGTCCGGCGCGTATTAAAATTTGTCCGACGATTAGATTTACCAGGGTAGCCGCGGATGAAATTGTCAAAGCGATTCCCACTTGTTCAAGCGGCTGCGGCGCAAACAATCGGGCAATGGCGGTCCAGCCGATACCCGTGGCAGCTATCAAAATCAGTGTTCCTTCAATGCCGCTGGCAAAATACTCGGCTTTGTCGTGTCCGAACGCGTGTTCGTCGTCAGGCGGACGGTTTGCAAGGTTGAGCAATGACAGTGCAATGACAGCAGCCGCAAGATTTATCAGCGACTCCAACGCGTCGGAAAGCAGGCCGACCGAACCGGTCAACCAATAAGCTCCGGTTTTTAAGCCGATAGTCAGAATGGCAGCAAAAATTGACAGCCACGCAAACCGCGTGAGATTTTCCCGCTTCATTTTTTGCGCCGCCGGCAGTAACAGGAGGCAATTCCGTAGTTAAAATGGGTATTCTTCAATCGGAGTGTAAAACGGTCGCACGCATATTTTCGATGAAACCGCTGTTTTCCCAGCTGGTCCACAGACCGAGCGCAGACCGGTATTCAGTATTTCGCTTGTCGGTAAATTCGGACAAGAGCCACGGGGCAGCCGCACGCTCGTCAGCATCGTTTTCCTCATTTTTTTCTCCGCGGATCAAACGCCGGCCAAGACTCTGGATCCACACGTCGCAGTCATGAACTTCTCCGAGAAAAGACTGCATCTTTGCCATCTCATCGGCAAACGGGGTTATCGCCTCGCCCCAACAAGGGACAAAAAGCTCGATCGCGTAGCGCAAACGCTTTGTCGCGACTCGCAGCCTGTGTAGACCGTCGTTATTAGATGGCTGATAAATACTCGTGCTCAAATCCAGCAAATCCTCCAGACCCGCTCTGACGCAAGACCGGCCGGCTTCATGAAAACTTACAGCACGCCCTGCTCCTTTTTGTGTAAAGGCTTTTTCAAGAGCAATCACGAATCGTTCGCGAAATTTTTCAATTTCGCCATCCGCAAGGACTTCGGTTAAGTGCCTGCGGGCACACTCGCGCACCGCCCGTCGTTCCTCCGACAATTTTTCGATCCCCTTTTTGAAGCGGCCATTTCGGGCTTTCGAACGCAGTTCTTTGAGGGCTGCAATCGCGACATCCTGATCGCGAACCTCTCCAAGCGCGTCGGCGAACTGTTTCAACTCCTTACCCAACTTCTTTAGCTGGCCTTTGTCCGCCAGCGGCCTGAAATCGCGCATCGCGCTTCGGAGCCGTCTTGCCGCCACGCGCATGTCGTGAACGCCATCGACGTCGGAGAAATCGAGAGCCGAATCGCGTTGAGCTGCTACTTCGCCAAACCGCACATCCAATACTTTTTTGGCCCATTCGCGCGCGTCAGCGGTACAGTCAAGCTCTCGGATCGCTTTTGCCTTTGCCATTTGTGTTTAGTTTATCAAATTACGGTGTGTTGCACGTAATATTCGAAATTGCGGAAATGTGAAAGCTCGTTAAATCAGGTTAGTGTTTTGATCTCCTCGACCACGTTTGGATTTTCGAGAGCTGACAGATCGCCCGCATCTTCCCGTAAGTATGCCGCGCGAATGACGCGGCGCATTACTTTGGCGTTGCGCGTTTTTGGCAGGGCTGTTATGAAGTGAATTTCAGAGGGCGCCAGGGGTTTGCCCATATCTTTGGCGACGAGGGCTTTTAGCTCGGCTTCGAGCGGAGCGCGGACACTCGTGTCCGCATCGCCGCTTGCGGCGAGATCTTGTTCGTGCTTCGCACTCATGCGGACAGGAGTGTCCGCGTTCCGCAAGACGCAGAAGGCGACCATGGCGGTGCCTTTTAGTTCGTCGGGGATGCCGATTACGGCGGCTTCGGTTACGAGCGGGTGAGCCACCAGAAGACCTTCGACCTCAGCGGGACCGACGCGTTTGCCGGCGACTTTTAATGTATCGTCGCTGCGGCCGAGAATAAAATAATGGCCGTCTGCATCGCGCATTGCCCAGTCGCCGTGGACCCAGATGTTTTTGAAGCGGCTCCAATAGGTTTCCAGATAGCGCTGCTTTTCCTGCCAGAATCCGCGTGCCATGCCGCTCCAGGGCTGTTTGATGACGAGCTCGCCGACCTCGTTTGGACCAACTGATTTGCCGTTTTCGTCGAGAATATCGACGTCCATTCCCGGGCACGGAGCGGAAAAGCCGCAAGGCTTGATCGGCGTTATCGGATTGTTCATCAAAATGCCGCCGGAGATTTCCGTACCGCCGGAATAGTTGATGATGGGAAGCTTTGAATCGCCGACCTTTTCGAAAAGCCACCACCACGGGGCCGGATTCCACGGCTCGCCTGTGGAGGCGAAGATGCGCAACGAGGATAGGTCGTGTCGCTCGAACGGAGCGCGAACCGGAGCGCGAACCGGAGCGCGGAATGGAGCGCGGACACTCCTGTCCGCATGAGTGCGAAGCACGAAAATACTCTCGGCGGAGGAACCGCCGATGCGGACAGGAGTGTCCGCGCTCCGGTTCGCGCTCCATTCGCGCCGGAAGGCACTGCCAAACTCCCAATCTTCGGGAGCGGGGCAGAGTTTGGCCGTAACCGGATTGTCTTCGATGTAGCGAAATGCCGCATCAAAATGTTTCGCGTCTCGAATATATCGATCAAAATAGTCAGGCTGCCAAACCGAACCCGTTGTACCCAGTTGCAAATTGATCTTTCTGGAGGAAATCCCCTTTAATCGCTTCATCAGGCCTGAGAGATCAAAACCTTTACGCATTCGCAAAAGGATATGCACGTGATTCGGCATTATCACCCATGCTTTCAGGTCGCAGCTTTTTCCGTCTTCGTAGAGAATTGTCTCTTTGACGCGTTGCGCGGTCGTCGGATCGCGCAGAATACACCGTCCGGCACCTTGATCGAGATAATCCTCGACTCTTCGGCGGTACTCTTCCGAATCATTGCTTAGTTTGTCATGCTCGAGCTGAAGTTTAAGCCGCTCCAGCACCGGCTTGGGAAGCGAGTCGGCGAGACGAAAGGTAATAAATTGTGTGACGTCGCCGTCGAAGTGAGGCAGCCGGCCATGTCGGCTCCAGCCTTTACGGGCCGGAGCTAGGCCACTCTTGTCCTCATCCTCGATTGCGGCAGAGGTTTGTTCGTGCTCCGCACTCATGCGGACAGGAGTGTCCGCGCTCCCTTCGTGCGCGGCCAGCGAACGGATCAGCGTCGGCGAGATTCCGAGCACCTCGACTTTGTGCTTTGCGCAAAATTCCCACATGCGGTCGGGGGTCGGGTAATCGGGGGCGCCGTCGTAGATGCAGATCGTCGCGCCGTTTATCAACGCCCCGTAGATCAGCCACGGCCCCATCATCCAGCCGATGTCCGTGTACCACGAGATACGCGTGCCCTTGCCGACATCCGTCCCGAACGCCATATCCTGCGCCGCCTTTATGGGAAAACTCGCATGCGTATGAGCGATGCCCTTCGGCTTGCCGGTCGTGCCGGAGGTGTAGAGAATAATGAGCGGGTCTTCGGCGGAAGTTTTGGCGGACAAACGCGACTCGTTGCGTTCGCTCGTTGCAAACAGATCGTTGAATTCCGAATACTTCTCGTCGGAAGTCCGATTCGACAAAAATCCGTCTGGATCGCAGCCGCACACAAAAACCTTTGTTATCGATTGGCAATTTGCGACTGCCTTTTCGGCAATTTCCAATGCATCGAAAAACTTTCCACGTCTATAAAAACCAACGGATGTGAAAAGCCCCTTCGCCTTTACGGCATTTAAACGGCTCGCGATGGCATCGATGCCATAGCCGGAAAAAACCGGTACCGCGATCGCACCAATTCTATTGATCGCCAGCAACGCGACAATCGTTTCCGCGATCATCGGAAGGTGGATCCCTATCGCATCGCCCTTCTTAAACCCGGCTTCAGCTAGTCCGGTGGCACAAACGTTGACATAATCAAAAAGCTGCTTATAGGTGTAGGTTTCGATCTTGCCAGCTTCACCCTCCCAGATGACCGCCGGCTGATCGTTCAGCTCATCCGTCTGCCAGCGGTCGAGGCACATTTCGGTGATGTTTAGGCCGGCCCGAGCGCGGCCCGGAGCGCGGACACTCTTGTCCGCATCGTCGCTTGCGGCGAAAGCACCCCTTCGGGCTTCGCCCTCATTGCGGACAGGAGTGTCCGCGCTCCGTCCGAACCAATTTGGAAACTCAACGCCGTTTGAGAGATCGAGCAGCTTTTCGTACGGTGGATCGAATTTGATGTCGAGGAATTTCAGGACTTCTTCGGTGAATTTTTCGACATCCTTTATCGAATATTTATATAGCTCATCAAAGGTCGAGACGCCGACCTGTTTCATAAAGCGTGTGAGCTGCGCCCGTTCGATTACCTCGGGTGACGGTGTCCAGGCGATGGGCTGATCTTCGAGAAGGTTTGTGTTGTGCATTTTGTTTGACCCGCGAAATGACACGCGAAAAAACGGTTTGCCCGCGAATAACTGGAGAGGACGCGAATAAGTACATACTAATAACATGCGCCGCTCTTCTATTCGTGTCCATTCGCGTTATTCGCGGGCAAATCTCCGCGCTTTTGAATATCGGCGAGCTTGTATTAAAGTCAGTTTAACACGAGAAAATTTATGAATGAACTGCCTGTCAATATCAAGCTGCCCGTTGATTTATTCGAAGGTAAAACGGCAATTGTTACCGGATCTTCACGCGGCGTAGGGCGGGCGACGGCACTGCGCCTTGCGGAAGGCGGCGCGAATGTCGTCGTCAATTATTTGAGTAACGACGTTGAGGCCTTCGAGACCGTCGAGCTTTGTAAGAGTAAAGGTGTTGAAGCTATTTCGGTGCAGGCGGACGTTTCGGAGTTTCTGCCGGCGAAGAATATTGCGAATAAGGCAGTCGAGAAATTCGGGCGGATCGATCTGCTTGTTTGCAATGCCGGGATTTGGGAAGGTGCGCCGATAGAGGAAATGTCTGAGGAAATCTGGAACAAGGTAATCAATACTAATCTCAAATCCGCCTGGGCGATGACAAAGGCTTGCGTTCCGGCGATGAAAAAACAGCCGAGCGGTGCGATCGTACTGGTTTCCTCGACCGCCGGTCAGCGCGGCGAAGCAAATTATTCCAACTATGCCGCTTCAAAAGGCGGACAAATATCGTTCACGAAAGCTCTCGCAACGGAGCTTTGCCCAAAGATACGCGTCAATGCCGTCGCGCCCGGCTGGATCGAAACCGCGATGGTTCGTCCGGTTTTTGAGAACAAAAGCTATAAACAGAGCGTTCTCAAATCCATCCCGCTGAACCGCATGGCTGCAACGGACGACGTAGCGCTGTCGATTTGCTTTTTGCTTTCGGATTGGTCTCGTCATATCACGGGCGAGATCCTCAACATCAACGGCGGCACGGTTTTGTGTGGATGAGTGAAACAGGTCACAAGCACCTGCGTAAACGGGTGGTGTGGTATGCCACGGGTTGTAAGTAATGCGAAGCGTCGCAACCGCCGTATTCAAACTTTGCTCTGGCTCTTTATCTTGAAAACCGGTTAACTCTCGACCACCCGCTCACGCAGGTGGTTCCGACCTGGTGTACTACTTAAGTTTAATTATCAGCGAAACTTGACAATGGTATAAGAAAACGCTGAACTTCTCACTAATTGTGAGAGAGAATGCAGGCCCAATTGTAATGAAATTCGGCGGGACATCTGTCGGCGATGTCGCTGCATTCGAGCGCGTTTTTCATATAGTTTCAACCCAGTTCGATAGACGTCCCGTTGTAGTTGTTTCCGCGATGACGAAGGTGACCGACGCTCTGCTGAATGCGTTCGAGACGGCAAAAAAGGGCGAATTCGCCGAAGCGTTCGCCTCGCTCGAGCCGCATTTCGACAGGCATACGGAGGTATCCGATCATTTTATTGCAAACGGTTCGCCGAATGCATTCACGGGCGAGTTCGATTTTGCACGCGGCGAATTGAGCGATCTGCTGATGCGCGTTTCGCGGCGTTCTTTGCCGCTTTCGATGCTCAAGGACGCGATCGTTTCATATGGCGAGCAGCTTTCATCGCGGCTGTTGGCAGAGGTTTTGAAGGCGAAAGGCGTGAATGCACGTCAGGTCGATGCGCGTCGGTTGATCGTTACGGACGACGAATACGGTGCAGCACAGCCGATCTGGGACGAGACACGCGAATTGGTGCAGTTGGAGCTGCAGCCGCTGATAAATGCGGGCGAAATCCCGGTCATGGGCGGTTTTATTGCGGCCAACCGCGGCGGTGAAACCACGACATTGGGACGAGGCGGATCGGATTATTCGGCGGCTCTCGTCGCGGCGGCATTGAACGCTTCTGAACTCCAAATCTGGACGGACGTAACAGGTGTAATGACCTGCGATCCGCGTATCTGCGGCGAGGCCCGAACGATTCCGGTTTTAAGTTACGAAGAAGCGGCCGAACTCGCCTATTTCGGCGCGAAAGTTCTGCATCCTAAAACGATCAAGCCCGCAGTCGATTATAAGGTTCCGATTCGCGTTTGCAACACTTTTGAGCCGAACGAGACGGGAACTATGGTCTTGGACAAATCGGGCGAAACACAAAACAAGATCAAATCGATTGCACACAAAAAAAACATCACGATTTTACGAATCACATCGGCGCGGATGCTTGGCAGCTACGGCTTTATGAGCGCGCTTTTTCAGATTTTCGACCGCTATCGCACTGTTATAGATGTGATCTCTACTTCGGAGGTTTCGGTCGCCTTAACTCTCGATAAAACAGACTCGCTCGCCAAGATCGTCGCCGAACTCGAACGGCTTGGCGATGTCGAGGTTGAAACAGGCTACGCCGTTATCTGCGTCGTCGGTGAAGGATTAAGAGCAAGCACCGGACTGGCGTCGAAGATATTTTCGACTATAAAAGACACGAACATCGCGCTCGTTTCGCACGGAGCGTCGAGCGTGAATCTGACTTTTGTTGTGAAAGAAGATGACGTGGCGGACGCG
>Ga0136617_10000637_pt1 | contig 29951 bp, 29 predicted proteins | sample AntDrymUQ3222106_2_FD_129672 | JGI IMG/M metagenome (GOLD analysis project Ga0136617, IMG submission 129672) | Polar desert sand microbial communities from Dry Valleys, Antarctica - metaG UQ322 (21.06) | ecosystem: Environmental > Terrestrial > Soil > Desert | place: Antarctica: Dry Valley... | reverse complement strand
CCCGCCAGATCAACTCCTACTACCACAACCTCGGTGAGGGCACGTTCGAGGAGTTCCCGCCGCCGATGATCGACACGGGCTCGAAGAACTACCTCACGATCGCGCTCGAGGAAGTCGCGGGCGGCAAGATCAAGTACCGCTACCGCGGCTGATCCGCGGAGGGCAGGGGGGCATGTCTCGCATCCTCCTCGGCGTCACCGGCGGGATCGCGGCCTACAAGGCGCTGGAGTTCACGCGCCTGGCCTCGAAGGCCGGCCACGCGGTGCGCGTGATCCAGACGGAGGCCTCGACGCGCTTCGTCGGCACCGCCTCGTTCGCCGCCGTCACCGGGGCGCCCGTCCTGATGACGGAGTGGGAGCCGGACGCGCTGCGCGGCGCTTTCCCGGGCGACCCGGCCCCTGAGCACGCCCCGCTCTCCCACCTGGCGCTGGTCGAGCGCGCCGACCTGTTCCTGATCGCGCCGGCGTCGGCCAACACGCTCGCCAAGCTCAGCCACGGCGCCGCCGACAACCTGCTCACCGCCGCCGCGCTGGCGTGCCGGCGACCGCTGACCGTGGCGCCCGCCATGAACGATGCGATGTACGAGCACGCGGCCACGCAGGCGAACCTCCAGACGCTGCGCGAGCGCGGCGTGGAGGTGCTCGAGCCCGGCACCGGCGCGCTCGGCTCGCCGGGGGAGTGGGGCGTCGGTCGGCTCCCCGAGCCCGCCGAGCTGCTGGCCGCCGTCGAGGCGCGCCTCGGCGCCGTGGCGGGTGGGTCGCTCGACGGCCTCAGGGTCCTGGTGACCGCCGGCGGCACGCGCGAGCCGATCGACGCCGTGCGCTTCGTCGGCAACCGATCCTCGGGCAGGATGGGCTGGGCGCTGGCCGCGGCGGCTGCTGCCCGCGGCGCCCAGGTCACCGTCGTCGCGGCCAACGTCTCGCTCCCGCGCGCGCCCGCGATCGAGTACGTCGACGTCACGACCGCCGCCGAGCTCGGCGCCGCCTGCGCCGAGCGCTTCCCCGCCGCCGACGTGCTGCTGATGGCCGCCGCCGTCGCCGACTACCGGCCGGCGTCGGCCCGCGCGGACAAGATCAAGAAGGCCGAGGCGGGGGAGACGCTCGCGCTCGAGCTCGAGCGGACCGACGACGTCCTCTCGGGCCTCGCCGCCCAGCGGCGCCCAGGCCAGCTGCTGATCGGCTTCGCCGCCGAGAGCGGCGGCGGGGCGGTCGCCGCCGCGCGCGAGAAGCTCGAGCGCAAGCGCCTCGACGCGGTCGTGGTCAACGACGTCTCCCGCGCCGGCATCGCCTTCGACGCCCCCGACAACGAGGTCACGATCGTCACCGCGGAGGGCGAGCAGCACATCCCCCAGGCCACGAAGGCCGCGATCGCAGGCGCGATACTCGACAGCGTGTTGAGCCGCCGTTCATCTTCACCCGTAAGGGTGGAGAGCTGATGGAGCCTGTCGAGCCCCAACCTTCGGGCACGCTGGCACCCGCGGAGGTCCAGAAGGCCACCGCCGTCGCCCGGCGCATCGAGGAGAACATCAAGAGCGCCGTCAAGGTCCGCGACGAGGTGCTCGAGCACGTCGTCGTGGCGATGCTGGCCGAGGGCCACATCCTCGTCGAGGACTATCCAGGCGTCGGCAAGACCGCGCTCGCCCGCGCGCTCTCGCGCTCGATCGACTCGCAGTTCGCGCGCATCCAGTGCACCGCCGACCTGCTGCCCGCCGACATCGTCGGCACCAATGTCTACAACCAGCGCGAGCAGCGCTTCGAGTTCCGCCCCGGCCCGATCTTCGCGAACATCGTGATCGTCGACGAGGTCAACCGCGCCTCGCCGAAGACGCAGTCTGGCCTGCTCGAGTGCATGCAGGAGCGGATGGTCACCGTCGACGTGCACTCGCACGAGCTCGCGCGCCCGTTCCTCGTCTTCGCGACCCAGAACCCCGTCGAGTACGAGGGCACCTACCCGCTGCCCGAGGCGCAGGTCGACCGCTTCATGGTCCGGCTCGAGCTCGGCTACCCCTCGGCCGCCGAGGAGGCCGGGATGCTCGCGGGCCACGAGAGCGGGGACAGCGTCCTCGAGCTGCAGCCGGTCGCCGACCGCGCCGAGGTGCTCGAGTCCCAGGACGCGGCACGCCGCGTGTACGCCTCCAAGGCCCTGCGCGAGTACATCGTCGCGCTGCTGCACCACACCCGCGATGACCACCGCGTCGAGCTCGGCGCCTCGCCGCGCGCGGGCCTGATGCTGCTGCGCGCCGCGAAGGCGCGGGCGCTGCTGCAAGGCCGCGACCACGCGCTGCCCGACGACGTCCAGGCGCTCGCGCAGGTCGTCCTCCCGCACCGCATCATGCTCGTGCCCGAAGCCGCGGGCATCCGACGTTCCGAGGTCGTCGCCGACGCTATCGCGGCGACGCCGGCGCTCTGAGGCCGCGGCCGTGCGCTCCGCCCTTGGGTGCGCGACGCTCGGCCTCCTGCTCCTGATCGTCGCGGGCACGTTCGACGCCGAGCCGCTCTACGTCACGGGGTCGGCGCTGCTGCTGCTGGGGGCGGGCGCCGCGATCTGGATCTCGGCCGGCGCGTGGGGCGCGAGCGTGGTCCGCGAGCTCGACACCCGCAGCATCGTCGAGGAGCAGCCGCTGAGCATGCGGATCGAGGCGACCGCGGGCCGCCTGCCGCTGCCGCCCGGCTGGATCGATGAGCCGCTGCTGCCCGAGCCCGTCCGCTTCACGGCCGGCCGGCGGCGGGCACGCGTCCGCGTCGAGGTGACGTTCGGGCGCCGCGGCCGGCGCGTGCTGCCGCCGCCCGCGCTCGTGCTGCGCGACCCGTTCGGCCTTGCCCAGCGCGTGGTCGAGGGCGGCGAGCCCGACGAGCTGCTCGTGCTCCCGCGCGTCCTGCCGGTGATCGCGATGGCGGGCGGCGAGGACGGCGACTCCGCGCATGCGCGCGCAGCGCTGACCGCCGCGGCCGAGACCGAGATCGACGGCCTGCGCCCGCACCGCGAGGGCGCGCCGGCCTCGCGCATCCACTGGCCCGCGGTCGCTCGCGGCGCCGGCCTGATGGAGCGCAAGCTGATCTCCGAGGCCGACTCGCGCCCGCTGGTCGTGCTCGATCCGCGCGCGCCCGCGTCGCCCGAGGCGCTCGACGCCGCCGTACGCGCCGCCGCCTCGCTGACGGTGCACTTCGCCAAGCGCGGCGGCTGCGGGCTGCTGATGCCGGGCGACCGGCGCGCCCACACGATCGAGCGCGACCTGCTGGCCTGGCCCCAGGCCCACGTCCGGCTCGCGCTGGTCGAGGAGCACACGGGCCCGGCGCTGACCGCCGCACAGAATCGCCGCGGGGTGATCGCCTACGTCGCGGCGCGCGCCGTCGACCGCGTGCCGCGCGGGCTCGGGCGCACGCCCGGCGGCTGCCTGCTCGTGATCCCCGGCGTGCTGCCCAACCGCCGTGCCGTGGTCGAGGTGGCCGGCTGCCACGGCTACGTCGCCGCCCGCACCGGCAGCGCCTCGCTGATGGCGACCGTGGGGGCCGGGACGACATGAGCGCCGGCGTCAGCGCCCTGCGCGGACCGGCGCCTGCCCTGCGCAGCGCCGCGCCCGACGAGCGCCGCCCGGTCCGCTCGCTGCGCCCGAGCGGGCCGCAGCTGCCGTTCGCGTTCGCCCGCGGGGCCACCTTCCTCGCGCTCGCGACGTTCGGCGCGTTGCACTGGATGGCGATGCTCGAGCCGACCGCCTCCGAGCGTGCGTGGTACGCGGTCGGCACCGGCGCGCTGGTGATGGCGGGGCTGCTCGGCGCGGCCAAGCTGGCCGGCGTTGCGCGCTGGGCCGCGGTCGCCGCCGTCACCGCGGCCGCCGGGGCGCTGGCCTTCCTCGGCGCCGGCACCGCCGACGAGCTGCTGCGGCCCGACCAGTGGAGCCCGCTGGCCGCGGGCATCGCGCGCGGTATCGACGCGTTGCCCGGCGCGCGCGTGCCCTACCGCGGCATCGACGAGTGGACGCGGCTCGTGATCCCGCTCGGCGGCACCGTGCTGACGACGGTCGCCGCGCTCGCCGCGTTCTGGCCCCGCCGCGGCTGCACCGGCTTCCCGCTCGTGGCGCTGATCCTGCTCGTGACGCTGTACGCGGTGCCTGCGGTCGCGCTCGACTTCGAGAACGAGTTCCTGCGCGGCGCGCTGCTGGCGCTGCTCGTGCTCGCGTTCCTGCGGCTCGAGCGGCTGCGGCTGACGGAGGCGCGCGGCGCCGCCCAGCTCGCGGCCGGGACCGCGATCGCCGCGCTGATCGCCGGCGCGGCGCTCGACCGCGACGCGCCCTGGTGGGACTACGAGACGTGGGCGCTCTCGACCGCGGCGTCGCAATCGACCAGCTTCTCGTGGGATCACGACTACGGGCCGCTGGACTGGCCGCGCGACGGCCGCGAGATGCTGCGCGTCAAGGCGCGCCGGCCGGCGTACTGGAAGGCCGAGAGCCTCGACCGCTTCGACGGCAGCCGCTGGCGGGAGTCGCGCCGCGGCGCGAGCGAAACGATCGAGCTCGCGCTGCCCGACAACCCCGCCGCGCGCGACCGCTGGACCCAGCGCATCGAGGTCAACGTGCGCAATCTGCGCACGCGCACGTTTGTGACGGCCGGCATCGCCACCGACGCCCCGAAGATGCCGAACCGCGCCGCGATCCCCAGCGGCCCGACCGGCATCTGGTCGTCGAGCCGCACGCTGCGCCGCGGTGACACCTACAGCGTGTCGGTCTACACGCCGCGGCCGACCGAGCGCGAGCTCGCCGCCGCGGGCTCGGACTACGACCGCCCCTTCACCCCGTACCTCCAACTCCAGCTCGACACCGACCCGACGCCGGCCGGCTCGCCGGTGATCCCGAAGGAGGTCGACTTCCCGGAGTGGGACGACGCCTCGGCGCCGGTGGCCAGGAACGCCGACCCCAGCTCCAGCGGCGTCGACCTGGTCGACGCGGCCAAGGTGCTCGCGGACTCCAGGCTGCGGCGCACCTGGGCGCTCTCGCAGGAGCTCAAGCGCGGCGCGGACACCCCGTTCGAGTACATCAAGTCGGTCGAGGCCTACTTCGGCCGCGGCTTCACCTACACCGAGTCCCCGCCCGCCTCGGCGAGCACGCTCGACGGCTTCCTGTTCGAGGCCAAGTCGGGCTACTGCCAGCAATACTCGGGCGCGATGGCGCTGCTGCTGCGGATGGCCGGCATCCCGGCGCGCGTGGCGACCGGCTTCACCTCGGGCTCGCTGGACCGCAAGGCCAAGGAGTACGTGGTGCGCGACCTCGACGCGCACTCGTGGGTCGAGGCGTGGTTCCCCGGCATCGGCTGGGCCACCTTCGATCCGACGCCGTCGTCTGCGCCTCCGCGCTCGCAGTCCACCGAGCGCGGCGCGGCGGCGATCGGCGGCGCCCCCGACCTCGGCGGCGACGCGCTCGACCCGCGCGCCGGGGAGTCCGTGAGCGAGGGCACGACCTGGTGGCCGATCGCGGGCGGCGGCGCCGCGGCACTGGCGCTGCTCGTCCTCGCCGGCCTCGCGTTCCGCCGCCGCGCACGCCGCTCCGCTCCGCTACCCGAGCTCGAGCGCGCGCTGCGCCGCGCGCGTCGCGCGCCCGGCCCGGGCGCGACCCTGCAGGCGCTCGAGGACTCCTTCGCCCGCTCGCCCGCCGCGGCGGCCTATGTGCGCGCCCTGCGCGAGCAGCGCTACGGCGGCCGCGGCGGCGAGCCGACGCCGGCGCAGCGCCGCGGGCTGCGCTCGGAGCTCGGCCGCGGCGGCGGCCCGATCGGCCGCCTGCGGGCCTGGTGGGCGCTGCCCCCGCGCCCCTCGATGCCCTCCGCCCGGCGGCGTACAATCGATGCTCATGGCTGAGCTGTACGACCTCTTCCAGCGAGGGATGGAGCTGCTCGAGGCCGGCGACTTCAACGCCGCCACGATCCCGCTCGCGAAGGCCCGCGACCTCGACCCGGACAAGGCCTCGATCCGCGAGGCGCTGGGGCGCGCCTACTTCCGCTCGCGCCAGTTCGAGGCCGCGCGGGCCGAGTTCGAGGTGCTCGCCGAGCGCGCCCCGACCAACGACTACGCCCTCTTCTGCCTCGGCCGCTCGCTGCTCGAGCTCGGCCGTCCGAAGGACGCTCGCAAGGCCCTCGCGGTGGCCGCCGGACTGCGTCCGGACCGCCGCGACTACCGCATCTACAGGGACCGCGCGCGGGCCGCTGCATAGGCCTTCCGGTGCTATAAGTACGGGCGAAGCTTTCATTCGGGCGTAGTGCGGAAAGCGGGCGCTCGCCCGCTTTCTTCATGAAGAGAGGAGAAGGAGGGACGACACGATGAGCAGCACGATCCAGGCCGACATCGAGCAGCAGCTCGCGCGCGTCGAGCCCGAGGTCGAGGTCCTTCTCGCCGAGGTCGTCAACGGCTCGGTGGTCCGGCTGTTCATCGATCATCCCGAAGGGGTCAGCCTCGCCCTCTGCGAGCGCGTGACCAAGCACCTCGCAGGCGTGCGCGAGACCTATGCGCTCGAGGTGTCCTCGCCGGGCCCGCAGCGCCCCCTCACCAAGCCCGACCACTTCCGCCGCTACGTCGGCCGGCGCGCGCGCGTGCGCACGCGCGGCGACCACGACGGGCGCATGTCGTTCACAGGAGAGCTTCTCGGCGCGACCGACGACGCGGTCACCGTGGCCGCGGACACCGGCGTCGTCTCGATCGCCTACGCCGACATCCACCGTTCGAACCTGCTGGGAGACTGAGGACCATGTCGCAAGAGATCGTCGAAGCCGTACGGGTCCTCGGGCGCGAGAAGGGCATCTCCGAGGAGAAGCTGATGGAGGCGCTCGAGGACGCGCTGCTGTCGGCCTACAAGAAGCAGTCCGGCGCGGCCAAGTACGCCAAGGTCACGATGGACCGCGAGTCCGCCGACTTCCGCGTCGACGAATTGATCGTCCCGGCCGAGCTCGAGGCGCGCCTGCTCGCCGAGCAGGAGGAGGAGGCGGCCGCCGACGAGCAGTCGCGCATCGACCCGGAGACGGGCGAGGTCCGCGAGCCCGAGGAGCCCGAGGTCGAGCTCGAGCGCCTCAAGCCCTACGAGGACCAGATCGAGACCCGCGACGTCACGCCGCACGACTTCGGGCGCATCGCCGCCCAGACCGCCAAGCAGGTGATCCTGCAGCGGATCCGCGAGGCCGAGCGCGACATGATGTTCGAGGAGTACCGCGACCGTGTCGGCGAGCTGATCACCGGCATCGTCCAGCAGTCCGACTCGCGCTACACGCTCGTGCAGCTGCGCGAGCGCGTCGAGGCGCTGCTGCCGAAGTCCGAGCAGGTCGACGGCGAGCGCTACGACCACGGCCAGCGCGTCAAGGCCGTGATCAAGGAGGTCTCCTCCTCGACCCGCGGCCCGAGCATCATCGTCTCGCGCCGCGACCCCGAGCTGATCAAGAAGCTGTTCGAGCTCGAGGTGCCCGAGATCGCCGACCAGCTGGTGGAGATCACCAACGTTGCACGCGAGCCCGGCTACCGCTCGAAGATCGCCGTCGTCTCCCACGCCGACGGCGTCGATCCGGTCGGCGCCTGCGTCGGCCCGCGCGGATCGCGCGTGCGCATGGTCGTGTCCGAGCTGCGCGGCGAGAAGATCGACATCATCCCCTACAACGACGAGCCCGCCCGCTTCGTCGCCAAGGCCCTCAGCCCCGCGCGCGTACGTGAGGTGCTCGTCGACGACACCAACAAGCAGGCGACGGTGATCGTGCCCGACGACCAGCTCTCGCTCGCGATCGGCCGCGAGGGCCAGAACGCGCGGCTCGCCGCCCGCCTCACGGGCTGGCGCGTCGACATCCGCTCCGAGACGGAGTTCGCCAAGGAGGAGCAGGAGTCCGGCTACGGCGAGGAGGAGGAGCTCGGCGGCCGCTGCGGCGCGATCCTCACCAACGGGCGCCGCTGCCCGAACGCCGCCCTGCCCAGCTCGCGCTTCTGCGGGCTCGACGCCCACCAGGCGCTCGCGGGCAAGGACACCGACGTCGTCGGGCAGGCCTGACCTACGAGCCCGAGCGAACCTGCGTCGGCTGCCGGGGCAGATCCCCCCAGTCGGCGCTGCGCCGCTTCGCTAACGTAAGCGGGGAGGTCGTGCCTGACCCGGAGCGCAGGCTCCCCGGTCGTGGCGCGTGGCTCCATCCCGACCTCGACTGCTTCGACCGCGCCCGAGCCGGGCGCGGTTTCAACAGGGCTCTCCGAGCCCCCGTAACGATCCCGAAAGACACCGTAGACTTCACCCGCATATGGCCAAGAAACGCGTCCACGAGCTAGCCAAGCAGTACGACATGCCTTCAGCCGAGGTGCTGAAGCGGCTCGGCGATGCCGGGATCGAGGTCAAGGCCGCCGCCTCGGCGGTCGACGAGGACGCCGCGGACCGTGCGCTGACCGGCCGCCCGCAGCTCCACGAGGAGGAGGCGCAGCAGAAGGCGCAGAGCGCCAACGGCGGCCAGCCCGACGCCGCCGCCGACGGCGACGAGCCCAAGGCCGCGCCCAAGCGCCCCACGCGCTCCTCGCTGCAGGGCGAGCGCGCCCCCGGCGCCGGTGGCGGCGTGCGCCGCGTCGTCATCGACTCGCAGGCCTCGCGCCGCCAGGGCGGCCCGGGCGGCGGACCGCCCGGCCCTCAGCGCCGCCCGCCGCGCCGCGGCGGCCGCCGGCGCCGTGGCGCCTACGTCGAGCCGGTCCCGCAGGACAAGGCGAGCCTCAAGCCCGACACGATTCAGGTCAACTCCGGCTCGACGGTCAAGGACGTCGCCGAGTACCTCGCCGTCCCGATCCCCGAGGTCATCAAGAAGCTGATGCAGCTGGGAGAGATGGCCACGCTCACCCAGACGCTCGCCGACGACGCGATCCAGGTCCTCGCCGACGAGTTCGACAAGGAGATCGAGATTGTCCATGCCGCGGACGCCGTCGACGAGGAGCCCCAGTACGACGACGCCGACGAGGATCTGATCGAGCGCCCGCCGGTGGTCACGATCATGGGCCACGTCGACCACGGCAAGACGTCGCTGCTCGACGCCGTCCGCGAGGCCGACGTCGTCGCCGGCGAGGCCGGCGGCATCACGCAGCACATCGGCGCCTACCAGGTCCACCACGCCGACAAGACGATCACCTTCCTCGACACGCCCGGCCACGAGGCCTTCACCGCCATGCGCGCCCGCGGCGCCCAGGTGACCGACATCGCGGTCATCGTCGTCGCCGCCGACGACGGCGTGATGCCGCAGACGCGCGAGGCGATCGACCACGCCAAGGCCGCCGGCGTCCCGATCCTCGTCGCCGTCAACAAGATCGACAAGGAAGGCGCGCAGCCCGACCGCGTGCGCACCGAGATGACCACGCTCGGCCTGCAGCCGGAGGAGTGGGGCGGCGAGACGATGTTCGTCGACGTCTCGGCGAAGACGAAGCAGAACCTCGACGACCTGCTCGAGTCGATCGTCCTGCTGTCCGAGGTCGAGGAGCTCAAGGCCAACCCGAACACGGAGGCCTCCGGCGTCGTCGTCGAGTCCAAGCTCGACCCGGGCCGCGGCGCCGTCGTGACGATCCTCGTCCAGCGCGGGACGCTCAAGGTCGGCGACAACGTCGTGGCCGGCGCCCACTGGGGCCGCGTCCGCGCGATGCACGACTACAACGGCGACAAGGTCAAGCGCGCCCAGCCGGGGGAGCCGGTGGAGATCCTCGGCTTCGACTCCGTCCCCGAGGCCGGCGAGTTCGTGCGCGTCGTCGAGAACGACCGCACCGCCCGCTCGCTGGCGGGTGAGAAGGCCCATCGCATCAAGACCGAGTCGCTCGCCCGCCGCGGCGGCAAGAAGTTCTCGCTCGAGGACATCTTCGACCGTGAGCGCGGCGCGCTCGTCAACGATCTGCCGCTCGTGCTCAAGGCCGACGTGTCGGGCTCCCTCGAGGCCTTCCAGGACGAGATCGCCAAGCTGCCGCAGGACGAGGTGACCGTCTCGGTCATCTACTCCGGCGTCGGCGGCATCACGGAGTCCGACGTCAACCTCGCGGCTGCCTCCGGCGCGATCATCCTCGGCTTCAACGTGCGCCCCGTCGGCGAGGCGCGGCTGCTCGCCGACCGCGAGGGCGTCGAGATCCGCACCTACTCCGTCATCTACCGCGCCATCGACGAGCTGCGCGACGCCATGCAGGGCATGCTCGCCCCCGAGGAGGTCGAGGAGACCGTCGGCACGCTCGAGGTCCGCAACACCTTCCGCGCCTCCAAGATCGGCGTCATCGCGGGCTGCTACGTCACCGACGGCAAGATCACGCGCGGCGCCCGCTGCCGACTCGTCCGCGACGGCACGATCGTCTATGAGGGCGAAGTCGGCTCGCTGCGGCGCTTCAACGACGACGTGCGCGAGGTGGCGACCGGCTTCGAGTGCGGCGTCGTGCTCAAGGACTACATGGACGTCAAGGAAGGCGACCTGATCGAGGTCTACGAGACCAGGCAGGTCGAGCGCACGCTCAAGTAGTGGGCGACGCATTCGTCGTCCTCATGCAGGTGCACCTCTTCTTCCCGGAGTCGGGCTCGCTGAAGGCCAAGCGCTCCGAGCTCAACAGCGTCAAGGCGCACCTGCGCAATCGCAACGGCGCCACCGTGGCCGAGGTCGCCCACCAGGACACGTGGCAGCGCTCGACGCTGGCGGTGGCGATCACGGGTGGATCGCCGGGGCTTTGCCACGACGCCGCCGACAACGTTGTCCGCTACCTCGACGCGCGCTTCCCGCAGGGCGCGCGCGTGGAGCGACGGCTCACGTCCTGGACTGACCTGGAGTCACTAGGATGACCGGCGGGCGCATGCGTCGCGTCGACGAGGCCGTACGGGAGGTCTTGTCGGGCGCCATCACACAGGAACTCAAGGACCCCCGGGTTGGCTTCGTCACCGTGACCGCAGTCGAGACATCCCCTGACCTCCGCCATGCGCGCGTGTTCGTCTCCGTGCTCGGGGACGAGGCGCAGCGCGGGCGCTCGATGGACGGCCTGCGCGCGGCCCACGGCTTCCTGCAGCGGCGCATCGCCGCCGAGCTGCGGATCAAGCACACCCCGACGCTCGACTTCATCTACGACGACTCCGTCGACCGCTCGCTGAGGATCCAGTCGCTGCTCGAGCGGGAACGCCGGGAGGCGGAATGAGGGGTCCGAACGGGGCGGTCGCGTCACGCGCGCAGCTGCTCGACGCGATCGAGCGCTCGCAGCGCTTCCTGCTCGCCACCCACGAGAACCCCGACGGCGACGCGCTCGGCTCGCTCGCCGGTATGCAGCTCGTGCTCGGCGCACTCGGCAAGGACTCCGTCGCCTACATGTCACCGGACGAGTTCCCGCTGCCCTACGAGTACACGTTCCTGCAGGTCGAGAACCTCGTAACCGAGCCGCCCGCCGACCTCGAGGACCGCACGATCATCTTCCTCGACTGCGGCAACATCGACCGCAACCCGGCCGACTCGCTCAAGCGCGACGGCGCCCACATCCTCAACGTCGACCACCACCACGACAACACCCACTTCGGGACCGTCAACCACGTTGTGCCCGAGGCGTCCTGCACCGCCGAGGTGATCTGGGACCTGATGGAGGGCCTGGGCGTGCGGCCGACGCACGCGATCGCCGAGGCGCTCTACGTCGGCCTCGTCACCGACACGGGCAAGTTCATGTACGAGAACACCGGCCCGCGGGCGCACCAGATGGCCGCCGACCTGATCGAGGCCGGGGTCGACGTCCACGCGATCTACCGGCGCCTGTTCGAGGGCGTGCCGCAGGGCAAGCTCGAGCTGCTCGCGCGCGGGCTCTCCAACGTCGAGCGCTTCGACGAGGGCCTGCTCACCGTCACCCATCTCACGCGCGACGACTACGCCGCCACCAGCGCCGACGAGAGCTTCTCGGAGGGCGTGGTCGATCACCTGCGCGCGCTGCAGGGCACGGCCATGGCCGGGCTCGTGCGCGACCTGCTCAACGGCGACCCGTCCGCGCCGCCGCGGCGCAAGGTCTCGCTGCGCGCGACCGACGACCGCGTCGACGTCTCGGCGATCGCGCGCGCCCAGGGCGGAGGCGGGCACCGCCGCGCGGCGGGCTTCTCGACGACGATGGAGTTCCCCCAGCTCGTCGAGTTCCTGCGCGCCGGCCTGGCCGAGCAGCTCTCCTGATTCCTGACGGGGTCATCCTCTTCGACAAGCCGGCGGGGATCACGTCGCACGACGTCGTCGCCTCCGTGCGCAGGCGGATCGGGAAAGGGCAGAAGGTGGGCCACGCGGGCACGCTCGATCCGTTCGCGACCGGGCTGCTGCTCGTGCTGGTCGGCCGGGCCACCCGCGTGCAGCGCTTCCTGATGGCGCTGCCCAAGCGCTACGAGACCGAAGCCCGGCTCGGCTGGACCTCGAGCACCGGCGACCGCGACGGCGAGCTCGCCCCGGGCCGCCCGCCCGCGGAGCCGTTCACGCTGCCGACCGGGCGCATCCTCCAGCGACCGCCCGCGTACTCCGCGGTCAAGGTCGGGGGCCGGCGCGCGTACGCCATCGCCCGCGCGGGCGAGACCGTGGAGCTGGCCGAGCGCGAGGTCGAGGTGATGCGCTTCGAGCTCACCGGCCGCGAGGAGGACCGCGCGACGTTCGCGATCGAGTGCTCGTCGGGCACCTACGTGCGCTCGCTGATCTCCGACCTCGGCGACGCCTACTGCCTCGAGCTGCACCGCACCGCGATCGGCCACTTCGACGTCGCCGCCGCCGACCCCGAGCGGATCGTGCCGCTCGGCGATGCGCTCGACTTTCTGCCCGCCGTCAGGCTCGCGGGCGAGGAGGCCCGCCACGCGTCCCACGGCGTGGCCGTGGCCGGAGAGGCGGACGGCGTCGTCCGGCTGCTCGACGACGACGGCCTGATCGCGCTGGCCGAACCGCGTGAGGACGGCCGGCTCAAGCCCGTCGTAGGGTTCCGCGGGTCATGAAGGTCACCTGGCTCCCCGATGTCGAGCCGCGGCCGCGCCACGTCGCGGTCGGCGAGTTCGACGGCGTGCACCTCGGCCACCGCGAGGTGATCGCCGGCGCCGACACCGTCCTCACCTTCGAGCCGCACCCGCGCGCGGTCGTCGCGCCCGACGCCGCGCCGAAGCTGCTGACCTCGCTCGACATCAAGACCGACCTGATCGCCGGCCTGGGGGTGCGCGAGCTCGTGGTCATCCCGTTCGACCGCTCCTTCGCCGCCCAGGAAGCGCAGGCGTTCATCGACTCGGTGCTCGTCGAGCAGCTGCGCGCCGAGCGCGTGTCGGTGGGGGAGAACTTCCGCTTCGGCCACAAGGCCAAGGGCGACGCCGACCTGCTGCGGCGCCAGGACGCCTTCGAGGCGTCCGTCGTCCCGCTCGTCGAGGTCGACGGCGAGATCGTGTCCTCGACCCACATCCGCGGGCTCGTGGTGGCGGGCGACTTCGAGCAGGCCAACCGCTTCCTGGGCTCGCCGTTCCAGCTGCGCGGGACCGTGGTGCACGGCGACGAGCGCGGCCGCGAGCTCGGCTATCCGACCGCGAACCTCGTGCCCGACAACGCGCTCGTCTACCCGGGCAACGGCGTCTACGCGTGCCGCGCGGCGTTCGAGGACGACGGCGAGTGGAGGTGGTGGCCGGCCGCGACCAACGTCGGCGTGCGCCCGACCTTCGTCACCGGCCGCGGCGTGCTCATCGAGGCCTTTCTGCTGGACTTCGACGGCGACCTCTACGACCGCGAGCTGCGGATCGCCTTCCTGGCGCGCCTGCGCGGCGAGCGGCGCTTCGACACGGTCGACGGCTTGGTCGAGCAGATGCACCGGGACGTGGAGGACGCCAGGGCGATCGCGGCCTGAGCGCTGACGCGCCAATCCGCGCATCCGTCCCGTCGGACAGGTCTGCGGGGTATGACAGGGTGACCGTGCAGATCGTCGTCGCCCACTCGGATTCCCGCACGCGGCGAGCGCTCCGAATCCCGCTCGAGGACTCCGGCTACCACGTGGTGGAGGCCGCGAGCGCGGAGGAGGCGCTCTCCGCCTGTCGCGACCTGCCCGCCGAGGTGGCGCTGATCGAGCAGCGCTTCGCACAGGTCAACGGGCGCTCGCTGCTCGACGAGCTCAAGGCGGACCCGGACGCGTACACCGTCGCGGTCGTGGTGATCGCCGACGACCGGCTCAGCGTGGCGGCCGCCGAGGACAGCCTGCGCCGCGGCGCCCATGACCTGCTGATCGAGCCGGTCATCCCGGCCGAGCTGGTGGCGCGCGTGCGCGCCGCCGCGCGCACCAAGACGCTCCAGGAGGAGCTCGTCGCCCAGTACCGGCGGCTCGAGACGATGCTGCACGAGGACCCGCTCACCGGCCTGTTCAACCGCCGCTACGTGCTGACGCGGCTGGCGGGGCTGATCAGCGGCGCACGCCGCCACGGGCGACCCCTGTCGGTGGCGATGATCGACATCGACCACTTCAAGCGCGTCAACGACGCCCACGGCCACAACGTCGGCGATGCGGCGCTGGTGGCGACCACGATCGCGCTGCGCGACCGGATGCGCGCGGAGGATGAGCTCGGCCGCCTCGGCGGCGAGGAGTTCCTGGCGCTGCTGCCCGACGCGGGCACGGACGCCGCCGGTGTCGTGGCCGAGGGCCTGCGCGCGAGCGTCGAGAGCGTGCGGACCCGCATCGAGGGGATCGAGCTGGCCGTGACCGTCAGCGTCGGGTGGGCGACGTGGAACGGCGAGGAGGACGCCGACGCGCTCGTCAAGCGCGCGGACGGGGCGCTCTTCGTGGCCAAGCGGGCAGGTCGCAATGCGGTGCATGGGGCGGAGAATCCCTCTGCTGCTAGCCTGCCCCGTCGCACATGACCCTGACGCAAGAGGACAAGCTCGAGGTCGTCAAGCGCTTCGGCAAGGACGACCAGGACACCGGCGCGACCGACGTCCAGATCGCCCTGCTCACGCGCCGGATCAACGACCTCACCGAGCACCTGCGGACGCACAAGCACGACCATCACTCGCGCCGTGGCCTGCTCATGCTCGTCGGGCGCCGCCGGAGGTTCCTGAACTACCTCCAGAAGAAGGATCTCGAGCGCTACCGCTCGCTGATCCGCGAACTCGGCCTGCGCCGCTAGCCATTCCGATGGCCGTCGTCGCGGCCGGTCAGCCCGCACCCGAGTTCTCGCTCGCCCGCAACGAGGGCGAGCCCTTCACGCGCGCCGACCTCGCGGGCAGGCGCACGCTGCTGGTCTTCTACCCGTTCGCGTTCTCCCCGACCTGCACCAACCAGCTCAGCATCTACAACGAGCTGCTGACCGACTTCGCAGAGCACGAGCTGACCCTGTACGGCGTTTCGTGCGACGCCGGCCCGTCGCAGGAGGCCTTCCGCCGGGAGCTCGGCGTCGACATCGCGCAGCTCTCGGACTTCGAGCCCAAGGGCGCCGCCTGCCGCGCCTTCGGCGTGCTGCACCCCGGCGGCTTCCCGCAGCGCGCGCTCGTGCTGATCGGCCCCGACGCGGTCGTCGAGTGGAGCCACGAGGCCGCGTCGCCCGGCGACCTGCCCGGCGCCAACCTGATCTTCGACGCGCTCGACCCGGCCGCGGTCTGAGCGGCCTCGGCTCGGCGCCACCGCCGCCCGTCGGCCCCGGCGATCACGTCCGGGGGCCCGAGGGGGCGCGGCTGATCGTCGTCTACGCGGACTTCGAGTGCCCGTTCTGCGCGGCGCTCGAGCAGCGGCTGCGCGAGCTGCCGCTGCGCGTCTGCTTCCGTCACTTCCCCGTGCGCTCGAGCCACCCGCGCGCCCGGGCGGCAGCCGCGGCGGCCGAGGCGGCGGCGGCGCAGGGGGCGTTCTGGCCCATGCACGACGCGCTGTTCGCCGACCAGGGCCGCCTCGAGGATCCGCACCTGTGGGAGTGCGCGGAGCGGCTCGGGCTCGATGTCGCCCGGTTCGACTCCGACCGGCGCTCGGACGCGATCGAGCAGCGGATCTCCGGCGATTTCCGCAGCGGCGTGCGCGCCGGCGTGGCCACCACGCCCACGCTGTTCGCCGACGGCGAGCGCCACTCCGGCCGCCCCGAGCCGGGGTTGCTCGAGCAGCTGGCGCGCTGAGCGCCGGGCGAGCCCCGAACCGGGACCCGCGCGACTCCGTATACCTCCGGCATGGCCACGGATGCGCAACTGATCGAGCGCCTCACCACGGACGAGTCAGGAGATGCCCTGCGGGCGCTCTATCGGGCCTACTCGGGCGAGCTCTTCGGGTTCGCGGTCAACGCGCTCGGGGAGCGCGGCGCGGCCGAGGAGCTCGTCCAGGAGGTCTTCACCCGCGCCTGGCGCCACGCCGACCGCTACGACCCGGCCCGTGCCAGCGTGCGCACCTGGCTCTACCAGATCGCGCGCCACGCGATCATCGACCTGCGCCGGCGCGCCTCCGTGCGACCCAGCCTCGCGCTGCACGAGCCGACCGCGGGCCAGGAGGCCCTGGGGCAGTCGATCGAGCAGGCGATGCTCGGCTGGCAGGTGGCGACCGCGCTCGAGCGCCTCAGCCCCGATCATCGCCAGATGATCCGGCTCGCCCACCTCCAGGGCCTCACGATGCGGGAGATCGCCGAGCGCTGCGACCTGCCGGTGGGGACCGTCAAGAGCCGCACGTGGTACGCGCTGCGGGCGCTGCGGCTGGTGCTCGAGGAGATGGGGATCCGATGAGCGCGCTGCGGACCTGCGACGACCTGCGCCCGCTGCTGGGCGGCTACGTGCTCGGGGCGCTCGAGCCCGACGAGGTGGCGGCGGTGCGCGCGCACCTGCCGGCCTGCCCGGCCTGCTCGGCCGAGCACGCCTCGCTCGCCGCGCTGCCGGCGCTGCTCGACCTCGCCGCGCCGCTGGCCGCGCCCGACGAGCCGCTGTCGCCGGCCTTCGAGGAGGCGCTGCTCGACCGCTTCGCCCGCGACCGCGAGACGGCCGCCGCGCCGCCGCAGCGCCGCCGCCGGCTGCCGCGGGTCGCCTGGACGCGGCCGCGCGTCGCCGTCGCCAGCGGGCTGCTCGCGGCCGCGCTCACGTTCGCGACGATGGCCGCGCTGGACGACGATCCGTCGCAGCCGCCCGCCTCGCGCAACTACGTGGTGCAGCTGAAGGCCGCGAAGGTCGTGCCGCCTGGGTCGAAGGGCCTGCGGGCCCGCGTCTCGCTCTACCGCGTCCAGGGCGGCACCGGGGTGCACCTGTGGGCGAGCGGCCTGCCCAAGGGCTCGCGGCGGGTCTACGAGATGCTGTGCGAGAAGCGCGGCTGGAGCGCCAGCGCCGGCACGTTCCGCGCTGACGCGGAGGGACGTGTCGAGGCGCGGCTCACGACGGCCGCGCGGATCGGGGAATACGACAGCCTGCGCATCGTCTACCGGGACGAGCGCGGATACACGAAGGACGTCCTGACGGGGCGCCTGTACTGACGAGAAGGAGAACGAGATGCGGCGGTTGACCATAGTGCTGGTGCTCGGCACGCTGGCCGTGGCGGGGTGCGGCGGCGACGACGAGGAACCGGCGTCCGGCGGCAGCGCCGCCACCCCCGAGGCCACGGCCACCGAGGCCGCCTCCGGCGGCGGCGGCGAGAAGGTGGCGCTCGCGGCTGACGCCAGCGCCCTCAAGTTCGACAAGACCGAGCTGACGGCTGCGGCCGGCAAGGTCACGATCTCGATGGACAACCCGTCCGACATCCCGCACAACGTGGTGATCGACGCGCCTGACGCCAAGGCCGGCGAGACCGTCGGCAAGGGCGAGAAGTCGGTCGCGAGCGCCGACCTCAAGGCCGGCGAGTACACGTACTACTGCGCCGTCGGCAGCCACCGCGGCGCCGGCATGGAGGGCAAGCTCACGGTGGAGTGAGCTGCGCGGGCACGGCCCGCGACCGGAAGTCGAAGATCCGCTCGACGTCCCTGCGCACCAGCACCCGGTGCGCGAGGACGCCGAGCGGCCCGAGCGGCAGCGCGTAGCGGACCGTGTCGGTCATGACCGTGCCGCCGTCGGGGTGCGCGCGGAACTCGTGCGTGTGGTGCCAGAGCCGGTAGGGACCGGTCAGCTGCATGTCGACGAAGCGCACGCCGGGCTCCCACTCCTCGATCCGCGTCAGCCACGCGACCGGCAGCCGGTGCAGCACGAGCCGGTACTCGATCAGCGCTCCGGGGCGCATCTCGATCGGCCGCGGGGTGACGACCTCGAAGCGCAGCCACGGCGGCGTGATCGCCTCGAGGTTGCCGGCGTTGGCGAAGAACGGGAACACCTCTGAGGGGGACCCGGGCAGCCGCTGCTCGCGGCGCAGGACGTGATGCTCGAACACGTTGGGTATACGGGTTAGTCTGGCGCGGCGATGACGGAGACGGTCGCGGTCCTGGGTGGCGGCGTGGCGGGTCTGACCGCCGCGCACGAGCTGGCTGAGCGCGGCTTCGCGGTGACGGTCCACGAGGCGCGCGACCGCCTCGGCGGCAAGGCGCGCAGCCTGCCGGTGCCGGGCTCGGGCACCGACGGGCGCGACGACCTCCCGGCCGAGCACGGCTTCCGCTTCTTCCCCGGCTTCTACCGCCACGTGCCGGACACGATGGCGCGGATCGGCGTCGACGGGCATCTGGTGGGCGCCGATCGCGTGCTGATCGCCCGGGCCGGCGGCCGCAACGAGCTGCTGACCCCCGCCCACCTACCGGAGTCGCTCGAGGACTTCGCGCTCGTCACCCGCTTCGTGCTCGAGGCCGCCACCGGCCTCGGGATCCCGCCGCACGAGGCCGCGTTCTTCCTCGAGCGGCTGCTGACCCTGCTGACGAGCTGCGACGAGCGCCGCATCGGCCAGTGGGAGCTGCAGAGCTGGTGGTCGTTCGTCGCCGCCGAGCAGCGCTCGCCGGCGTTCCGCACATTCCTCGCCGACGGTCTCACGCGCACGCTCGTGGCCGCGCGGGCGCGCGAGATGAGCGCGCGCACGGGCGGCACCATCCTGTTGCAGCTGCTGTTCGACCTCACGCGCGCCGGCGGGCGGGCGGACCGCGTGCTCGACGGGCCGACCTCCGACGTCTGGATCGACCCGTGGGCGGCGCACATCGAGGCCCTCGGCGCCGAGATCCGCCGTGGCGCGCCGGTCGAGGGGATCCAGATGACCGGCGGGCGGATCAGCAGCGCGACCGTCGCGGGCGCGACGGTGACGGCCGATCACTACGTCGCGGCCGTCCCGGTCGAGATCAAGCGCACGCTCGCCGGACCGGAGCTGCGCGCCGCCGAGCCGCGGCTCAACGGCCTCGACCGGCTCGTCACGCGCTGGATGAACGGCGTCATGTTCTACCTCGACGAGGACGTCCCGGTCGTCCACGGCCATGCCATCTACATCGACTCCGAGTGGGCGCTGACCTCGATCTCCCAGCGCCAGTTCTGGCGCGGCTACGACCTCGAGCAGACCGGCGACGGCCGGGTCGAGGGGGTCCTCTCGGTCGACGTCTCCGACTGGGCGCAGCCGAGCCGCCGGCTCGGCAAGATCGCGATGCAGTGCTCCCACGACGAGGTCATCGACGAGGTCTGGGCCCAGCTCACCGACCACCTCGACGACCTCGACCGGTCGAACGTCGTGCGCGCGTTCCTCGACCCGGCGATCGAGTTCCCGAAGCCGACCGAGGCCGCCAACCTCGAGCCGCTGCTGGTCAATACCGCGGGCTCGTGGGCCGACCGCCCGGACGCCGTGACGGCCATCCCGAACCTCTTCCTGGCCTCGGACTACGTGCGCACCCACACCGACCTGGCGACGATGGAGGGGGCCAACGAGGCGGCGCGGCGCGCGGTCAACGGGATCCTCGACGCGACCGGGTCATCGGCGGCGCGCTGCCCGCTGTGGCCGCTGCGCGAGCCCGCCGCCTTCGGGCCCGCCCGCGCGCTCGACCGCATCCGCTGGAAGCTCTTCAAGCGGCCGGCCAAGCCGCCGCTGCGTTTGACCCCCGACGGCGGCCTCGAGGCGACGGGGCCGGTCGCGGCCGGGCTCGTGCGGCTCGGGCCGCTGCTCAGGCGCCTCTCCGGCTGAGCCGCCTACTACCATGGTCGGCAGCGATACCGAAGCGTCACAAGATGCAGAGGACCCGCACACCGAAGTGCGGGAGTGAAAGGAACATATGTCTGAAGTGCATCGGGTCTCCGTCGAGGTTGGCGGAACCGAGATCACGTTCGAGACGGGGCGCCTGGCCAAGCAGGCTTCTGGCTCCGTGGTCGTGAGCGCCGGCGAGACGATGGTGCTGGGCACCGCAACCGCCGGCAACCCGCGTGACGTCGACTTCCTCCCGCTGACGGTGGATGTCGAAGAGCGCATGTACTCCGCGGGCAAGATCCCCGGATCCTTCTTCAAGCGCGAGGGCCGCTCCGGCGAGAAGGGCACCCTCGTCGCCCGCATGATCGACCGCCCGCTGCGTCCGCTCTTCCCCAAGGGCTGGCACCGCGAGACGCAGCTCGTCTCGATCCCGCTGTCGATCGACCACGTCGTCTCGTACGACATCCTCGCCATGAACGGCGCCTCCGCTGCGCTGATGGTCTCGAACATCCCCTTCCCGATGCCCGTCGGCGCGGTCCGGATCGGCAAGATCGACGGCAACTTCGTCGTCAACCCGAACGAGGAGGACCTCCTCACGGCCGACCTCGACCTCGTGGTGTCCGGCACCGAGGAGGCCATCCTGATGGTCGAGGCGGGCGCCAACGAGATCCCCGAGGCGGAGATCCTCGACGCGCTCGACATCGCGCACTCGGAGATCAAGAAGCTCTGCGCCGCGATGCGCGAGCTCGGCGAGAAGGCCGGCAAGAGCCCGAAGCTCGAGGTCGAGACGCCGCAGGTCGACGCCGACCTGCTCGAGCAGATCAAGGGCTCGCACGGGTCCAAGCTCGACGAGGCCACCTCGGTCGAGGACAAGCTCGCCCGCCAGGACGCCACCAAGGCGGTGGAGGCAGAGATCCTCACCCAGTACTCCGGGCCCGAGGACGCTCCCGAGTACGGCGAGGCGCGCGGCAACGCGCAGCTCGCCTTCGACAAGCTCGAGAAGTCGATCATCCGCGAGCGCATCGCGATCCAGAAGAAGCGCCCGGACGGCCGCGGCACCGACGAGATCCGCGAGATCACGATCGAGGCCGGCCTGCTGCCCCGCACCCACGGCTCCGCGCTGTTCACGCGCGGCCAGACGCAGGCGCTCTCAGTGGCGGCGCTCGGTACCACGCGCGAGGAGATGCGGCTCGACACGCTCGGGCTGGAGACCTCCAAGCGCTACTTCCACCACTACAACTTCCCGCCCTTCTCGGTCGGGGAGGCAGGCTTCATGCGCGGCCCGAAGCGGCGTGACATCGGCCACGGCGCGCTCGCCGAGCGGGCGCTCGTCCCGATGATCCCGACGCAGGAGGAGTTCCCCTACACGATCCGCGTGGTGTCGGACATCCTCGAGTCCAACGGGTCGTCCTCGATGGCCTCGGTGTGCGGCTCCTCGATCTCGCTGATGGACGCCGGCGTGCCGCTCAAGCGGCCGGTGGCAGGCATCGCGATGGGGCTGATCAAGGAGGGCGACGACTACGTCGTGCTGTCGGACATCGCGGGCGTGGAGGACCACCTCGGCGACATGGACTTCAAGGTCGCCGGCACCGAGAACGGCATCACCGCCCTGCAGATGGACATCAAGATCACGGGCGTGACCTTCGACATCCTGCGCGACGCGCTCACGCAGGCCAAGGAGGGGCGCACGTTCATCCTCGGCAAGATGGCCGAGGTCATCGACACGGCGCGCTCGGAGCTGTCGAAGTACGCGCCGCGCATCTCGACGATCCAGATCGACCCGGACAAGATCGGCCTGCTGATCGGCAAGGGCGGCGAGACGATCCGCGGCCTGTCCGAGGAGTTCGAGGCCCAGATCGACGTCAATGACGAGGGCCAGGTCCTCGTCTACGCGGCGACCGGCACCCAGGGCGACGCCCTGGTGGACCGGATCCGCTCGATGACCAAGGAGGTCGCGGTCGGCGACGAGTTCCAGGGCAAGGTCGTCAAGACGACCACGTTCGGCGCGTTCGTCGAGCTCGCCAAGGGCACCGACGGCCTGCTGCACATCTCGAACGTCTCGCCCGGCCAGCGGGTGGCGACGGTCGAGGAGGTCCTCAACAAGGGCGACGACATTGCCGTCCGCGTGGTCGAGGTCGACCGCGAGCGCGGCCGCATCGGCCTGCGCCTGGCCGAGGACCCGGAGATCGCCGGCAAGACCGTCGAGGAGCTGGCCTCGGTCGGCTCCGGTGGCGGCGGCGGGGGCGGCCGCAACGGCGGCGACCGCGGCCCGCGCCGTGACGGCCGCGGCGGTGGCGGCGGGCGCGACCGCGACCGTGGCGGACGCGGTGGCGGCGAGCGCCGCCCGCCGCGCGCGGACCGCGATCCGGACCGCTCATAGCGCCGAGCCCGGCGCGGCTGTGCCTGAACATCGCCTGACCGAGCTGGACTCGGGGTTGCGGATCGTCACGGAGGTCATGCCTTCGATCCGATCCGCGGCCCTCGGGTTCTTCGTGGGCGCCGGGTCGCGGGGGGAGACGGAGGCCGAGGCGGGCCTCTCGCACTTCCTCGAGCACATGCTCTTCCGTGGCACGGCGCGCTACGGGTCGACCGAGATCGACCAGCTCTTCGACGGCATGGGTGCCGAGCTCAACGCCGGCACGGACAAGGAGGGCACCACCGTCTACGCGCGGATGCTCGACCAGCACCTGCCCGTGGCCTTCGACGTGATCGCCGACATGGTGTGGCGGCCCGCGTTCCGCGACGTCGATCCCGAGCGCCAGGTCGTGCTCGAGGAGATCGCGATGTACGAGGACGACCCGCAGGACATCGTCTTCGACGTGCTCGGCAAGGCCGTCTACGGCGAGCACCCGCTCGGGCGCCCGATCATCGGCCGCGCGCCGGTCATCCGCGACACCCCGGTCGAGGAGATCTCGGCCTTCCACGCGCGCCGCTACGTCCCGGGCGCGGTCGTCATCGCGGCCGCCGGCTCGGTCGACCACGACGCGATCGTGGAGCTCGCCACCCGTACGCTCGGGACCAACGGCGCCGTGGCGCCACCGCCGCCGTCGCTCGTCCCGGCGCCGACCACGCCGCACTCGACCCTGCGCTTCCAGCGCAAGGAGACCGAGCAGGTCCATGTCTGCCTCGGCGCGCTCGGGCTGCCGCGCCATGACGACCGCCGCTTCGCGCTGCGAGTGCTGGACGCCATCTTCGGCGGGCTGTCCTCGTCACGGCTGTTCCAGGCCGTGCGCGAGGAGCGCGGGCTCGCCTACTCCGTCTACTCGTTCTCGGCCCAGTTCACCGACACGGGCGAGATCGGCCTCTACGTCGGCACGCGCCCCGACAACCTCGGCGAGGCGATGCAGGTCGTCGCCGAGGAGCTCGACCGCCTGCGCTCGGGCGGCGTGACCCAGGAGGAGCTGGTGCGGGCGCGCGAGAACGTCAAGGCGCGCATCGTGCTCGGTCTCGAGTCGGCCGGCGCGCGCATGAGCCGCGTCGGCGCGTCGGTCCTGTACGGGATGCCGCTGCTCGAGATCGACGAGATCATGGCCCGCATCGACGCGGTCAGCCTCCCGGACCTGAGCGCGCTGGTCGAGGAGCTGTGGGCGCCGGAGGCGCTGTCGGCTGCGGGCATCGGGCCCGACGAGGCCGCCTTCACCGACGCCGTCGCCGGCGTCTGCCCGGCCGCGGAGCCCCTCGCGGCGTGACGCGGGTCGCCGTCGCCGGCGCCGCGGGGCGGATGGGGCAGGCGGTGTGCGCCGCCGTCGAGGGCGCCGATGACCTGTCGCTGACAGGGCGCGCGGATCCGGCTCTGGACGTTGCACTGGCCGACGTGCTCGACGACGCGGACGTGGTCGTCGACTTCACGGTGCCGGACCAGGCGCTCGCGAACGCGCACGCGTGCCTCGAGGCCGGCGTGCACGTGGTGATCGGGACGACCGGCTTCGACCTCGGCGCGCTGCGCTCCGCGGCGGAGGGCGCTCGCGCGAACGCCTTCGTCGCGCCGAACTTCGCGATCGGCGCGGTGCTGATGATGCGCTTCGCGGCCGAGGCCTCGCGCCATATGGACGGCGCCGAGATCATCGAGTACCACCACCCGGCCAAGCTCGACGCGCCGTCCGGCACCGCCGCGCGGACCGCGGACCTGATGGACGGCGACGTGCCGATCCACTCGGTGCGCCTGCAGGGCATCGTCGCCGACCAGGACGTGATCCTCGGCGGCCAGGCGCAGACGCTGACCATCCGCCACGTCACCACCGATCGCACGAGCTTCATGCCCGGCGTCCTGCTGGCCGTCCGCCGCGTCGCAGATTTGCCCGACTCGCTCACCGTCGGCCTCGAGCGCCTGCTCTGGCCGGACGCGTGAGCGCGCCGCTCGTCGCCGTCACCGACCACGCCGTCGAGCGCTACCGCCAGCGCGTGCGCGGCACGCTCGACGCCCGGCCGGAGATCGCCGGGCGGGTGTCGCGGGCGTGGGCGGCGGGGGAGGTCTCAGAGCAGCCGCCCGCCGGCGCGGCCGCCCAGCGCGGCTCGGCCTACGTGCGCGACGGCGACGTCACCTTCGTCTGCCTGTGGGACCGCCCGCGCGGGGAGCTGCTGGTGGTGACACTGTGGGAGGCAGGGGAGGACCCGCAGGTCCCGCGGCGCTTCACGGACGCCTTGAAGGTGCGGCGCCGGTCGGGTTGACTGTCGGGCTCGGCGGCGAGAAAAGGGAGACCTTCATGGGATTCATGGACAAAGCGAAGAAGATGGCCGAGCAGGCACAGGCCAAGCTCGACGAGGCGCAGCAGCAGTTCAACTCAGGCCAGAGCCAGCAGCCGGCCGACGGTGCTCCCCCGGTCGAGTACGACAACCACGGCCGGCCGATCACGCCCGCGGCACCCGTGCCCGACGCCGGCGCTCCGGCGATGGACACCCCGGGCGTCCCGCAGACCGAGCCGCCCGCGCCGACGCCCGACCCGGGCGCACCGGCTCCCGCTGCACCCGCTCCGCCCTCGCCGCCCGCAGCCGCCGCGCCGACGCCCGACCCGGCCTCCCCCGAGGACCGCAACCGCCCCAGCACCGAGCCGCCGAAGATGTCGAGCGGGGACCCGCTCGCGGGCTGACGGAGCGGCCGCCCCGCCTGCGAGACTATGGCCATGCGCCCGTATGAAGGCCTCATGACCGCGATGGTCACGCCGTTCCAGGGGAACGGCGCCGTCAACGAGGAGGCGGCCGTGGCGCTCGGCCGACACCTGCTCGCCAACGGCTCCAACGGGCTCGTCGTCGGCGGGACGACGGGCGAGTCGGCCACGCTGACCGACGACGAGCTGGGCGCGCTGGTCTCCCTCATGGTCTCCGAGCTCGGCGACGACGGCACGATCGTCGCCGGCGCCGGCTCCAACAGCACCCACCACGCGGTCGAGCTGACCGAGCGTGTCGTCGCGGCAGGCGCCGAGGCCGTGCTCTCGGTCACTCCGTACTACAACAAGCCCAACCGCCGGGGCCTGCGCCGCCACTTCGAGGCGGTCGCCGCCGCGGCGGGCGGCACGCCGGTCATCCTCTACAACATCCCCGGCCGCTGCGTGGTCAACATGGGGCCGGACCTGCTGGCCGAGCTCGCCCAGATCGACGGTGTCGAGGCGCTCAAGCAGGCCAACTCCGACGAGCTGCAGCCGATCGACGGGCTCGCGGTGCTCGCCGGCAACGACGACATCCTCGCCGCCAACCTCGATCAGGGTGGCGTCGGCGGGATCTGCGTCGCCTCCCACATCGTCGGCAACGAGATGCGGCGGCTGTTCGACGAGCCCGAGGCGCGCGCGGAGATCGACGCGAGCCTGCGCGACGTCTACGCCACGCTGTTCCTGACCTCCAGCCCGACCTGCACGAAGGCGGCGCTCAGCCTGCTCGGCCACGACGTCGGCGGCTGCCGCCTGCCGATGGTCGAGGCCGATGATCACGAACTCGACGAGGTGAAGCGGATGCTGGCACACCACGGGCTGCTCGAACGGGCCGCCACCGCGTGAGCGGCACCCTGCGCGTCCTCCCGCTCGGGGGGCTTGGCGAGATCGGCAAGAACATGTGCGTCGTCGAGTACGACGGCCGCATCGTCGTCGTCGACGTCGGGCTGCGCTTCCCGACGGCGGAGATGATGGGCATCGACCTCGTCCTGCCGGACTTCACCTACCTGCGCGACCACGTCGACGCGATCGAGGCGATCGTGATCACCCACGGCCACGAGGACCACATCGGCGCGCTGCCGTGGATTCTGCGCGAGCTGGGGGAGACGAGCATCCCCGTGATCTACGGCGGCCAGCTGACGATCGCCATGGCCCGCTCCAAGCTCGACGAGCACCGCCTGCGCGAGGCCAAGCTCGAGGTGCTCCCGACCGGCCAGCCGGTCCAGGCGGGGCCGTTCGAGATCGAGCTCGTGCACCTCACGCACTCGATCCCCGACATGTCCGGCGTGATCCTGCGCTGCGAGCTCGGGACGGTGCTGTTCACGGGCGACTACAAGTTCGACCAGACGCCCGTCGGCGGGGCGCCGGCCGATGTGAGCCGGCTCGCCGAGCTCGGCCGCGACGGGGTGCTCCTGCTGTGCGGCGACTCCACCAACGCCGACCGCCCCGGCATCGCCGTCTCGGAGTCCACGATCGGCCCTCACCTCGAGCGCGTCTTCGCCCGCTGCAAGGGCCGGATCGTCGTCACGAGCTTCGCGTCGAACATCCATCGCGTGCAGCAGGTCATCGACGCCGCCGTCACCCTCAACCGCAAGGTCTGCCTGGTCGGGCGCTCGATGCGCAAGAACGTCAACATCGGGCGCACGCTCGGCCACATCGTCGTGCCCGAGGGCACGCTGGTCGCCCCGCGCGAGCTCGAGCAGTGGAGCGACGACCGCGTCGTGATCATCTCCACCGGCTCCCAGGGCGAGCCGCTGTCGGCGCTGCGCCGCATGGCCTACCGCGACCACAACCAGGTCGAGCTGCGCGAGGGCGACACCGTGGTGTTCTCCGCCACCCCGATCCCGGGCAACGAGCGGGCGGTCAACGAGACCATCGACCGGCTCTACCAGATCGGCTGCGAGGTCATCACGCCGCGCGAGGAGAACATCCACGCCTCCGGCCACGGCTATCAGGAGGAGATCAAGCTGATGCTCAACCTGACCCGTCCCCGCTACGTCATGCCGGTCCACGGCGACTACAAGCGCCTGCGCCTGCACTCCCAGCTCGCCCAGGCGGTCGGCGTCCCGAAGGACAACATCTTCCAGGGCGAGAACGGCCTGCCGCTTGAGATCACCGCCTCCGGCGCCGCCTGGGGCAAGCGCGAGACGGCCGGCATGGTGTTCGTCGACGGGGTGGACATCGGCGACGTCGCCGACGTCGCCCTGCGCGACCGCCGCATGCTCTCGGCGGACGGCATCTTCATCATCGTCGCGACGGTCTCCGAGCAGGACGGCTCCTCTGTCGTCGCCCCGGAGGTGCTCGCCCGCGGCGTGCCCTTCCTCGACGGCAACAAGACCTTCCTCGACGACCTGCGCGAGGCGGTCGAGGACTCGCTCGACAAGGCCGCCGTCGAGCGGATCACGGAGATCGAGGTGCTGGAGTCGATGCTCCACGACGACCTCGCCGCCTTCATCTACGACAAGCTCAAGCGCCGCCCGATGGTGCTGCCGGTCGTCGTCGAGGTCTGAGCATGTCCTCGCGGGCGGACACGGAGCCGCACGCGGCGGACGGTCACGACCTGATCCGCGTGCACGGCGCGCGCGTGAACAACCTCAAGGACGTCGACATCGAGATCCCGAAGCGCCGGCTGACCGTGTTCACCGGTGTCTCCGGCTCGGGCAAGAGCTCGCTGGTGTTCGGCACCATCGCCGCCGAGTCACAGCGGATGATCAACGAGACATACAGCGCCTTCGTGCAAGGGTTCATGCCGACGCTGGCGCGGCCCGACGTCGACGTGCTCGACGGGCTGACGACCGCGATCATCGTCGATCAGGAGCGGATGGGGGCCGACCCCCGCTCCACGGTCGGCACCGCAACCGACGCCAACGCGATGCTGCGCATCCTGTTCAGCCGGCTGGGGAAGCCGCACGTCGGCTCGCCGCAGGCGTTTTCCTTCAACGTCGCCTCCGCCCACGGGAGCGGCGGGTTCACGGTCGAGCGCGGCGACAAGACGATCACCAAGAGCGCGACATTCAGCCGCGTCGGCGGCATGTGCACGCGCTGCGAAGGGCGCGGCGCGGTCACCGACTTCGACCTGTCCGCTCTCTACGACGACGGCAAGTCGCTCGAGGAGGGCGCGCTCACGATCCCCGGCTACACCATGGAGGGCTGGTACGGCCGCATCTACCGCGGCTGCGGCTACTTCGACCCGGACAAGCCGATCAAGAAGTTCAACAAGCGCGAGCTCCACGACCTGCTCTACCGGGAGCCGACCAAGATCAAGGTCGAGGGGATCAACCTGACGTACTCGGGGCTGATCCCCCAGATCCAGAAGTCGTTCCTCTCGAAGGACCGCGAGGCGATGCAGCCGCACATCCGCGCCTTCGTGGACCGGGCGATCACCTTCACCACCTGTCCCGAGTGCGATGGCACCCGGCTCAGCGAGGAGGCTCGCTCGTCGAAGATCAAGAAGATCAACATCGCCGACGCCTGCGCGATGCAGATCAGCGACCTGGCCGAGTGGGTGCGCGGTCTGGAGGAGCCGTCGGTGGCGCCGCTGCTCGAGAAGCTGCAGCACACCCTCGATTCGTTCGTGGAGATCGGGTTGGGCTACCTCTCGCTCGAGCGGCCGGCGGGCACGCTGTCGGGCGGCGAGGCGCAGCGGACCAAGATGATCCGCCACCTCGGGTCCTCGCTCACCGATGTCACCTACGTCTTCGACGAGCCGACGATCGGGCTGCACCCCCACGACGTCGAGCGGATGAACGAGCTGCTGCTGCGGCTGCGTGACAAGGGCAACACCGTGCTCGTCGTGGAGCACGAGCCGGAGACGATCGCGATCGCCGACCACGTCGTCGACCTCGGCCCCCGCGCCGGCACCGACGGCGGCGAGGTGGTGTTCGAGGGCACCGTCGAGGGCCTCGGGGACAGCGACACCCTCACCGGCCGACACCTCGAAGACCGCGGCGCCGTCAGGGAGACGGTGCGCGAGCCCAGCGGCACGCTGGAGATCCGCGGCGCCGGCACCCACAACCTTCAGGACGTCGACGTCGACATCCCGCTCGGCGTGCTGGTCGTGGTGACCGGCGTCGCCGGCTCCGGCAAGAGCTCGCTGATCGGAGGCTCGGTCTCAGGCCAGGACGGCGTGGTGTCGATCGACCAGACCGCGATCCGCGGCTCGCGACGGAGCAACCCGGCGACCTACACCAAGCTGCTCGACCCGATCCGCAAGGCGTTCGCGAAGGCCAACGACGTGAAGCCCGCGCTGTTCAGCGCCAACTCCGAGGGCGCGTGCCCGACCTGCAACGGCGCCGGCGTCATCTACACCGACCTGGCGATGATGGCCGGCGTCGCGACCACCTGCGAGGAGTGCGACGGCAAGCGCTTCCAGGCCGAGGTGCTCGAGTACACGTTCGGCGGCAAGGACATCAGCGAGGTGCTGGCCATGTCGGTGACCGAGGCTGAGGCGTTCTTCGGCGACGGCGACGCGCGCACACCGGCCGCGCACAAGATCCTCGACCGGCTCGCCGACGTCGGACTCGGCTACCTCAGCCTCGGCCAGCCGCTGACGACGCTGTCCGGCGGCGAGCGCCAGCGGCTCAAGCTCGCCACCCACATGGGCGAGAAAGGCGGCGCCTACGTCCTCGACGAGCCGACCACCGGCCTCCACCTCGCCGACGTCGAGCAGTTGCTCGGCCTGCTCGACCGGCTTGTCGACGCCGGCAAGTCGGTCATCGTGATCGAGCACCACCAGGCGGTCATGGCGCACGCCGACTGGATCATCGACCTCGGCCCCGGCGCCGGCCACGACGGCGGCCGGATCGTCTTCGAGGGCACACCCGCCGACCT